>ULSY01040323.1_pt1 | contig 37136 bp, 56 predicted proteins | sample 1957201 | NCBI WGS metagenome assembly ULSY01 (sample SAMEA4835723, study PRJEB28245) | human gut metagenome | biome: gut microbiome; material: fecal sample | place: Denmark | collected 2008
GTAGAAGAAATCGCTGAAAAATACAAAGGTTATGAAGTGGACGAGGAGAAACTAAAAAAATTTCTCACACCACCTAAACCTAAAACAGTATGGGATTTAAAAGAAAGTGATAAATATTGGTATATTTCAGATTATGGGCAAATTTGTAAAAGTACATGGACTAATTTTGAATGTGAGATTATTAGAAGAGCTATTGGAAATTGTTTCTTAACAAAAAAAGAAGGCGAATTTGAAGTTGAAAGACGCAAGGTTGAAGCTATCTTATTGAAATACGGTGGAAGAAGATTTAAAAACAGTGAACGTAATTATTATCTTTACTATGATCACGAGGATAATTTAATTAGAAAAACTATGGTTGACACTTGCCAAAGTCAAGGAATTATCTTTTTTGATGATGATAAAGTAATAGACCAAGCCGTCAAAGAAGCAGGAGAAGACAACATCAAGAAATATATTTTCGGAGTTGATGCAGAATGATTAATCAAGCACTTTTTACAAGTGAAAAAGATTACTGGGAAACACCTCAAGCGTTATTTAATGAACTTGATAGAGAATTTCACTTTACATTAGATCCTTGCTCAACTCATGAAAATGCTAAATGTCAAAAACATTTTACAATTGTAGAAAATGGGCTTTCAAAAGATTGGGGGGGAGACAGTGTTCTGTAACCCACCTTACGGACGAAACAATGCAGGTTTGTGGGTTGAAAAATGCTATCTTGAAGCGCAAAAACCAAATACAACAGTTGTGTTATTAATTCCTGCAAGAACTGATACAAAATGGTTTCACAAATATATTTACAAGAAACATGAAGTTAGGTTTTTAAAAGGAAGAATAAAGTTTGAATTAGGAGGAGTTGCTAAAAATAGTGCAACTTTTCCTAGTATGCTAGTAATTATGAAAAACAAAAATATATGAAAGAATACGTTAAGAAAGGTTAAGGAATCATGAAAATAAGAGAACAATTAAAAGAAATGTTTCAAATACAAAGGGTGTTGAATGAAAATATTTTAGATGAATTCGGTGAAGAAGCAATGACCGAAGAAAAATTAGAGTTAGCAATCATTGATGAATTAGGAGAACTAACACATGAACTCAAAGGTGATTGGTGTTGGTGGAAGAAAACCCAAAAACCTGTTGATAGAAAACGTGTATTAGAGGAATTAGTGGATGTTTACCATTTTGTTATGACAAATGAAATGGAGCGCAGATGTTCAAGTACAGATGAAGCAATTGATAGTATTTTAAATAAATATAAATTTTCAATTAGTCACTTCAATGAATTAGGGAAAGAAAGACTTGATTGTTTAATTAGCGATATTTCAAGTACTTGTGATAAACTCGGGTATTTATTACATTTAACAGAATGTTTGAAATTCTCTTTTGATGAAATCTATCAAGAATATCTCAACAAGAGCAAAATCAATTATGAAAGGCTTAAAAACGGGTATTGATTATGGAATCAGAAAAAGCATTGGAACAAGCGGGTTTCTCTAAAATTTATGAAAGTAGAAATATAGTTGCTTTTGTCTCAGGGAAAGACATGTTTAAATTTTATAAAGACAGCGAGGGAGTTAGTATATGCAATGATGCTTGCGAAGCATATGTCAGCGCCAAATTATTAAAAGCTATTTATCTCTATTGTGAGGAGAAAGGGTGGTTTAAATGACAGCAAAAGAAATGTTTGGAAAACTAGGATATAAAAAAATATCAATGGAGTTTATGGGTGATGAACTAAGAAAAATCAAGTATGAAAACACATCGAATAAAGATTACATTGAATTTTATACGGAAAATCAACATTTTATCGAAATGAATGGTAATGGAATATATGTTGAAGAACTCCAAGCAATCAACCAACAATGTAAAGAACTGGGGTGGATAGAATGACAGCAGTTGAAATGTTCAAGGAGTTAGGTTTTAGAAAAAATACATCAATTTGTTATGGAGTGGATCATATTGTTTATGAAAAAGCAATAGGCAGTGAAGATGATGACCGAGGGTTTGATATATTTACAGTTGAATTCAAAGAAGGCATTTTCACTTATCACAATACATGGAATAGTGCTATCAAGACGGATAAAGCAATGTTAAGAGCTATTAATAAACAGTTTGAGGAATTGGGGTGGTTAGATGAATAAATACGAAAAAGCATTTGATGTAATTGATACCATTTTACATTTAATGTGTGGTGAAGAAAGAGAAGATGGATACAAGCCATCACAGGATGAAATGGTTAATTCTATGGAAGATTTTAAAGAATTGGTTGAAAGAGCAACACCTAAAAAAATATGTCATACAAAAGAGGAAGGAAGCTTTACTTTTAATTTTGGAAGATGTGAATGTGGGAGAGAAATTCTTTCCGCAAATGATTATGTAAAATATTGTCCTTGTTGCGGTCAAGCGCTGGATTGGAGGGTTGAAGATGAAAAACTTTGAAAAATATGAAAAAGAGATTAAAGAGATAGTGAATCAAAATAAGCCTATTGCGGTTGTAAATAATAAACCATGTATTTGTGAAGGTAAGTGTACTGGATGCAAATTTGATAAAAGTAAAGGCGATATGAGAGGTTGCATAGTAAAAGCTTTTGAATGGCTTTATCAAGAATATAAAGAACACATCAAGTTATCTCGATTAGAGTTTGAATTGTTAAAACATTTCAAAAACCAAGGAGTGTATTATTTTGCAAAAGACAAAGACGATACATGTGTTGCTTTTTATATGAATAAACCGAATAGAAGCTCTGAAATGTGGATACCTAGCACAGGAAATTGGTACACCATGTTTGCTTTTAAAAATTGCTTTCAATTTGTTAAGTAGGAAGATAAAGAACCTTACAAAATTCAAGACATCCTAGATAATTGCGAGGTGGTTGAAGATGAAAAAGCCTAGTAGAGAAGAATATACAGATTTAAGCACTCAAATGGGTGGCGATGCAATCCGTTTGTATGTAGAAGATCTAGAAGGATATTGTGAGCAATTAGAAAAAGCTTACGAAGATGTAAAAAAAGGTTTAGATAATGCTTGCAACAAACTAGAAGGTTTATATCTTTGCATTGATGTTTTAACAGATAAAGAATCTAAAAAAGATAAAGAATACTGGAAAAAGAAGGTGAGTGAAGATGTACATTAATCCATTTGTAGCAGGAATCATCGTTACATTAACAGCCGAAACATTGATTGTTATTTCAGCTCTTACTTTAATAGTTGTTAAAGAATATAGGAGGGCGCAAAAAAAATGAAATTAAACGAGTATCTAGAAAAATACCCAAATGATATGATTTCTCTATTTGATGCAGATGCGAACTTAATTGTTAGGTTAAGAGGAATAAATATGTATACAAGCCTTGGTGATAAGTTGGTTGATGCAGAAATAACAAAATATTATAGAAATCCTCTTGATAGAGGACGAAAAATATTTATAAACGTAAGATTAGGAGTTTAATTATGAAACAAACATATAGTATTTTACAAAGACAAGTGAATTTACAAACTGGGAAAGTTGCTGTTAGAGTTTGTAAAAAAGGAACAGAAGAAGATCTTTCTAAAGATGTAAACTATTGCAAATTAAGAAGCATCTTCAATCAAGACTTAACTTACTATCTTGTTAAACAAGAGAATGAAAAAGAAGTTATTAAAATCTTAAAAAAGAAGGTTGTCGAAGAAGATGATCGTTATGTAGAGATTAAATAGAGGAGGTTAAAAATCAAATGGTACACGTTATGGATAACTACTACTTTGATGCTGATAGCAACTGTTATACAGCTCTCGAAGATACTTTGAAGAAAGATAAAGACGATAAACCAGTTTATCGAACAATCGGCTATTATCCTTCGGCTAAAGATGCTGTAAAAGGAATTGCTAAATACATTCATAAGAAACTTGCAGGGAATGAAGAAAGCTCAAGCATTGAATTAAGCGAATATATCAAAAAATGTGAAGATGTAAGCATCAAACTACAAACAACACTTGACGATATTTTCAAAGCTGTTGACTTCTAAACAGATGAAAGGTAGGACATAGGGTCATGAACACATTAGAGTGGATTGAAGCAAAAACAAGTCTTATTGAAATTCAGCTAGAGGACTTCTTTAAAATCAACCAACTAAAATTGCATATGATCAATACATATCCCATCATCTGCAATTATTTGAGTGTCAACAATGACATTGAAGGATTGGAGCAACGCTCTTTTGAAGATTACAACGTGTTATATCAAGCGTTTATGAAGTATCAAAACATCATTTCTAAAATCAATCTAGAAGTCGTGTTTGTAGCATCCAAAGAAAATTTCTGTTTCTTCATGGGATGGACTGCAAAATTCTATGATGATATGCTAAATAGTACAAATGATGATATTAGAGCAATGATGGAAATGATTAATGACTATATCATTGACTCTCAACTTTCAGCAGGTCAGCGAGGATTTATTAAAGCGAACCTTACAAAGTTCAGAGCGCAAACAGCAGGAGAGCATGGTCATTCGTTGATAACTCAAAAAGAACAATTAAGCTCAGGTGGAAAGAGCACAGAGCTTAAATCCAAAGAACAGTTGATAGCTGAATTAGAGGGAATGGGACTCAACAAACAGTTAGTAGGTGGGACATACCCTCACGGTAAAAAATCAAAATAAAAAAGGTTGTGAAATTAAATCACAGCCTTTTGTTTTCTAAACTTTCAAGCAACAATGTTAATTTTGAAGTTATTGTGTCTAACTTCTTTCTTTCACTTTTAGTCATTCCGTTTTGCTCGTCGTTTTGTTCGCTCACTAGCATATTAAAAGCTTCCCACATTTTTTCTAATGAATCATCATTGATTTTAGCCATTGTTCATCCTCCTATGCATATTGCTTCTTGATCTTGCAGACATATTGTCTAGATTTACCTGTTTTGAATTGAATTTCTCTCGTTGAATAGCCTTCCTTTGCCATTTTAACAATTAGATCAATAACTTCTTGCGCTTTTTTTGTTGCAGGTCTACCAAGTTTGACACCTTGCTCTTTTTTAGCTTGAAGTGCATCCTTTGTTCTTCGTGAAAGTTTTTCTCTTTCATTTTGAGATGAAAAGCAATAAGTATCTAAAACGATTGATTTAATTAACTTGATGTTTAAATCAACTGTTCCATCTTCTTTGTAGATTGACATAGAAAGAGCAGGAACTTCTAAAATAATGACATTAACAACGTTATCTTCAAACCATTTGTATTCTCTTTTAATTCCGTCCCAATCACGACCTAATCTATCAACTTCGGTAAAGTACACGGTATCTTCTCCACTTTTGACAGTGTCTTTTAATTTTGAAAATTCGGGTCTATCAAAAGTCTTACCAGTAATGACATCAATAAACCATCCGTCAATATGAATGTTATTCTTTTCAAAATAATCTTTCAAAATGTACTCTTGTCTATCTGTATGTTGTTTGTTTGTACTAATTCTCATGTATGCGTAATTCATTATATATTCCTCCTTGAATGAATTTGTTTAGTTTCGATATTTACCGTCATATATCGAGAACGCTCCTATTTCTTTGTGAAGCGCTGTTTACAATATTTTTGAATAAGTCTTAACCTTGTTTAAAACACTTCTCTACGAGCCTTTATATCTAATCTTATGATATGTGTTGAATGTGATGTAATTAATCGACATCTGTTATATCATCAGTATCCAATTTAATGACATCTTTATTCTTGCCTTTGTCTCTAATAACAATTTCTAGATCAAGATAATCACAAATCTTAATCAATTCATCAGCGGTTATAAACCCACTTCTTATTTTATTGCTCAACGCTTGTTTAGAAGACATTCCTAAAACATCTTGCAATGAATTTTGTCTGACATTCTTATAGCCTAGCAAAAACTGAATTTTATTCTTTAACATTTTTTTCAACCCCTCGCCCCCTAAAACAGATGCGTACCTAGACATACCCCCATACACACCTCTTTAGAGTTAATTCTTTGTTCTCTTTATATATAACACGGTCATTTTATAAAGTCAATAGAAAAAGAATAAAAGTGATAATTTAATATTTATCAGTACATTTAAGAAATTTACAAAAAAGTATTGCAAAGTAAATAGCGTGGGTATACTATATGGGTGTCAAGAGGAACAGGCACGAAGCCAAAAGGAGGATACAAATATGTTAACAATTAAAAAATGGATTTTAGAAAATTATGAAGTGGAAGAAACAGAATTAGAAGAAGAAGCTCCAACAAAAAGCAAAGAAAATTATTACGCTATTTGTAGCTATGTAATGGATATGTTCATGCGTGAAAAATTAGGAGCTAAAGCAAATCCGGGAGAAGTTAATAAATATAATTTCTATGATTGGGCGCAAAGTTTGCCGGGTATTTTAAATACTAGTGATATTTTTCTAGGTATCGAAGGAATACGAAAGATATGTTTCGAAGTATTCGGGACTTTAGAAGGTTTTAAAGAAGAAAACAGAGAGCTTTATGAAAAGAAAATTATAGGGCTTATATTTGATGAATTGCTTAAAGGCGCTGTTATTTATAGCGACATGGAAGAACTAGAAGCGGTTGAATAATTTAATAATTTTATTAGGAGGAGAAAAAATGGCTAGATTATTGAACAAAGTAGAAAAAACAGAATTTTTTAAAAATCAAATGAAAGGGCATCATTTTTATAGCGTGAAAGAGTATGTTAATAACCATGACATTATCGTACTTAATAACGACGATTTTATTGAAATTGATAAGCCAAGCATCAAAAGGGAATTATACTACAATGACGAAACACCCGCACCATCAACGGCGCTTAATTCGTTTATTGAATATAATTTATTTATGAGCGGTTGTGATCGTTTTGAAAAATGGAAGAAAGAAAATGAAAACTATCAAAAAAATGGTTTTTGTGTTGGGAATTTGCTCCACGCTATCGGGGTATCTAAAAAACAAACTTTTCCCGACGAACCTAACCACAAAAGTTATAGACTTTATTATGATTTTGATAAAATGGATGATCTTTATTTTTTAGATGAACAAGAAAATAACGAATTTATTAAATGCCTTGAAGAATTAAACAACGCATTTATCAAAAGGCTTAAAACATATTATAAGCGATATAGTGACAAGATAATAACCGTTGGTTATTGGGCTAATAGATAATAGGAGGAACGGAGATATGAAAAAAGTATTTTTAGCAGTTTTAGTTGTTTTAGCTCTTGCGGGGTCATTCCTTGCAGGGGCTAGCCTTGGGGGTAGGGATGCAATAGAAAATCAAGTAGTATCAAGTGAGGACCATAAACAAGGCTTTTACGAGGTCGAATATGATGGGCGATTATATCGCTATTGGTACGAAAAATAGAGAAACGGAAGAAGAGGGCGAAAAAATGAATAATAATGTGTTGTTAGTTTTGCTTGTGGTTATTCTTTTTTTTAAATTTGTTTTGATTGGTGTATATAACATCAAAAAAGAATGTTATAATTCGTTTAAGAAAGAAGAAAAAGAAAATGAGCTTTTCAAAAAAATAGAAAGAATGAGGGTATAAGAAAAATAATTTATTTAGGAGAAAACGCAAAGCGATATATTTTAGATGCAGGAATTAAAGAAAGTAAAATAAGCGAATATATCAGCGTGGACAAATTCAAAGAAGCGTTAGAATATGACAAGAGTAAATATAATTTAGAAGCTTTAGAAGTTTCAAAAGATGATAACTATGATTGGAGCGTATCATATAATAACGATGAAATATTTGAAACTATTGAAGGGGTAGAGGTGTTATAATATGTGGGCATTATTTAAAATTTTCTTTTATATTGTTGTATTACCTATTAGAGCTATGTGGTGTTTATTCATGAGCTTAGCAGGTATGTATAAATAGAATCGACTTGAATAGATAATAATAAACTAGGTTCAAATATAAAGAGCCTAGTTTTTTTGTTTATAGATATTTAATACCCGTTTATTATTCTTAATACTTTAATACTTAAATACATAATACGTATTAATATATAAGTGCTTAATATTAAAGGAATGCGAATATAAGCCCGTATAAAAGACTTTTGCTATAATTGGAATAATTAACCTAGAATATATAAAACATGCTTATAATCGAAAATAGAAGCTATTTAAGTATATGCTATGCTATTTACATATATAGACATAATTAACCATGGAGTATATAAAGGCCTCGTATAAGCGAATATAAGAGCATATAGAGGTATCTAGCAGGGCTAGAGGGATGCAGATATATAACCATGAGCAAGGGAGCATGGGAAGGTTGTATATTTGTTCTTGACGCGCTTGATCCAACGAATGCAGGAACAATAAGAAACAACCGAAAAGCCTTTGCTTTTAGTTCTCTTGTATATTCCCGTGGGGTGGATATATCGCTGTTCTTTTTTCTTTCCCTCACTTTTATATATTTAAGTAACTATCTATATTATAACCTTTATATTTAATACTACTATAATACTTAATACTAATACTTAATTATTAATACTAATACTTAATATATAAGTATGTATTAAGTATAAGGCTATTGTTTTTATAGGGGTATATATATTAATAGGGGGTATTAAATGTTTTTCTTATATTAATACTTTAATAATAGAAGTAATATAACTTAAGGGGAACAGAGAGAAAAGAAGAGCACCAAGAAGAAGTATAAGGACAGATGAAAAGCTATATAGAATAGCATAATGTGTATATAATATCATGCGTTAATAGTACAACATAGGGCTATCGAGGAGCTAAAAATGACAATGTAAATAAAAACGTTCGTTTTGGTTGACACTTTAGAGCTAGAAAAACACTATACTTTTTATGCATAGCCACCCCTCCCTATTTTGCCGAGATCGGTACGGGGGTTAGTTACTCCACCATCCTACACACAAAAAATTTTCAAATCATAGAGCCTTTTTATATTTTAAAACACAGTATAAATTATATATTTTTATTTTTGCTAGGTTGTCTTGACAACTTGACAAATCGAGCGTAAACTCATGTATGTAAGTGAAATAGCACTCAAAAGGGGTTTCTCCCTTCTTTAGCGCCCGTTATGGGTGTTTTTTTATTTACAAATTTGCAAAGCCATTCTTTAGCTTCTTATTAAATCATAAGTCCATCAAGCCTAAAGCTTGTAAAAGCACCGAGTACAATGACCAGAAGGTTGAACACTAAACACAGCAATGGTGGTGGTGAAAATAGCTGAATTAGTGTCGCTAAATACTTTACATGCATAACATTTCAAAAAAGGAAGATAGTTGACGTAAAACAACTAGGGGAACAAAGCGTTCCCTTATCTGCACATTTACCCAAGAGGTTTAAGGGGACTGTTTGCTAAACAGTTAGTAGGTGTAAAGCCTAGCGCAGGTTCAAATCCTGCAATGTGCGCCAAAATCTATTCACATTACCAAAATAAAATTTTAAAGATAGGAGGAAAATTCAATGCGAGGAACTGTTAAAAACTTTGGCAATACAAATGGGTTTGGTTTTATTATTCCTGAAGGTGAAGGAAACGACATCTTTGTACATTACACTCAAATTGAGGGTGAAGGATATAAAACTTTAAGTGCAGGAGATCAAGTAGAATTTGATGTCAAAAACACAGAACGTGGTTGTCAAGCTCAAAAAGTTAAAAAAATCTAGAAAAAGTTAAAAACCTAATAAAGAATTATATCATGACCTTAAAGTGGCTGTATTAACATTTCCATATGAATTCGACTGGTTTCATTTGTTATAATTTCCTTCTTGAAAACTATAAATTGTACAAAAAAGCGTAGTATTCATAATACAGTCAAGAAACATACGATTAGTGGATGTTTGTTGTCTTTTCAAACTAATCAACTTGGAAGATAATCGGAAGCATATTGCTAATTAGTAGTTGCGGAGGTTCGAGTCCTTCATCTTCCACCCCTTACTCTATTATTTACAAGCTAGGATTTAAAAAGTTTATGTCTTTTTATTTCCTAGCTTTTTTTTATTTATGCAAAAAAACAAGGAGGTTGAGAAAATGCTACATTTAGACGGTAGACCATGGGCTTTAAAACCCTACAAAGATTACAAAAATCAACCCGAGAAATATCAAGAAAAAGCCGTTGGGATAAGGCCTAAATTTGGAGAGTTCCAACAATTCCAAGTTCATGACGTCAATTTCTCACAATTAAGGAGACCAATCTACGGATTTGTTTATCTACAGATATTCGGTTGCGAGATAGATTTAAGAGCAGGGGATTGTGTTACTGTCGACAAGATTTTGTATATTCAAAACAAAAACAAACTTACGACTATTGGGTGCACAATCAAAGAAAAATCGCCTTTCCAAAGTGATTATGAAGTTGGAAATCAAGAAGAAAACAGTCCTACATTTTAGGAGACATCTAAATATATATGGCTGAAAACATGTCTAAAGTAATCAACGATTACAAGATTGCTTTACGAAATACGGGAGCTTCCACTTCAATTCAGATGTTAAAGATTGCTAAAAATCTATACGACGCAATGCTACAGCATTACGAATATTGCGAGGAAATGAATTTAACCAAACATGAATATCGCATCTGCCAGTTAATAGACGAGGAGGTTCTTCCTAAACTTGACAAGGGAATAATCGGCACGAACAGCTTAAAGGTTGCTAACAATCTGTTTGGCATAAGAAAGAAATTCTTTGCTTTGTCTGCAAGAAGAATTCTAAAGAACTTTGCCTTGTACATAGAAAGTTACAAGAAAAAGAAGATTTGGGACAAGACAATGGAGACGGTAGAGCCAGTTTTTTATTATGCTGACCAGTTTATTGTCAGCGATACTTTAAATCTAATGCGTGTATCGTGCATGCCCGGACTTGGTAAATCGTATATGGGCAACTTGCTTCTAGCAAATGCCTTTGGGAACAATCCTAATTTGAGCGCTTTAAGAATTACATTCTCGGACGACTTGGTTAAAATCACAACAGCCCAAACAAAAACTATTATGAATTCACAAGCATACAAGGAAATATTTCCAAGATATGACGACCCCAATGTATTACACAAAGGAAAATACGTCTTCAAAAAAGACGACAACCATTCGTTTTGTTTATGTGATTGCGAGGACGAATTCAATCTATTCGCTGTTACAAGGGACGGTCAAGCGACTGGAAAACGTGCAAAACTTGTTGTTATCGACGACTTGCTAAAAGGAGAAGTTGAAAGCACAAACGTGACCCTTCACAATCAACTCGTAGATAGATACGACTCCGACTGGTCTTCACGTGCTGACGACGACAACCAAAAAACATTGTTGCTAGGTACTATGTGGGCGAATACGGATTTATTGAATGTCATGTACGACAGAGCTTCAAGTGGTGCAGAAGATTTGATTACTGACCATAAGCATAGATTTACCGAATTGACGAAAGATGGAAAGAGTGTGTTTATTGGAATACCTGCTCTTGACAAATACGACAATTCGACATGTCCTAAACGTTTTTCTTCCGAGTCATTGAAGAATAAACGAAAATTCATGTCTAAATTCCTATGGCAAGCGGTTTATATGCAAGACCCTATTGCTCCTGACGGGTTGGAATTCAACTATTCGGTATTACAGACATACAAAGAGAAGGTTAAAAAACGTTCAGATATTAGATACGGTGCTCTTGACCCTGCAAGACGTGGTAAGAACTATGTTTCAATGCCTATTGTCTACGGTTATCCAAGAGAGGACTCAATGGATAATATCTTTTATTTGGTCGATTTCTTGTATCAGAAGAAAGGAATGGATGATTTATACGACCCTATTGTCGATATGATCATCAAGCATCAATTAAACCAACTCGTTGTAGAAAACAATACAGACACCTCTCTTAAAACTGTTTTAGAGGAGAGGTTACACAAAAAAGGTTACTACGGTTGCAATATCGTAGAAAAATATTCTACTCAAAATAAAGAGCAGAGAATTAAAGATTATCAATCCACGGTTAGAAATAGCATTGTTTATCCTGCACAGAATTTATTCAGTCCAATCACGCAAATGGGTGAAGCTATGGAGTCAATCACTTCATATTCTTTTAATTATCCAAACAAATTTGATGATGCGATTGATAGTATCGTGCTTTTATGTATGGAATTTATAAACAATAGATTGAAATTTCCAACTGTTGGAAGCTTTAAAAGAGTTAATTTTTGATAGGAGGTAAATATGGAGACAAAAAATGAAACCTCAATGTTTAAAAAAGGCAATTATCGTTTCGGTAGAATTGTTATTAGAATTCCAGTTTCTAAATATTCTTTGAATGAGAATGTCATAAGCGCATATTTGCCTTATATCATGATGATGCATGCATCAAATGTTGCCGACTATATGCATTTAGATATGGTTTATCGAGGAAATTCCAATATTTGGCAAAAAGAAAGGCAATTTGTTGATGATGCAAGCGAAAAAATGAATGCAATCGTAGAAGAAGGCCATCCCTTTTCAATGGTTGAATTCAAAAAAGGGTATATGTACGGGGATGATGTTAAATATTCATGTGCAGACGATACAATGTGTACAGACGATATTACAATCATCAATAGATACATGAAAAGTCAAAACAAATCATCTAAAAATGTTGAAATTGCACAAGATGTTTATGTCGCAGGAAGTGGAAATCGTATCGTTTTACCTAAACCGTTAGGTATTGACTACGATATTTCAAGAGATGCACCATTCGATATATACAATCTTGAGTATTGTAATTCGTTTATTGTTTATTCAAGTAATTTTACGAAAGAAAAACTGTTCGGCGGAATTATCACAACGATAGACTCTACAGATCCAAACAACGTTATTTATCAATTGATGATTTACGATCATATGTGGGCCTATGAGTTTTATATCGGTGGAAATGCTACTGGATTTTATTTTGACTCGGGACATTTTGTTAAAAAAACAAGACATTACATAGGAATTTGCCCATTCGTTGAATGGAGAATTAACAAGGTGAGAATGGGAATTGTTGAAAGAGTAGAGTCGCTATGTGATGCGGTCAATACGATTTCTTCAAACAGTGTTGATAACGTTGTTGACTTTGTAAATTCAATTTTAGTTGTCTACAACCAAAACATTGATAAAAAAGCAAAGAAAGAAGTAGACCAAAACGGAGCAATGTCTCTTAATACAATCGACCCAAGCAGACCTGCTGATGCAAAATATCTAACTAACTTATTAAACAATGCGGATGTCAACACAAAGTACGAAGCGTTGGTTAAAGTTGCTTATGCATTGGTCGGTGTTCCACAAGCAAATACTCAAACTACCTCGGGTGGAGATACTGGAGAAGCAAGATTGCTTGGTGGAGGTTGGGCGAGAGCTGATATTGTCGCTAAACAAGACGAGATTCTTCTTAAAGACTCGGAAAGAGAAATGCTTGAAATAGTTATCAACATTTGCTCAAAACATCCACAATGCGAAATAAATGACATTTACGCAAGTGACATTGAAATTAATTTCAGTAGAACTAAAAACGATAATCTTCTTGTTAAGGTTCAAGCTTTAACTCAATTAATTCAAATGAACGTTCCCAAAGAAGTTGCTTTAAATATCGTTGGACTTGTAGGCGACCCTCACGAGGTTGCTCATGCATGGGAAGATGAAGTTAAAAAAGCTCAACAAAGAAGTCTTGAAATGATGCAACAAAAACAAAGTAACCCTAACAAGGATGATAAACAAAATAACCAAGATGATTTAGAAAACAAACCAAAACAAGACGAAAAAGACACTTCATAGCAGGTGTCTTTTTTATATGTCAGAGAAGACACTAAAACGCAGATTGTGAGAGAACACAAGCCATAAAAAACGCAACACGGGGCGGAGATGCCTACTTAACAAGCGCAAGGAGAATATTTATGAATACAGAATTTTTAAGAACTTTATACGCTCCAACAGAAGGCGGAGCAAGTGGCGAAGGAGGAGAAGGTGGAACTCCTGCTAATGGAGAAAATCCAACTAATGAAGGTAGCAATCCAACAGAAGGAGGAACAAATAATCCAATATCCAACCCACAGCCAACAGAAGAAAAAACAATTTCAAAAGCTGAATACGATAAGCTTGCAAGTGAGTTAGCAAAGTTCAAAAGAGAAGCGAAAGCTAAAGAACGTGAAAAAATGTCAGAAGAAGAAAGACAAAGAGCTGAATATGAAGATAACAAAAAAGAGTTAGAAGCATTGAGAAAAGAAAATTCTAAATCTAAAGCTATCAGCAAATTAAGCAAGACAAAAGCAAGTGATGAACTTGTAGAAGGTTTAGCAGAAGCTCTAGTTTCAAATGACACAGAAACAATTGTAGAGTCTATTGTCAAATTGGTTGAGTCTGTCACAAGTGCGACTAGCAAGGAATTAGAAACTGTTAAGTTAGGTGCTACTCCTCGACCACAACAAGGAGATAACACTACAACTAAAGTCCCTAGTGTAGAAGATTACAAAAAAATGACAATCGACGAAAGAATTCAATTAAAAATTTCTAACCCACAATTATACGCAGTCTTATCGAACAGCCAATAAACGATAGGAGGAAATAAATATGCCAAGAGAAGGTGTTTTTAACGGTGTAGTATTTGATCCCAATATTTTTGCGGGATATATGCAAGAACAATCATGTTTAAATACAGCGATTATTCAATCAGGTATTTTAGTAGAAGACCCAATTATTAAAAAAGCGTTAGGGAGTGACGGGAATGTAGGAACAACTCCATTCTTCTTACCAGTGGATGAAGAAGGAGACGCTTTAAACTATGACGGTAAAACAAACAACGTCCCTAGTGAATTAAAAAATAGTAAGCAAATGTTTATGGCTATTGGTAGACAAAAAGCTTGGAAAGAAAATACATTTGTTCGCTATTTAAGTGGTAAATCACCATTACAAAATTTAGCAGACCATTTAGTTGTGCCTTATTGGACTTTCCAATGGCAACAAGATTTATTAGCAGTCATTAAAGGTGTTTTAGGTGTAACTGAAATGAAATCACATATTACTGATTTATCAGTAGCTAGCGGTTCAATCACAGATGCAAATAAAATTTCTTTAGAAACACCTGTAGATGCAGGGCAAAAAGCTTTAGGAGATAAAAGAAAAGAATTCTCTTTATTTATTTGCCATTCAGTTATCGCAACTCGTTTATTAAAATTAAACATTGCTGAATATCGTAAATTCACTGTTGCGGGAGCCGTTGGAGAAATTGAATTAAAATGTATCGGTAATATGATCATTTTAGAAACTGACGACGGAACTGTTGACAGTACAACACCAAACTTCCCTAAATATCATTCATATATGTTAGGTAGAGGTGTTATCTTAACAGCTACAAAAACAGTGGATAGACCATATTATCCTGATTATGATCCTGAAACTGATGGTGGTATTGATAAGCTTTACACTAAACAAGCTAGAGTATTCCATCCAAACGGTTTCTCAATCAAAGCAGATAACATTGCAACAGAGTCTCCAACAAGAGAAGAATTAGCAACAGCATCTAACTGGGAATTAAAATTCAACCACCGCAATATTCGTATTGCTGAAATCATTTCAAACGGATAATTTTATCTATGGCATACATACTAGTAAAAGAAAAACCTTACTATACAAATGGCAGTAAGGTTTTTGCTTGTTCATTAAGTGCCGATAAAGTTACCGTTGATTTTAACAATCCAGTTAGATTTAAAGAAGAAGTGGAATTTAACTGTATCTATACAGAAGATGAAATCAAAAGAAGATTAGGTATCTTTTTAGTAGATACATGGGATGAAGAAAATCAAAAGGTCGTTAAAAAGACAAACAAAACGATTTCTACTATCCCTAACAGAACAAAAAAAGAATAAAAGGAGGTATTCATTATGACGGAAGAAGATGTAATATCTTACGTTGTTGAAAAACTCCGTATCAAATACAGCGAGGATGATAAATCTAACGAGGAATTAGAGGATGCTGTAGAAGATTGTATATCAATGTTCAAACGATTATCTAACCAACTTGAATTAGAAACATTTACCAAGGTTGATGCAAACTGGATAAAGAGAGCTTGCGTTGAAACCATCCAACGTACAGATGATGGAATGATAGGCATTAAAGAGTATCAAGAAGGCAATATAAGATATACATTTCAACGTGAAAATCTTTCAAGAGCCTTAGTGTTAGAGTTATTTCCTATGGTTGGTTATCCAAAATGAGAGACAGTTTTAACCAAACTAAAAGATCATTTGATGATGTTGTCTATATTGCTCAAAAAGATACCGAAAGTAAGTTAGATGATTACGGAAATAAAAAATATTTAGAGCCTAAAAAATTGTTTTGTTGTGTTTCTCCTTTAGATGGCTACAGTGATGTAACAGCTTATGGAGAGAAAGTTACAAAGACATACAAGACGTTTTTAAGCAAAAGAATATTTAACAATGTTTTTCATGAAGGAGACAAAGTTTATTTAGATGGAGTTACTCCCGAAGGCGAAAAGACATATGGTAGCAAAGCTAACTACTTGATAGACTCGGTTAGAAATCAAAATAAAAAGATATGTATTTATTTTCAAAAAATATCGAAAGGTAGTGAATAAATATGAAATTAAGAAATATTAAAACGAAAGTTGTAAAAGATGTTGAAGATAAAATTGTAGCTGATTATTTATCCACTAAAGAATGGGAGATTTTAGACGAAAAAGAAGATGTAGAAAAAACTCCTAAAACTCCTAAACAAGCCTAATCACTATGAAGTATCAAATCAACGTTGAATTAAGTCAACAAGGAATACAGCACGTCATGGATGTGCTACAAGAGTATTCAAAAAGATTGCCTTTAGTAAGCAAAACATTTATTCAATATTCTCTTGATTTTTTAGAAAATCTAGCAAAAGAAAATATTGATAATACTACTGGTTCAAGTGAATGGTATCAAGTAACGGGAACGTTGAAACATAGCTTTACAAAGCAATGGTCAAATTTCTACGGAGAGCTTATCAACCATGCCATGTATGCTTGTTACGTAGAGTTTGGAACTGGTGAATTTGCTAGTAAAGGTGATGGAAGACAAGGCGGTTGGCTATTCAAAGACAAGGACGGTGTGTTGAGGTTTACACACGGGACAAAACCACATTTCTTTATGCAAAATGCAATAGACGTTTATTGGAGTGCAGGAACATATAAGACAATTTGGGATAAAGCTTTTAATGATGTTATGGGGGAGGTGCTTAAATAATGGATGATTACTTTGAAAAGCTGTTTCAAGGCTTAAAATCATATGTTAGCAGTAAAAGTGTTTATGCACCATATATTTCAAAAAAAGCGAAGGAGTCCATTTTCCCACTTGTTGTATTGTCTGTATCAAATAATACAAATATTGCAAATTTAGGTTTTTATGAACAAATTGACATGTTATCTCTAACTGTTGAAATTAGTACGATAAACCTTGAATTTGATGGAGGAATGGTGGATGCAATGATTGTAGCAAATGAATTGCATAAGTTAGTCAATGAATATATGGGTGTCATGTGCGGTTTAAAAAGAACATACGACTCGCCAACACCGAACGTGGATAAAAACGTATATCGAATTGTTATGCGATATACAGTAAAAATTAACAGAACAAAAAATATGATCTATTAAAAAAGGAGGAAGTACAATGCAATTATATGAAGAATTTGGCGATAGTCGTGTCATTACGGGTATTGGAAGTGCTTTGTATTATAAAAATGGAAGTGGTAAGTTTTCTTTATTATTACCTTTAGAAACAGTACCTTCTATTGCAAGCAACCCTGAAAGTATTGAATTTGATGTCACTACATCAACAACTAAAGGTAAAATCAACGGTAAAGTTACATTAGATGAAAAAGAAGTTGATGTATATAACCACCGAGACAATATGAGACGTATCAAAGCTCTTGAAGGTAAGACTTTAGAATTCTTAAAAGTGTCTCCTGATTATTCAGCAGAAAGATTTACTGGTACAGTTTCAATTACTCCACAAGACTCTACAAGTGATAACCCTGAAAAAGCAACAATGAAAATTGTTCCAAAATCATCTGAGGGATTTATTGAAAACTGTTACGATTTAATTCAACCTACATGTCATTTTAGTTCGGGAATCGAAAGTGTTGTTTATTTAAATAGCGCTAGTAAAGACCAAACTTTCAAGGCAACAGTTGAGTTAATTCCTGCTGATGGTACAGCGAAAGCTACTTCTTTAACTCCTAGTGTTGCAACAGTTACTTGTACTGGTGGCAATTTAGTTATTACACCAGTTGCTAAAGGTAGCTGTATTGTTGAATTAGAAGCGTCTAAAGAAGAATACGCACCATGGACTACAACAATTTTAGTAATTGTTAAGTAGTCTTTTTTAGTATTAGAATTGGAGGATATGAATTATGAAGTTATTTGAATATGAATATAACGGTGAAAACTATGTTTTTGAAACTACAAATAAAGCTAGAGCAGAATTAAAAGATTTACAAATGAAAGGTGTTAAAGATTTTAGTGCAGGTGATTATCTAGAATTAATGACAGGCATTAAAAATTTAGAAATTGAAGGTGCTAAAATTGATGTAATGCCTGAAAGCGAAGAAAAAGCAGAATTGGCTTCTCTTTTAGAACAAAAACTAACAGAAGTAGCAGACAAAACCCAAGCTATGTCTATCGTTTTAGATAATGCTGAATTAACAACGTTAGATACTATGTATGTGATCTTGAAAAATACTAGAAAATTCAAAGGCAATTTATCTAGAGAATTATTTGACGACATTATCTATGACATGGAAGAAAAAATGGGTGATTTAAAAGTATTTGAAATGTTGGAGGAAGCGAAGCAAAAAGCTTTTTCAGTATTCGAGGAAATGACGAAGGCGGAAGCAAAATTCAAAAAGAAAGAAACCTCACCCTCGAAGAAAAACTCGAAGAAATCCAAAATGAACTAAAAGAATTTGAAGTAAGAAAAAAATACTCAACTGAGGAAGAATACTATTTGATGGAATTTCTTCCTCTTGCTTTAGAATATGGAATGAGCGTTGATATGTTTTGGTTTTATGATGAAGAATATTTCAAAGCATATCAAAAAGCTTATTTTAATCGTTTGAGTAGAGAAAAGTGGATAGAGGGTAAATATATCCTAGATGCCCTTTATGAAGTCTCAACGACTATCATGCCCGTTCTTTGCCACAACGGATTTAGTGGTTTCAAACCAAAGGACATAGACACAATACCTTATAGAAATAAGCCTATAGATTTTATGAATTTAGATAGGTTGAAGGAGAAAGAAAAACATGAAATAACAGAAGAAGAGAGAGAAAAAAGATACAGAGATAGATTGAATTATTGGGTGTAATTCTAACTATCTCTTTTTTTGTTATCTCTTTTTTTTATAAGGAGGTGTATTTATGGACAATCAAACAGATATTGGTGTTGTTATTTCAACAAAGATTGACAAAGCAATACAAAGTGCAAATCTTTTGAACAAAAAATTAAAAGAAACTCAAAAGAGTATGAAAAAGCTTGGTGTTGATAGTTCAAGTATTAACAGATCATTATCCAAAGTAAACACTTCTAAAATCAAAAACTTGTCTAGTGATGCAAAAAGAGCTAGTTCAAGCATGGGTGGTTTGTCAAAACAAATAAAAGAAGCTACAAACGGTTTACATAAAGGTTTTGACCTAGGGAAAATGTATTTCATGTTTAATACATTAAAACCAGTCATGCAAGGGATTGGTGGCATTATTGAAAAATCGGTTGATTATACTGAAACAGTCAACTTATTCGCTAATGCAATGGGCGATTTAACAAGTCAAGCAATGACTTTCCAAGATAAATTGTCCGAAGCTTTCGGAACAGCTCAGGCATCTATGATGAATTATCAAGCAACATACAAAAATATGTTGAGTGCATTAGGTGGTATGAGCAATGACGTTACAGAGAAATTAAGTGAGACATTAACATTGATGTCTATTGACTATGCTTCTCTTTACAACGTTGAAATGGAGAATAGTGCTCAAAAGTTCCAAAGTGCACTATCAAGACAAGTTAGACCTATTCGTAGTACGAGCGGTTACGATATTACTCAAAATGTATTGAGCGATTATTTACAACAAGCAGGTATCTACGATAAAGAAGTAAGTGATTTAAGTGAAATTGAAAAAAGATTATTAATTATATATTCATTGCAACAACAAATGGCTAACTCTAGTGCATTTGGAGATTTTGCAAGAACAATTGAGAGTCCTGCCAACCAATTAAGGGTACTTCAAGAACAAATTCAAGAAGTAGGTCGTTGGTTAGGCTCTGTATTCTATGGAGCTATCGGTAAGGTTCTTCCTTATATCAATGGTTTTATTATGGCTATTAAAGAAGCTGTTAAATGGCTTGCTTTATTTTTAGGCTATAGCGTAGAAGATTATGCAAGTAGCGGACAAACTTATTTTGACCAAGCTTTTGGAGACTCTGCCGACTCAATAGATGGTGTAGGGGATAGTGTTAGTGATGTCAATGATAAGTTGGATGATACTAAAAAGAAAACAAAAGAAATCAAAGAGCAATTATCAGGACTTGATGAATTAAATGTCATTACTTCTACAAGTGAAAGTTCAAGTGGAAATGGTAGTTCAAGTGATAGTGGAGGTTTAGGAAGTGCAGGTGTTGACCCTAGACTTTTAAAGGCTATCGGTGAATATGACGATATGCTCGACAAAGTTAGAATGAAAGCTAACGATATTCGAGACAGATTAATTGAGTGGGGAAAAATCGTAGGTGGATATGTAAACGAAAATATCTTTAAGCCTATGGATGTTTCTTGGAATAAATACGGTGAGTCAATTCTTTCTAGGTTTCAAAGCGGATTTTCTAATTTTGGTTCAATCGTAGAAGATGCTTTCGGCATTGTTTTAAAACGATTGCCTGAAAGTGTTGAGTCGGTAAGTTCATTATTCTTTTCTCTTTTAGATGATCTTGCGATTGCCTTTGATGGTATCTCTAAATTATTTAAAGGAATTTGGGATAACGGAGGAAATGTTTTATTTGAACAACTCATTAGATTAGCTAATGCAATCATTGATTTAGGCACATCAATTAATGATAACTTTGTTAAGCCTATTCTTAAATGGTTCGCAGATGATATTGCACCGACATTAGGTAAGGTTTTAGGTAAGATTTTAGGCTTATTTGGTAGTCTTGTAGGTTTACTTGCAGATGTTACAAAAGCATTTGCAGAAAACAAAAATGCGGTTTCTCTTGTATGTACAGCTCTTACAACTATGTTTGCTTTATGCAAAGGAGCACAAATTGTTTTATGGGTTAAAAAGTGGGTAGATGAATTCAAAGATTTCAAAGGGGCTATAGGTTTAGCTAAAGGGGCTTTACTCACTTTAGAAGATACTAAATTTGGTGCAAAGATTGAAGCAACTTTTAGAAATCTAATAAAATCTGCACAGTCTACTGGAAGTACATTTAAAGATGCTAAAAACATCTTATCTAGTTTATGGACCACTCTTACAGCAGGAAGCACACCTATGAGCAACACAGCTTCTATCTTTGGAAAATTAAGAGATATGGCATCAACTTCTACTGGTGCTGTTGGTTTATTTGCTAAAGGGTTATCTGCATTAACTTCTCCTTTAGGTTTAACGGTTGTAGGAATTACTGCTGTATCAGGTGTCTTAATGTATCTTACAAGAGATTACAACGGTACAACTGGTGCAACCGCTGAATACATCAATAAACTTAAAGATCAGCAAAAAGAATTGGATAACGTTACTAAAAAGACACAAGAAAATCAAAAAGTAACAAGAGATAAAATTGCTACTATAGACAGCGAATACTATGCTGTTGAAAGAGCGATTTCTAAACTTGATGAAATGGTGGACTCTAACGGTAAGGTTAACGGTTCGCAAGAAGTAGCACAAAACTTAATTGACCAAATCAACTCAAAACTTGGTACTAACATTACTATTCAAGATGGTGTTATCAAGAATTGGAAAGATGAAAAAACAGCATTAGACCAAACTATTGAGTCCATGAAGTTAAAAGCGAGAGTAGAAGCTCATTATGATGCTTATGTCAAAGCTTTAAAACAAGAAAAAGATTTAAGTGTTGCTCTATCTACCGCAAAAAGGGAATTAGCTAGTAATACTGAAAAATTAAATCAAAAGAAAGAACATTTTGCTGAATTGACTAAAAAAGGTGCATCTATGACAAGTTCAGAAGTTGCTGAATATAAAAAATTAGCAGGTCAAATTAGCGATTTAATAACTACTAATGCCCAACTTGAAAAAAATGTTAAGAGTGCACAAAAAGCTTTTGATACCAACAAGAAATCTATTACCGACTACGATAAAGCTGTTAAAGCTACAAGTGGTGATGTAAAAGACATGGCAAAAAGTATTGTTGCAGACTATGAAAAGATGGGCAACGACTCTAAAGCAACATGGAAGTCAATGGCACAAGGACTTGTTGATCTAACATCCAAACATTCAGAATATGTAAAAAATAACGCAGATATGAATTCTAAAGAGGTTAAATCAAATGAAGAAGCTACTAATCTTATTATTCAACATATGGTAGCAAAAGCTAAAAAGCACGGTATGACATATGATGAAATGTTAGCTAAATTAACAGATGCAGGAGTCAAACTTAATGCAACTGAAAAAGCTCAATTACAAGAAGAATACAACAACTATGTTTCAAACAAAAACAAAATAGCTAACTTGGAAGCTTCTAAATGGGCCAACATGTCAAGCCAAACATCAATTCAAATGTCTAAATTGAATTCTTATCAAAAAGCAAAATTAGATGAAGCTTTGAATATGTTCCAACAAACTGGTGATAAATCAGGACTTCGATATTGTCAAAAATTAGCAAATGCTTTAGCAAGAAATGGTGGAGCTACAGATGCTGAAACATTAAGAATTATCGGTCAAATTGAAAGTAGAGCAAGAGCTTGTAACCCTAATGTTAAAGTTCATACAGCTTTAGATTGGAATAGTTTGAGTAGTGTTGTTAATTCAATTTCAAGCACTGTATCAAGAGTTGTTTCAACAATCAAAATGAAATTACCTCACTTTGCTACTGGTGGTTTCCCAGAAGACGGAATGTTCATGGCAAACCACGGGGAATTAGTTGGTAAATTCACAAATGGTAAAACCGCTGTAGCAAACAATGAGCAAATTGTTCAAGGTATTCAAAGTGGTGTATATAGAGCTGTTAAGGAAGCGATGGGAGAGTCTAATAACAATGGAAACAATGTTGTTCAAGTATATATCGGTAAAAAGAAAATTGCGGAGGAAGTTCAAAACGCAAACAAAGAGTCGTTGATGAAAACGGGAAAGGTAATATTTGGTACTTAATATGGCAAGTGAAAGAAGACACGACATTACAATTAGTGGTATTACAATTAGCCTTTCCTCTAAAAAAGATACTTATTTTGACTTGGATGCAGAAGCGACAAGAAGTTGGAAAACTGGAATATTAAAAAGAAATAGAATTAGAAAGAACTGTTTAAAAATTGAGTGCTCTATGGAAAATAGAGATGCTGACTATGTGGATTTAGTTCTTGGATTGCTTGACCCTCAAGAGTTTCAAGTTGAAGTCTACGATAGATACAAGAGAGAAAGAGTTACAAAGACAATGTATTGTAGTGACCGCTCAACAGAAGATTATGAAACTGTTAGTGGTACAAAAACAACATTGTCTTTTAATTTGATTGAGGTTTAAGAAACATGTATAAGATACTTTCAAATGGTATTGATTATGCTGAATATGTCACAGCAATGGAAAGCTCTATTTCTTTTTCAGATAATACAATTATCGGAAACGTTTCTTCAAAACAAGTTAAGTTAAGTGTTGATAACAGCTCAAATGCTTTTAACAATATATTAGATCAAGAATTCGAGATTTACGACAATGACAACAAATTAGGTGTTTTTAGGATTTATGAAAAGCCTGAAAGAATGACAAGCGAGTTAGACATTACACTATACGACAATGTCATTCTTTCTAACGTTGCTTATAACTCGGCCATTGAATACCCTTCAACAATCAAAGGGCAATTAGATGAAATGAGTGGAATGATTTCTTGTCCTATTATTTATGATGAAGTTCCACAAAAGGTTTTAGATACACCAGTTGGATGGAAAGACAACACATTATCTATTAGAAATTATTTAATGTTCATAGCTGAATTTTCAGCTTGTAACTGTTTTGCAGATGAAGAAGGAAACATTGTTTTTAAGAGGTTATCAAAAGAAAAGAAGTTTGATTTGCCTGAATATGAGGGTGTAGAAGAATTTGCTACTATTGAAGAATTTACTATTTCTAAAGTAATATTCGATAATGGAGTAGGGAGCGTTCTTGAATATGGAACAGATGAAGGACAATCTTATTATTTGATGGCTGACAACTCGTATATTGAGACACAAGAACAAGTTAAGGCTATTGCGACAAATATTATTGGCTTGTCTATTATGACAATGGAGAGTCTTAAATCACCTGAAATCATAGGTTCGACAGTAGGAGATATTATTAAGTATTATGATGATGAAGATACTTACTATTTTATGTTGATGTCTATTGATATTGATTATTACAACGCTGAATACAATATCATGAACGCAGAAGGGAAGCTTGAAACACAAGCGGTTGAAAGTGTTACCAACAGAGCAGATACAACAGTTAAAATAAAAAGAGTACAAACTGAACTAGACCAAGCAAACAACAAAATCACAATCATAGCAAAAGATATTGATGATACAAAAAGTGAGGTCGGACAATTAGTCATTTCTAGCAAAGATATTACAGCTCAATTAGAAAAGATTACTCAAAGTGTTTATTTGATTGAAGCAGGAAGTGGAAATATCTTTGACAACTGCGAATATTCATTGATTAAAACAAGCGAGGATTTAGAAAGAGCAACTTATTCCATTCCATCTTTAGGAATTACAAAAAATTATCTAAAAGGTAAGGACATTGTTATTTCTTTATCTGTTTATGTTTTGAATGGATATTTGAGTTTAGGAAATAGAGTCGGTGTTGAATTTGATGTTACTTATAAAAATGACGTCAAAAAGACATATTCTTTATACTGGTATTTAGGACAATATGATCTTCAATATTTATTGCAAACAAGCACGAACAATGTTGATAAGAGAATATGGGCACATTACAAGCTTGAAGATGAAGATATTGTAAGTGTTTCTAATTTGCGAATGATTGTAGATGTCAATGCTGAAAAAGCTGTTGCATCAAACCCTAAAGTTGAGTTTGGAACAACTCCAACAGGCTTTGAATACGATATGAGCACGATTAGAGACAACGTTCAAGTTCTTATTACTCAATATGCAGGAATTGAAACGACTATCGAAAAATTAACAGCTAGAGTAGAAAAGCAAGAGCAAGACACAATCAGCATCACGACAAATGTTGATGGATTGAAGAAAGAAATGGATACTATCGGCTTAAATGTCGATAGTATGAATGAAAGAGTATTTACAAATAAAGATAGCATACAAGCTAAAATCATTGAAACTCAAAACAACTATAGTGCAATAATCGAAACTATCGAAAACTTGACGATAAGAACAGCACATACAGAAGAAAATGTTGCTACGATTACTCAAAATGTAACAAATATTTCTAGCGACTTAACGGATGCCAAAGGAGATATTTCAAGTATTAATGGAAGTATTGATACCATTGAAGGAGACGTGTCAAACAACAAAGAGTCTTTGAACAAGATAATAGCAACAGTCAATCAAACGGTAGAAAAATATACTGAAATAGAGTCAACTGTTAACACTTTATCTTTAAAAGCTGTTGATCAAGAAGAAAAGACAACAACTATTGAGAAAAATGTCAATGGAGCTATTGAAAAGATTGAAACTGTTGAAAGCAGAGTCAATAATACAGAAATTGCTTTACAACCTAAAAACATTGTTTTAGCTGTAAATGAGCAATTAAGTAAAGATGATGCTATTTCTACCACTTCTTTTACATTAGACAATAAAGGAGCACACATCAAAAATGGTGCTTTGGATATTACTAATGCATCAGAAGAAAAAGTATTTTATACAGATGATGAAGGGAACTTGACAGTTACAGGAAATATCGTCGGTTCAAAGATTACTGGTTCAGCTATCAGCTTTAAAAATACTGAAAATGGACAATCTCTTGAGCTTAATGAAACGGGTATTCATATCGAAGGAATTCAAGATACTGGAAGTGGAGGACTTGGAATTCATTTTAAAGTTCTAGGTGAGGAAGATAGCTTCTTATCTATTGATGAATACGGTATTGATATTGACGGAAGCAATGCAAGCACACTAGGCTCATATGGTGGAAAACTATCATTATCTACTATTATGGTTGCTGGAAACTCGCCTATTATGTATTCAACAAGTGATGCTGTATGGCAGGGTGTTATGTCAGATTATGTAAACTGGTTAAAATGGGTTCCTCGTTCCAATGGCGAATACGTTGAAATCACAACAGTCAACTCGACAAGGTGGGGAATTTCAGTATGGCTTTCAGACGCTAGATTAAAAACAAATATAGTGGATAGTTCTATTAATGCTCTAGATAGAGTAAATGCAATTAGACATGTTGATTTTGACTGGACCAACAAAGAAGGCCATGTCAAGTGCGGATATATAGCACAAGAACTTCAACAAATAGATGAAGATTATGTTATCCCAATTGAGCAAGAAGATGGCTCTGTTATGTATCAAGTATGTAATAATACGATAACTCCTTTACTCTCAAAAGCAATCCAAGAATTATCAGCAAAAGTAGATATGTTAGAAAGAAGGTTAGAAGAAAATGGAATTAGTTATTAAGCACACTAGAAATTACAAAGGTGAAGTGAAAAATGAAGATGGTAAAATCATCATGAACTTGTCACAAGGATTTGACAACGCAGGAAATATGATTGGTGGTACAAATGTAGCAATCATCAATAGAGAGCTTTATAAAGCCAATATTGAAGAATGTAGAAATCAGCAAGATGCCTTTACTGCTGAAATGCGTAAAATTGAAGATGAACTTTTAGGAGAATAGAAATATGATCACATTAAAAAACAAAGATTTAGGAGCTGTTAATTCAGCTCTTTTAAGTTTGGGAAACCATCAAAGCGATATTGCTTTAAAGTGGGAGTTAGCAAAATATGCAAAGAAGATAGATGAAGCTTACGCATTATTCAATAATCAAGTTCAATTGCTTATTAAAGAAAAAGGCAAAAAAGATGATAAAGGAAATATTTCATTAGATGTAAACAATGAAGATTATTTGAAATTATTATCACTTGATATTGATATTGAAGTTGACAAGCTTTCTCTTGAAGAAGTGAGCAATTTCAATCCAACTATGCAGGAACTTATGAATTTATCTTCTATCATTAAAGAGGGTGATTAATTTTGGCAACATTGCAAATACCTAAAATTACTTATAAGGATAAAAAGGATTTTCAAACGCAAGGGCAGGATGATGAATACAAGATTTGTGCAAAAGATATGAATGAAATCAAAGAAACATTCAATCAAAGTGCTGAAGCTATTGAAAATGCTATCAATGAACTTGATGAAACAGTTCAAGAAACAACACAATCAATGAAAAACGCACAAACTAGCGAAGCTAATGCAAAAAGCTATATGGAAGAAGCTAAAAAGAATAAAGATGCTATTCTCAATACTTTAGGATTAGTTATTGAAGATGGCTTTTTATGCATGGAAGAGGAGAGTGAATAACTATGATATATGCCGAAATCATTCAAAATGATAGAGAAATATCTCTTAAAAGAGCAAGTGCATATAAGCATAGCAAAAACTTGACTTTTAAGTTCGTTAGAGATGTCAACTATAGCGACTATGACTTACAAGGGTTTGTAAGGATTGGCACAAAAGAATATCTTTTAGAAATGAAAGATGATGATACATTTGTATTGAATGAAAGTTATTTTAGCAACGAGAGATCAGTTGCTTTTTCTTTTGCTCTAACAAAGAATGAAGAAATCATTCATTTGGGAGTTGTGAGTTTGAGAGTATTAAGTACTTTTGGAAATACTGCAACACCACTTGAAGAACATCCCGAAGCTTGGGAGTTAACTGTTGAAAAGAAAGTAGATGCTTATTTTGAAGCTAACTACAAAGCTCAATTAAAAGTTTTTCAAGAGCAAAAGCAAGAAGTTGATGTAAAACATCAAGAAGTATTAAAAACAAGCGAGACAGTAGCTAAAACAAGCGACAATATAAGCAATATTGCAAATGTGATAAAGCAAGACAAGTCGGATATTGATAGTCAAGTAGAAGTATTCAATGAAGATGTAAATACATTCAAAAATGACTATGCACAAAGGGTGAACGATTTTGATACAGACTATAAAAATAAAGTAGCTACACTCGACAAATTAGATGTGACAATCAAACAAGAAATCAATGATTTAGCTAATACATCCAAAGGAGAAATTTCTTCTTTGAGTACACAAGCTAAACAAGATTTATCTAAACAAGAAGTGGATATATCAAACAAATTAAATCAGCAATATACAAAATTTGATGAACTTATCAATAGATTGGATGCATTAGGTTTGACGGTTGTTGATGGAAATATATGTATGGAAGGAGATTGATAGAAAATGGCACCAAAACCAATATTACTAAATGAAACTGGAAAAGAAATAGTTCAAAAGATGAAAGAACTCAATTCAATTCTAGGAATGATTGCAGGAAGTAACTTTGCTCAATTTTCAACTTGGGACATGATTAGAGAAGTTGTAGCGAGTGGAGCAGGAGAACAAATCTTCCCAACTGGCAAGACATTCAATGATAAATTCACAAATGTAGATAACGGAACAGTTTACGAAAAATATCCTTGGCATGTCAACGCACATAGAGAAGTCACTTTAGAAAGTGGGGATGTAGTTCAAGGAATGATTTTACAACCTCGTTTTGCGACACCACAAGACGTACAATTCACGGGATATAGAGCGTTTCTTGCTTGCCCTAATGGGTTAAAGGCAGGGACTTATCACTTAACATTGGGTCAAAATTGGGGAAGCAACGCTGTAAAAGATAAAACTTATCAATTCACATTGACACAAGATGTTGTTGCGGGTGGCCGTTTAGGCGGATTTAGAGGAATGCCCGATACTAAACCGGCTAGCTGGAAAGTCTACAGCTATAAAAATGATGGTAAGACACTAGTTGAAACTGTAGATGTTACAGAAGGCGGTGAAGGGATTGATTTAGGGGTTATGAATTTTGCCACTCGTAGAGACATTGAGACTACTGAAGATTTAAACGGAGTTAAGATGAACTGTATGCAAGAATGTGCTTATGGGCATAACAGATGGAAAACATCTGCTATTAGACAATGGTTGAATAGTGATAAAGCCAAAGGCCAATGGTGGAAAGCACAAGATGAATTCGATTTAGCTCCTAATCAGGCTGATACGATCAGTGGCTTTTTAGCAATGTTACCAACTGAATTAGTAGATGTAATCAAGCCCGTTAAAGTAGTGACTTATACAAACACCGTTAATGACGGAGGAGAAGCTGATATTACTTATGACAAGGTTTTCTTACCGTCACTTGAAGAAATGTTCATCAACAAGCAAGTGGCAGGTGAAGGTGATTATCACCCATATTGGAAAGAACGTGCGGGTGTAGCAACCCCAGTACCATGGTACACTTCAAATGACAGATATATTAATTATGGTATCAACAACACAACAGCAGGTGTCTATGTTTGGTTGCGTAGCGCCAATCGTGGCTTTGCTTGCCTTGAGTGGTTTGTCAATCCGAGTGGCTATGTCAGCAGCGGCTATTGTACGCGTGCCTTCCGCTCCGTCCCGCTTATTTGCATCTGTTAAATCATTATTTAATCGCACCAATACGTGGTTTGGTGCGATTGCTTTAAGGAGAAAAATAAATTATGAGTGTAAACGTAGGACAAAGACATGTTGCTAATACAATGTCAAATACACGTTCAAAAGTTCTGCAAGAAATAGGAAAATTTGAAAAGCATACGTTCAAAATCACTAAAAACAAGAAGTATTTCTTTAAAGAATATGATGATACGATAACACTTCCTATGTTGCAGACAATAGTAGATGTATATACTGATTGCTATGTTGCAAATAACATATATGTATCTAACTACAATGACTTTGTAAGAAGATATAAATATCAAAAGAGAGCTATTGAAAATATGAAAAGGGTTATAGGTTATTTGATGATAGCACAAGAAGTATTTCATTTAAGACTCAATAGATATGAATATTGGTTTGTTCTATATGAGAAAGCCAATGAAGCATTAGTTAACTGGCATAAAGCTGATGCAAAAAGATACGGTCAAAAATTCAATAAAATTTAGACTGTACGGGGTAATGGCTAAAATTCATGCGTAGCGCCAATCGTGGCAATGCTTGCAATGAGTGGAATGTCAATCCAAGTGGCAATGTCAACAACAACAATTGTACGAATGCCTTCCGCTCCGTCCCGATTACTTAATTAAGGTAAGAATGCAAAAGTCTACATGTAGTGTGGATGTTCTTTTTAAGTAGATAAGTAAGGAGTCATTGCCCCGCCCGTAGACGGGAAAACCACAACATGCTGATGTTGGTACTCTATGAAGTATCAACTGCGACAGCATTTTTTTATTTAACAAAATCAATAGAAGAAAGATCAGGCTGTTTATGACCGAAGATGAAAAATTAATCGTAAATCTAGATGCTTTGTACAATGCGTACTTAAAATGTAGAAAGGGTGTTTCTTGGAAACCGAGCGTCATGGCATTTTCTAATGATGCTTTATTGAATATCTATAAATTGTATTGTCAGTTGAAAGATGGAACATATAAAAGTGGAAAGCCTAAAACGATATTGATTACTTATCCTAAAAGAAGAGAAGGACTTTCAATATCCTTTAGAGATAGGATTTATCAAAGAGCAATCAATGATGAAGTTCTCTATCCAAGAATGACAAGATCATTCATTCTGACAAATTGTTCTTGTCAGAAAGGTAAAGGAACAGACTACGCAAGAAAGTATCTTAAAGAATACCTATGGGCACATTATCGTAATCATGGATTTGATGGGTATATCTTGCAGATTGATATTTCTAAATACTATCAATCTATGTCACACAAAGTAGTAGAAGATATGTTTAGAGCAAAATTAGATGATGGAGCTTATAAAAGGGTCAAAGAAGTTCTTGATAATCAATACAAGGATGTTAAAGGATATAAACCCGGCTCACAAATGGTGCAGATAGCTGGAATTAGCTATTTAAACCCAATAGACCACTACATCAAAGAAAAGCTTCATATGAAGTATTACATTCGTTACATGGACGACTCAATCATGGTACATCCAAGTAGGGAATATCTAGAATATGCATTGGAACAAATAAAAATAGAATTAGCAAAGATAGGGTTAAGAGTTAATCCTAAAAAGACAAAGATAATACCGTTCAGCGAGAAATTTACTTTTCTAGGCTTTGAATATCGTGTTACTGAAAACGGTAAAGTTATCATGATTGTAGATAGGCAAAGCATTAAACATGAAAAGATGAAATTAAGAAAGATGTGTAAGAGAGTCAAACTAAACAAGATGTCAGTTGAAAAGCTTCAAGAATGCTTTGGAGCGTACAAAAATCACGTTAGCAAAGGAAACTCTTATAATCTAACAAACAAGCTGAATACGTATTGTTTGGATTTATTAAAGACATAAAAGGAGGAGTTTAAGATGCCTAGTATTGATGGTTCAAATTTAACAATTGGAGAACAAGTTGATTTGCAAAATGCCAAAGCTTTAAAAGAAAAAGTGGAGACACAAAATCTTTTAATTCAGTATTTAGCTGAAATGAGTGGAGTCTATATCCCAACAGAAGAAAGTGAGGTGAACACAGATGTACAAGACATTGAAGAAGTTGAAGAGTAGAATTTCATATAATTCTTGGTTGATCATGACTAAAAACGCATTCAACAACGGTCGATTAACACAAGAAGAATATGATAATCTATTAAAAGAAGATGATGAAGATGAATGATGTAGTATTTGAAGATATTCAAGAAATGAGAGATAACATTTCAAAATTGAATAATATCATTAATATTCAAAGCGACATTATTCAAAGTCAAAACAAGTACATCATCAAATTGCATCAAATTCTAGCAATGCATGGAATTGAATTTTTGAATGAAGGTGAGGAAAATGAAAATTATGGAAAAGTACTTTAACGGGATTGTAGCAATTGTTGCTACTTTTTTTACGTATTTATTTGGAAGTTTTGATTTAGCATTACAAGTTTTAGTTATTTTTATGATTTTAGATTATTTAACAGGTGTACTTTACGCATTTTTAACTAATCAACTAAATAGCGAAGTCGGTTTCAAAGGATTAGTAAAAAAATTGATGATTTTAGTAGTGTTGATTATCGCTGTTATGCTTGATCGCATTTTAGGGGTTAACGGATGGCCATTCAGAACTCTAGTAGCATACTTTTATATCGCAAACGAAGGCATTAGCTTATTAGAAAATGTTGGGAATATTGGAATTCCTATTCCAAACAAAATGCGACAAGCTTTAGAACAATTAAATAAAGATAATGGTAAAGAGAGCGAATAGCTCTCTTTTATATTACAAGGAGGAGAAAACAATGAAATTTGAAAAAGCATTTAAACTTATGCAAAACGGAGAAAAAATCAAACTTCCAAGTTGGGGTGGGTATTGGTATTGGGATGATGAAAAGAAAACAGTAATCATGCATACCAAAGAAGGCAAAGAAATGGATATTAGAGAAACTGAAAGAGTTATTTATACGTTATCTAATATTCTTGATGATGGATGGATTCTTGCTGATGAAGAAAACTGTCCTGAATTAGGTGGAGTGGCTACTTTTGGGTTTGATGAAGCTATTAAGTATTTAAAACGTGGAATGAAAGTGAAACGTAAAGGATGGAACGGTAAAGACCAATACATTGAACTTGCTACAAATGTATCATTCAAAACACCTAATGATGAAGTTGTTAATGTAGATCATGCGGATATGGGCAACAAAGCAATTGCTTTTCATGGAACAAGTGGTATTCAATTAGGTTGGTTAGCAAGTCAAAGTGATATGTTATCAGAAGATTGGACTTTTGTAGAATAGGAGGAAAGTAAACGATGATTAAAGTATTTATTAGTCAACCAATGAGAGACAAAACAAACGAACAAATTAAAGCAGAAAGAAAAAGAGCTCTAGATGAAATTAAAGCTTTATATCCTAATGAGGAAATTGAAGAAATTCAATCTTTCTTTGAAGATGTACCGCATGATGCAACACCTCTTTGGTATCTAGGTGAAAGTATCAAATTATTAGGTCAAGCGGACTTTGCTTATTTTTGTAAGGATTGGGATAAATATAGAGGATGCATTGCTGAAAATACTATTTGTAATTTATATGAAATTCCACATATTGAAGAACATGTTAAAGAAAATTAAGGAGGTAATGAAATATGAGTTTAATTGTAGGTTCAGCTAGAATTGATGAAAACGGTAATCTAAAAAATGGAAAGGCTGGTGATCAAACAAGAAAAGAAGTCTCAACTCAAAATTATTACACACATAAAAAAGGTTGGTATGTGTCAAGAGCAAAAAGTGTAGCTCATGCAAAGGCTTTAGCTACAGCTATGAAACAAGCTTGCGACAATAATAAAATTGGTTATGACCAAAATGAAAGAAATGGAGTTATTACTCAATTAAAAAAATATGGTTCATTAGATAAAATTGCTACAGCTACTGAATGTGACTGTTCTTCACTTGTTAGAGCTTGTATCATTCAAGCTACTGGCAAAGATGTTGGGAATATCACAACAGCTAATGAAGCAAGTGTATTAGAAGCGAGTGGCTTGTTTGAAGCTAAAAAATCTGTTAATGGTGAAGGAATGCTATACAATGGTGATATTCTTGTAACTAAAACTAAAGGACACACAGTTATTGTAGTAAGCGGTAGAGCAAGAAGTACAGTCGCTACTTCTAACACTTCTACAGCAACTAAATCATATCTTTCTAAAGGCGATAAAGGTAATGACGTTAAAACAATGCAAACAATGTTGATTGCTGTAGGTTACTCTTGCGGATCATATGGTGCAGATGGAGATTTCGGAAGTGACTCTGATAAAGCATTAAGAAAATTCCAAGGAGATTATGGTTTAACTGTAGATGGGAAATATGGGTCAAAATCTAAAGCAAAATTAGAGTCTGTTTACAATCGAAAGAAATCTTCTAAACCTTTAGGAACATATAAAGTTACAGCCAAATCAGGTTTATATGTAAGAGAAGGAGCAGGAACTAATTACAATATTGTTCCTAAAAACAAATTAACTAAAAATGCACAAGAACATGCTAAATCAAACGGAGCATTAAGATATGGTACTCGTGTCACAGTAAAAGAGTGGAAAAATGGTTTTGCTCGTATTCCTAGCGGTTGGGTATCAGGAGACTATTTAAGAAAAGTTTAATTTATTGTATAATCAAAATGTAAAATATTTGTATTATAACTGAATTATTTTAGTTAAATCATTCGACGTCAAGAAACAATTGAATATTTTACAAAAAAGCCTACTCATTAATTTGGGTAGGTTCTTTTTTATGTCATATTGTCATTATCACTATCCTTATTAATATAAGGAATTTTAGGTATATAAATTTGGCATAAATTTGACATTTTTCATACTGCACACCTATGAGGTAGCTATGAGGTAGCTACGGTAAAACAGCAAAAATAGGTGTTTATTGTAAAAAACACCTATGAGGTACCTATGATATACCTATTATACACCTACAGTATGATTAACAATATCCGAGAAGCGTTTTACATATAATGCTTCTTTTATCTTTTTATTCTTCTAAACCCTATATATATCAACGCTTTTGAGAGATTACTAATTTACTATTTTTGAATTTGGCACACTTTTGGCATTTTTCGTATTGAATATACTATTAACAACATCTAATTTTCTATCTTCTTTTAGATGTGTATAAATATTCAAGGTTGTGCTTACGTTAGTGTGTCTTAACAATTCTTGGGTTGTTTTGACATCAACATTATTTGTGTATAGTATTGAAGCAAAACTGTGTCTTAAATCGTGATAGGTAAAGCCAAAATCTCTCCTTAATTTCTTTCCAAGGTTTGGCACATTAAAGTATTGTCCTTGCTTTGAACAAATAGGATCATACGGATATTTTTCAATGTATTCTTTCAAGAGAATTTTCAATTCATAAGGTAAGGGTATTTTACCTCTTGATTTTGAAGTCTTTAATATGTGACGGATTTCATATTCACTTTTGGAACGTGATGCGTACACCAATTGTTTATTGATGTCTATAGTGTTATTTTCAAAATCAATATCTTCTCGGCATAGTGCTGTTATTTCAGCAATTCTCATACCTGTATAATATCCAATAGCAATAGTTATTGCTTGATGCGGTTTTAAATTACTCATTACTTCTTGCAATAGCTCATAATCTACTATTTTGTGTTTTCTGCTTTCTTTTTGTTCACCCTTAACTTTTATCAAAGACATATCTACCGCACGTATATAGCCTCTTTTTGTAGCATATTTTAATACTCTAGAAATAGTTGCTTTAATATTTCTATTTACGGTTAGCGATTGATCTTCTAAAGAGTTGAAATAATCTTGAATAAAGTCATATTCGCAAACGTGCATGATTTTCTTATTCCCAATGGTAAGCGACAAATATTTGTTAAATGTATATTTATAATGATTTATCGTATTAGGGGAATACTCTGAACTTTCATTTTTTAGAAATTCTTGAAACACTTGACTGAACTTTAAATTGTAGTCTTTCTTTAATGTTCCTGCTTCTTCCAATTCAGCTTTCATTTGTGCTTCATGAAGTTGCGCTTCTTTCTTTGTTTTAAATCCACTCTTTGAATAATACTTTCTACGCTCAAATTTATCTTTGTAATAAAAGTATACTTGATACGAATATCCATTTCTTTCTTTTTTGGACTCTCTTTTTCTTATTGACATATTTTATTTACCTCCAATTATTTTTAGTGTATAATAGGAGAGTAAGAAGAATAACCTTACCGTCAAATTGGTTATCCTTTCTTACATCCTCATGTCACTTCCGTTTCTCTATTGACACATTAATTTGGAAGTGACGTTTTTTAATGCAACGAAATATCGTTATCATCAAGTGCTAAATTTTGAAACCATCTGTATAATTCATCATATGTTAAATCATATTTGTTCAGAAAATTTTCAAATTTTTTTAGCATTTTTTTATTGTCTTTGTTGTATTTCTTATAATCCTTATAATTTTTTTGATAAACACCATAAACACTTAATGCATCATCTGAATTACCGTTTTGATAAAATGAAACATAGTTAAGTAAATCTGATGGGCTACTATCAATTTTGTGGTTAATTGTAAAATGATATTTACCTTTATCAATTTTCATAGTTGCCATATTATATTTTTCATCATAATCTAATCTTTCTAATTTATAAGGCTTTAACACATTATCTACTGCTGTAGCTGATATTTTCTTTTTGTGTTTTTTAGGTTCTTCTTTGTTTGAAGAACATGCACATATACTAAAGATCATTAAAAAACATAGTGCTAACTTCATTAGTTTTTTCATATCCCCTTAATTTTCCTCTCTATTCATGTTTTTCTAATTTGTTTAGTTCCTTCATGAATTTTTCATGATTTTCATAATCTAATTTAGTGGCAACTAAATCTAGAACTTCAACCGCTTTGTTTATCAAATTGTCAACATCTTCTTTTTCAATAGCTGATATTTGAGAAAACTTTCCGAATAAATGATATTTTCCGTGTGATTTGATTATGTCGTAGCCACAAGTATTCAATAAGCATTTTATAGCAAGTTCTTCTCGTGTCATATCTTCAACACCATCACTTAACTTATCACCAAAAGATAAGAAATGATTTACTATTTCTTTATCTTCATCTGCAATAGTATCTTCCCAACCCATTAAATAAGCAGGAGTAGTATCTAAAGCATTTGCTAGTTTAGCAATTTTATCACGTCTAACATTTTTAATTTCACCTGACTCATAACGTTGGATAGTAGCTTTACTTACTCCAATCTTCTTACCGAGTTCTTCCATAGTTAAACCTAAATCTAGTCTACGTTTTTTTATTAAATCCTTGAATTCCATTCTTCCACCTCCTTT
>ULSY01015794.1_pt1 | contig 36392 bp, 35 predicted proteins | sample 1957201 | NCBI WGS metagenome assembly ULSY01 (sample SAMEA4835723, study PRJEB28245) | human gut metagenome | biome: gut microbiome; material: fecal sample | place: Denmark | collected 2008
TCACTTCAATGTTATAGATATCATAACTGATACCATCCGGTTGCTTGAGATATTTCATCGTGTCAAATTCGTTCAGTTCCTTGTGCTTGTAAATGGTATGAATCGCCTTACGGACATCGCATGAGAACACACCGAACAGGTCGGCTATCTCTTGTTGCGTCATCCATACGGATACGGTCGGCATCGTGACCGCACCCGTTTCACTGATTGTTATTATTCCTCTATTCATTGTCACTTGATTTTAGTTTCATCATTTGATGCACACTCCTTTTTCCAACCGCTGTAATTTCCGCATTTGAACACCCGTGACGGCATACCGTCATCGGGCAACGCATATTTGCCTTTGGTATTTTCAGACAGGGTTTCCAAATCCCTGCTCACTTTGTGGTTGGTTATCTCGGCATATATCTGGGTGGTGCGTATGGAATAATGTCCCATCATCTTGCTGATGGTTTCTATCGGAACCCCGTTGCTCAGGCAGATAAGGGTTGCAAAACTGTGCCTTGCCTGATAGAATGTCAGGTGACATCCCAGACCGCACTGTTCGGCTATGATTTTAAGGCTGCGGCACAGGTTACAGGTCTGCGGGACGTAAAACAATCTTCCGTCCTTGCCTTCCCCTTTGTATTTTTCGATAATGCGGAGAGGTATGTCAAGAAGTTTGATATGGCACTCCGCCTTGGTCTTCTGCCGTGCGATGTGAATCCATTTGGAACCGTCTTCCTTTGTGACGATGTTGTCTTCCGTCAGGTTTGCCAGATCTGCCCTTCCGATGCCAGTGAACACCGAAAAGACAAACAGGTCGCGCGTGTGGCACAGGCGGTAGGTGGGCAGTTTCGCATTGAGCAGCTTTTCAAACTGTTCCCTGTTCAGGTGGCGATGGTTGACAGGCACTTTCTCAATCTTATGCCCTGCAAACGGGTCGCGCTTGAGTATGTGCTTCTTCAACGCCAGCCGTGTCATCTTGTGTAGCAGGATAAGGTAGTCATTGTAGGCAGACACCTTTAACCGCAGTACGGTAGAGAAATAGAACGTGAAGTCGGTCATGAACTTCATCGTCAGTGAGCGTAACGGAATATCCTCCAAATCATACTTGAATTTCAAAAAGTTAAATATATGCTTGCGGGTGGTAAGATAACGGACGTAGGAATGCCTTGTCCGGTCAATGCCCACACGTTTGGCGTATTCCCCGTTATGTTCGTCAAACAGGGACAGCAATGTCTCTTTGACATCGGATTTCCCGGTGACGGCATTCTTGATGATTTCTGCCGAGACGAAGCCATAAGAGTCCACGTTTCTTTTGTAGGCGGCCTTCGCTTTCTCCTCCAAAGCCTCCAATAATGAGTTCAGCCTGTTCAACTCATTTCTTTTTTCGCCGGTGATGTTTCCGGTCTTACGGCCGTCCGTGAATGCCTTGCCCACTTTTGCATCCCATAAGTCAGGCTCTATTTCCAACCCTGTGGAATACTGGCTTATCTTCCCGTCAAGGGTGACCCGTCCCATAATCGGACATCTGCCGTTTTTCTTTATTTTCCGGCGGTTGATATAGAACAACAGTTTGAATGTGCTTCGCATGGCTTACCCCTCCATCATTTTGGTTATGTACTCTCTTTGCTTCATGCTCGGATTGACTTTACGTTGGCTATAATCCTTCAGAATTGGAGACGGGACAGTGTCAATGCCCGATAAGGTAAACTTGCCCCCGATAATATCGTTCAGACCGTCCATGTCCTTGTCTATTTTATCCTGCGTGACTTTCGCATACCGCTGTGTGGTGGTGATATGCCGATGCCCCATGATTTTACTGACGGTCTCTATCGGAATCCCCTGTGACAGACAGATGATGCTTCCGAAGGTGTGCCTTGCCTGATGGAATGAGATTGGACGGTTGATGCCGCACATCACGGACATCTTTTTCAGGTGTCTGTTCATGCTCTCTTTGGTCAGCATAGGAAGGAGTTTCCCGTCGCTGTCCATATCCTTGTATTTTTCAATGATATTCAGCGGTATCTCCATCAACCGGATACATTCGGGCGTCCCTGTTTTTTGTCTTTCCGTATGAATCCACAGACTGCCGTCATCCGCTCTCACCAGATTGGCGGCTGTCAGGCTCCTCATGTCGCAGTAACAGATACCCGTCCAGCACGAGAACAGGAACATGTCCCTCGTGAAATTACGGTTGGGGGTGTCATAGGTAGTGTTCGCAAACCTGTCAAGCTCGTCTTCTGTCAGATACATCTGTTTGAAAACAGGTTTCTGCGGCGCATAACCTTTGAACGGGCTGAAAGGGACGATGCCGCGGAACACGGCAAGCATCATTACGCTTTTCAGGCGGTTAATATGTCCGAGTATGGTCCTGGGCATGAAACGCCTTGTCGTGCGCAGATACATATCAAACGCCTCGATAAAGTTTTCATCCAGCTGCTTGACAGGCATATCCGACACATGGTATCTCTCTTTCAGGAACTCACCGAGTATCCGGCAGGTGTTCCGGTACTGGTAGAACGTGCTTGCCGCCCTATTCACCCTTACACGCAGGGCATAGTCGCTGTTATGCTCCGCATAGAGCTTCATGATGGTGTCCTGGGTCTCAGCCAGACCTTGGAACACGTTTCTGACTTCCTCTGCCTTCACTATATCCCGGATGTCGGAAAGTTCGTTGAACCGCTTCTGCAACAACAGCAGTAGCCGTTCAATCTCCCTGTTTGCCATTGTCGCCGCCTTGCTTTTGCCGGTGCAGCGTTGGGCTGTGGCGTTCCACAACCGCACATCGATTTTGAACTTGCACGCGAATTGCGCGATGGAATTGACCTTTCCCCTGACGGATATTCTGCCCATGAGCGGAGAAAAGCCGTCCTTGTCCTGTACGCTGCGCTTGATGTAGAGCAGCACTTTCATTTCTGTTTTCATGCGTTACTTTTTTGATTGCAATTTTACTCATATCTCGCCTGTTGAACGGTATGAGAATCAGGCAGAACGGCGCAATCAAAACCGGATAGGTTAAATCTGTAGGGTAAAGTAAGATTCCCGGATGGAAATACCTTTTAACTGACAGTTTATCCCCTGATTGACTGCATCTAAATGAAATGAAAACAGGTAATGACTTGGTAGCTGAACAGGTTCGTTATTCTACCTGTTTTTGCTATTTACCCAACTGCGCAAACCAACACAATTTTGCTGCTTTACAACGAATTGCAGTTCTTTTGCCGGATTCCTCTATTGGTTGCATTGATAGTTTTCTATCGCCTGACAGGGCTTGCCTATGCGGACATCAAGCAGCTTCATCCCCGTCATATTGAAACGACAGCGGAAGGCAGACGCTTTATCCGTATCAACCGTAAGAAAACGGGAGTGGAAGCGGTCATACCGCTTCATCCGATAGCGGAGCAGATTCTCGACCTGTACAATACAACCGATATGCACAATCTTGTATTTCCGTTGCCAAGCAGGGATTCCATTTGGCATGAGATAAATGAGATAGGTGTAATCTTGGGCAGAACCGATGATTTGTCCTACCATCAAGCCCGACATGGCTTCGGAGTCCTCCTTATCTCTGAAAGCATTTCAATAGAGAGCATTGCAAAAATGATGGGACACTCCAACATTACCACTACCCAAGGATATGCCCGAATTACGGAGGACAAGATTTCAAAGGAGATGGATAAATTGATAGAGAAAAGAAGTAGAACCATTAATAATGTAGCCGTATGAAACGAGGGATTATAACAATCAATAACGGTGTGGTGGGTATTCCCACTACACCCGTTTGGATGATGCAGGAAGAAATAGCCGATATGTTCAATGTATATGGTCGTGATATTCGTAGAGCTATCAATGCCGTTTACAAGGATGGCGTGTTGTCTGAATCTGAAACATTGCGATATATCAGGCTTGACGAGCGTAGAAGTATAAACGCATATTCTATTGAAATGATTATAGCCATTGCATTCAGAATAAACAGTAAAGAAACATTGGCTTTAAGACGGTATATTATGAATCGACTTTATCCGAAGAACGATTGCAATATAGTTCTATTCGCAAATGGATTTAGAAAAGGAGATTCAATTTTCAATTAGCATTCCGATTCCATCATTCGCCCGTTTCCTAAGCTCGTCTGCAAAGGTAGTACAGACCGAGTTGAAAGTTGAAAGGTCGGGCGACAAGTCGTTTCGGGCAGAATCTGCCTCCTGCGGAGAGTATTCAGCCCGAAAACCTTTCACCTTTCAAGCCCTGTACTCAGAAATGCAGACGGCAACGGAAACAAACGACCGATGGAAAAGTAATAAACAGAAAAACAACAGCGTACAAATAGGCTCTGAACTGATAGCCCGATTTGTACGCTGTTTTAAGTTTCTATATTGGGAGGGATATTTTTATGGATAATCATAATTGGGCAGACGGCAAACTGCACTCCCTCCAGAAAAATAATCGGCTTCGCATCGCTGATTTTTCTCTCTTTCATAAACTTTTTTGGCATTTGCTTTGTAAAATGTAATAAATGTATTACATTTGCAATATGAGAACTATGATAAGAAGTACAGAATTCGATGAGTTTTACAACTCGCTACCTGCAAATGTTCAGAACAAGGTAAAATATGCGATGAACATTATTGCGGATGTAAAGGTCGTAAATACCAAGTTGGTAAAGAAACTTGTAGATACAGATTTCTATGAGTTGCGCATATCTGTAGGTAATGAGTATAGAGTAATCCTCTTCACCATTGACCACGAGAACTTCATTGAAGCCGAGCAGATACTTCTTTTGAATGGTTTTATGAAGAAGTCCACAAAGGACTATAAAAAGGAGATACAAAAAGCAGAACAAATTTTAAACAGTTTACAGCAATGAGACCAAAGATTGACATTAACAAGCTCAAACATCTTCCTACTACAGAGGATATGTTTGTCGATGAGTACGGAGCAAAGGGTACTGCTTCGCGTGATGAGTTCGATGCGAAGTCTCGTGCCTGGTACTATGCCGAGGTGTTAAAAAATGCCCGTAAAGCCGCAGGAATTACCCAACAGCAACTTGCCGAGAAGATTGGCAAGAAGCGTGAGTATGTGGCTATGCTCGAAAAAGGTGAAACCGATATGCAGCTTTCAACCTTCATTATGATTTCGGAGGCTGTTGGTTTGAAATTCGCCTTGACATACTGATTTCGCTGATTCCACAGACTATTATCACAGCACCCTTTGGCTTTATGGTCAAAGGGTGCTGTTCTGTTTGAGGACTACCGTTCTATCCGCTATCCCGTAATCGGTACGCCTCCTTGAATCCGCTCATGATTGTCCGTTGTACATCGGAGGTGCGATAGAGGATTTTACCTCCTACCTGAATGTAGGATAAAATACCATTGTTGCGATAATCTTGGAGTGTTCTTCGGCTCACCTTCAAGATGTGGGCGACCTCCTTGTCGGTCAGCAATTCATCGTTGAACGCTCCCGGTTGTCGGCTCTCAAACATCTTTTCAATCGATACCAATAGTCTGTCGATATTTGAGTGGAACATCTTTACCCACTCATGGTCCTTTTCTCTGATTTCATTGTTCATACGCTTTAAGTATTTATCATTGTTATTTTACTCATTTCACTCGGTTAAATGGTTCTACCTCGCCATTTGGCTTCCTTGCGTCTATCCTCCACAATCTTTATAATGCGTTCAACATCTTCGGGACGATAGTAGGTTTTGTTTCCAATCTTGCTGAATGCAAGCGTTCCGTTATCACGAAGCGTTTGTAATGTCCTCGGACTGATACGCAACTTTCGGCATACATCGTGATTGTCCATCCATTCGTCAATTTTCTTCTCACCATGTCGGCGACAAAGGTTATCCACTCGCTGCACGAAGTACTCAAACTTGGCAGCAATTCCCTCAAAGGTTCTCTCTTCAAAACTAATGATGTTCATTGTTGTCAATATTTATAGTTACACATAATTTCCGTTGTTCCGTCCGCTAAGATAAAGTAGGTTGAAGTCTCTATCCAAGCGTTTTGATGATGTGGCAGCTTGTGGCGTCGGAATGATACCGTTTGGCTACATTTACACACTATCCTGACGATTTCCACTGCAAATAAAAGCAGTAAAAAGCATACTGCAATGGGTGTGTCTATACGTGTCATAGGCTGACATACCGTTACATATTCGGTGCGATAAATCGTCCCACTAAATCCTATCATATTCATCATTTCAATCATTCTTCTTTTCACTGTCATTCCGTTTTGTTGGTGCGAAATAATGGATAAGTTGTCACACCTCAATGATTCATTAAGTCTGTTGCAGTATCTGGCGTAGTTCGTGGCACTTTAACAGCCTATACTAATAGTTTTACTCACGAATCAAGTACAGTTATCACACCTACACACATAGTTCCCGTTTCAAGTGGCTGCCCGTTTCGGATCTTGTCCGCTGCATTGTCGTTTGTCAGACCGATGCTTGTCCGTCTGTCAAACTTTTGCCCCGAACAGCCGAAACGGACAGCCACTAATCAGTCATAACAAGATTGCGGATAGACCAACTCCCGATGTTTCAGCAGTCCGTCTATCCGCAATCGAAATTAAGCCCTTAATTCTCTCAATTTATGAATCTACCCGCAATTTCTCATCACTTCACAATAATGGAAATTTTGAGCAGTCCGCACCATTCGTTTACCTGCCTAAGATGCAGAATAATACTTAATTGCCTAACCGAATCCAATCGTTTTATTGCCTGAACTATACACACTTATTTTGCTCGCGACAATTGGTCAATGTGCACAGTAAGACCGTAGTATCAACCTAAAAAATTGAAGACAATGGAAAGAAAAAATGTAGAACTCACAAAGGAGCAATGTAATGAAATCATTGAAAACATTGCAACAGTATCGCTTCACAAGATTGATCGAGGAAAGAGTAACGTTGAAACTGATTTTAAGAACGTCGGTTTAGACAATTTCTCTATTGACGACATTATGCCTGAGCAAATTCCCTCACGATTGGAACAAGCCCAGACGGAAGCTGTCCCTTCAGCTATAGGAGAACAGCCATTAGCATCGCCTACCATCCAGCGCAGGGTAAGCAGTAAGCAACGCAGATTATCGTTAGAGGAATACCGCAACACCTACTTGAAAGTCCCCGTAATCAAAGACCGCAAACCCGTATTCCTCAGTTGCGAGGTAAGGGACAGGCTCGATGATTATGTCCACAAACTCGGAGGTCGTAAGATGAGCGTTTCGGGGTTGTTGGAGAACATCGCTCGTCAGCACCTGGCTCTCTATGATGAGGACTTCGAGCAGTGGAGAAAATTGTGATACAGGGCTACATGCCGTAATGCCAGCCCTACCGCACAACGGCAGTCGGGATGGACTGCATTATGGCTTTCGCTCACTCTCGAAAGCGAGAATCCGAGAGTGCTAGAAGTCGGAAGCATGGAATAACGGAAGCAACCGACATACCGCTCACGATACCACTATCAACGACTGAAAAAAAGCAATCTGCACCATCGAAAACCGTCCATGACGGTGGAGGCAGCAAGACCTCGGTCTTGGGGTGTAGCGAGGTTATCTTTCGGGATGCCGAAAATGTCGGACGAGCCGCCATTGCACCCGAAAACCTCGCTCCACCCCGACGGGTGGAGGCAATCCGCTCCCGATGGTCGCAGATTGTGAAAAACCAAATTGAAAAATCAAAGAAATGTAAAAAATATGGTAAAGAATAAGACAAAAACAAAGCCCAGAGGAAGACCACAGGTCAGCACTCTGAAACGACTTACGAAGTCGGTAACTGTGAAGTTCTCAAAGCCCGACTATGAGATGTTACGCCGTAGGAGTAAGAACTCCAATCGCACGCTTGCCGAGTACATACGAGATTCTGCCTTTGATGCACAAATTGTAGCCAAACATTCGGCTGAGGATGCAGCTGTAATCCGCAACCTTACGGGTATGGCAAACAACCTCAATCAGCTTACAAAGCTATCGCATCAAACAGGCTTCTATCGCACAAAGAATATAGTGATGGAGCTACTCGCGAAGTTGAAAGAGGTATTAAGCGACTACAAAGCTGAAGAGAGGAGGTGCCGATGATAGGAAAAATCAAGAAGGGCAAATCCTTTGGTGGATGCGTACGCTATGTGATGGGTAAAGACGATGCCAAAATCATCGCATCTGACGGTGTGTTACTCGGAACAAACAGGGAAATGATTGATAGTTTCAATTATCAATGCCTCTTAAATCCGAAGATTAAGCAACCATTAGGGCATATTGCACTAAGCTTTAAACCCGAAGATGCACCACGATTAACCGATGAATTTATGGCTAAAATCGCATTGGAGTATATGGAACTGATGGGAATTAAGAACACGCAATTCATCTTGGTAAGGCATCATAACACCGATAATCCGCATTGTCATTTGGTATATAACCGCATAGACTATAACGGCAAAGTAATCTCTTCGCAGAATGATTTTAAGCGTAATGAGATTGCAACAAAGAAACTGAAAGACAAATACGGATTAACCTACGCAGAGGATAAGAGCAAGACCAATGTGAAGAAGCTCCACAACCCAGAGCGAGTGAAATATGAGATTCATAATGCCGTAAAGGATGCATTGAAACGATGCCGAACTTGGGAGGAGTTTAATGAGGAGTTGAAACGCAGAGGCATTCACTTGGAGTTTGCATTTAGGCGAAAGAACAGTCGTGTCGTGGACGATATACAAGGCTTACGATTCATAAAGGATGGACTTGCATTCAAGGCTTCCGATGTCGGTAGGCAGTTCAGTTATTCAAGGCTTAACGCACAATTAAGTTGGGATAAGCCGAAAATGCAGACTGAAATAGAGCCTAAACAGCAACAGATAAGGCAAGAAGAGGAGCGTTATTACAGCGTTACCGACAATCTTATCGAAAGCAACGGAATGGGTTTATTCACTCCATCGGATGCACCGCGAGAGGATGAACAAGCACCTTCTTGGCAGAAACAAAAGAAGGATAAGAAGAAAAGGAATCGAGGAATAAGATTCTAAACAAACATTTTTTCACACTTAAAAAGAGTTTAATATGAACAACAAAAATTTCAAAAATAACGACCACGAGTCGTGTATGGAAGGCATCTACGGATGCTTAGAAAGAATCGAAACAGGCATTAACGAATTAAAGAACACTCAACCGAGCGTGAGCAATTCGGCAGTTGATAATGAGGCTAATGAAACCTTAGTGCAGGATATTAAAGTACTTGTTGCTAATGCCACAGGTCTTAACTGCCGACATACTGACCGCAAACTCGAAGAGCAGACCAAGGTGCTAAATTCAAATTTCAGTGCCATAAGTGATGCTGTAAGAGATGTAAAGGCGATTGTCAATAAATCGCAATCGTCTGGCGATCTGCTAAACTCATTGACGGAGATTAAGACCATTCAAGAGCAGAAGTCCGATGAGGTTAAATCGTTAGTCCAGAAACTGAAAACAACCATAGAGGATGGTGTTCATAATTTCAAGCATCATAGAATCAGCTTTGAAACACCGTTTGTCTTTTGGACTATTGTGATAGAAACAGCTATGATTTTTGGGTTATTTACCTGGATAATAATATCGGAGAAGCCTAATCAGCGAGAAGAGGATAACGACCTCAAATACCGCTACATCAAGATGAAAGGCGATGCTTCGGCTGAGCAGATAGCCACATTGGAGGACATCTTTGAACTCAACCGTGATAACCAAAAGATCGAGCAGATGCGTGATGATGTGGAGACCTACGAAGAGGCTGTTCGCAAACAAGCTGCCCTTGCCGAGCAAGCAAGACTCAAAGAGCAAGCTGCAAAGGAACAGGAAAGCAAAGCCAAATCCATCAAGGACAGGCCACAGCCAAAGGATAACCCAAACAAGAAATCAAAACCATGAGCCTATGGCAAGTATCAAGGTAAAGTTTCGACCCTCGAAAAATGAAAACAGGGAGGGAACAATCTACTATCAAATCATTCAGAATCGTGTAATCCGTCAACTAAAGACGGATTACCGACTCTTTATGCACGAGTGGAACGAGGAAAACAATACAATAATCATCACCAATAGCAGCCGACAAAACTATCTTCAATCCATAGAAAAGCGTATAGACTGGGATATTAAGCGACTGCAAAGCATCATCAACCAATTAGAAAATAAGCGAGTAAAATACACCGCTGATGATATAATCTCCACATTTCTAAAGCAAGCCAACGAACAATCGCTATTCAACTTTATGCAGGGTATCATTGCCCAGCTCCAACAAATGGGTAAGCAACGCACATCGGAAACCTATCGTGCCACGCTACGCAGTTTTATGAACTTCCGAGTTGACAAGAATATTCTACTGGAGGATATAGATTCTGATACGATGCTGATGTATGAGGCTTTTTTGCGTAATAGGGGTTTGACCAAGAACACCACTTCGTTCTATATGCGAATACTCCGAGCTGTCTATAATCGTGCTGTTGAAAAGGATTTGACCACCAATCGAAATCCATTCAAACACGTTTATACAGGCATTGATAAAACCGTCAAGCGAGCCATTCCATTAAAGGCAATCAAGCAGATTAAGAACCTCGATTTATCATTGCAACCCTCATTGGATTTTGCAAGAGATATGTTTCTCTTTTCGTTCTACACTCGTGGAATGTCATTCATCGATATGGCATATATCAAGAAGAAAGATCTATCAAATGGCATATTATCGTACCGCAGACGCAAGACAGGGCAACAACTATTTATCCGTTGGGAGAAATGTATGCAGGAGATTGTGGATAAGTATGATAATCCGTTATCAAACCACCTATTGTCAATCATTAAACCGATGAATGGTGATGAACGCACGCAGTATCAAAATGCGATGTATCTAATCAATCGCAAACTCAAAACTATTGGTAAAATGGTCGGTGTTCAACTACCGCTGACGATGTACACAGCCAGGCACTCTTGGGCAAGTGTGGCGAAGAATAAGAATGTACCAATATCAGTAATCAGCGAGGGAATGGGACACGATTCAGAAATGACGACACAAATCTATTTGGCATCATTGGATAATGCCGTAGTCGATAGAGCAAATGCACAGATATTAAAGGATTTGTAAGACGGTGAGGATGTTTAGCAAAATTGTCTAACTCTTGTCAAGAGACAAAATGCACACTGCAAAATTACGCAAATAATTGCAAGTTAAGGCATTTTAACCACTGTTTTTTTATTGCTATCAAAAATAATGTCGAAAATTGTTTAGCAAATTATGCATCAGGGAATAAGATTCGCCTTAATAGTCAGCAATATGGATTATAAGATTCGTCTCTTGACAAGAGATTGCAAAAAATAATAGTGATAATAGATAAATTAATAACTTCTAAAACAATAGTTGTGCAATGAAAAGGAAGACATTATTTACACTTGCAATTGCCGTTTCTGTTTTAATATCTTGCTCTGAATCTGAGAAGTATATCGAAACAATTGAGACTGCCAAAGAAATGCAGATCAATGGTAATTGTGAAATTTATTCTTTGGAAAACGAAGAAGGCACTGCGTGGAGTCTTGTGTCGGATTCCGAGTGGATTGTTCCTGTAAAGAGTTCGGGAGAGGCTTCGGACAAGATCGAGATTTATGTCGAGAGCAATTCTTGCGAAAGCCGTGCTGGTGAAGTGACTATTGAATATGCCAATGGTGTTACCAGATCCACCGCAGTTCAGCAGAATACGACTCAAGAGGGACCGAGTCTGCAGAAGTCTTATGCAGTAGGTTGGGGAATTGATATTACGACCTATATGGATAGCAGAGGTCTGAAGGATCAGATTTTTAACACTCAGAAAATCATCAACTATAAGCCAGACTTTATATCAAACAAACAATCATCTATGGAAGATATTTTAGTCTTTTACGGAGATAGTTATGAATCACTTAATGAGGACATCAATGTATCTATCAGCGCTGATGTTAAGGTCTCCGCGTTTGAACTCGGCTTGAAAGGTCAGTTTGGAAACAATGCTCTCAAGGATTCCAAGAGATTCTTTTCGTGGATGCGAGGCATCTATTCCGAGCGAAGAGTGGATATTTCTCAAATTGATTTGGTGAGCGCTGCCGATATAGGGCTTTTTACCAAAGACTTTGCAGAGCAATATCAGGAAGTGATTGATAGCAAAGGCAGCGATAAGAGTATAAGAAACCTTATCAACCGATACGGAACTCACATAGTGACAATTTCATATTTAGGAGGATATCTGGACTATTTTTATTCTTCGTCAGTTGAAAAGATAGATGAAACAATGGATATCAGTGGCGCTATAAATTTCGGATATAAAGAGATGTTCAAGGTTGAAGGCGGCGGTGGCTACAATGAGACTTACAACAATCTCAAATCCGAAATGATTGAAAAATTTTGTGTAAAAGGAGGCAATGCTGTGGATCTGACTAATAAGGTGATTACAGGTGAGATGACCTCAGAGGATTTGGAGGATTGGCTTGATTCTGTCAAAGGAACAGATGCAGCCAGTGGCAAATTGGAACTTGTAAACTTTGAGATTGAACCTATCTGGAAGCTGTTTTTTGATGTAGATATTTCTAATGCAATAGAAAACTATATGTTAAGAGTGCTGTATTATGGTAATGTAAATGTTACAAGAGCAAGCGATAATCAATAATTTCCCCAGAAGATATGAAACAGTTTATATATATTACAGCAGTTATTTTACTGCTGATGTCTGCGATAGGATGTACGAAAGAGGATAATCCTGAACTCAAATTGCCTGTAAATACAGAGTTGAGAGTTTCTTCATATGCGAATCTGTACGATGTGGCTGTTGAAGAAGATAACGCATGGGTAGTAAAATCTCATCCTGACTGGGTTGCTCCGATGAAGGAGTCTGGATCATTCGGAGAGAAGATTTCACTGTTTGTGGAAGACAATTTTGAGGAGGAAGAACGTCAGGGAGAGATGTTGGTGATAACAGACAAGCATGAAATTGTTTACTCCATTACTCAGAAGAGTTCCCTTACCGAAGATGAAAATGCAGAAATAGTGAGCGACAATGTACTTTCTTTGACATATGGCGTGGGTTACGGAATCAATGTATTCGGAACCCCATCTATGGGCAAGTATAAGTTCGCAGGTGCAATTGTCAATCCTGCTAATCTTGCAAATACATTAACTGCTGTCGGAGAGCCTGATGCGTGGTGCTCGGAGGACCACTATTTTTCGCAGACCGAATCCATTTCGGGAACATCTACAACCAGCCTTTCAACTCAATTGTCGGTAAATGCCGGTATTGAGGTCGAAATTAGTGCTTTTTCGGGATCAGTCAGTGGAAAGTTTACAAGCACGGAAAGTTCGAAGATGGAGACTGCTTACGCAATGCGTGAAATCAAGCATATTGTGGGTTCAAGATATCTTCGACCGGGCATATTAAGGTCGCTTTCGGCTGAGAATTGCGACAGCGTGTTTGCTCAAGGTTTCTATAAACTTGCTCAGTCTATTAAGAACGATCCGGGAAAGGTAAGTTATATCAAGAAATTGCTTGATAACTATGGTACTCACCTTGTTGTTCACGGCACATTAGGAGGAGAGTTGGAACTGGCTATGGAAATGACAAGTACGGAAAAGATTTCCGAGATGGATATTAACGCTGCATTGAATTTGTCGAGTGAGGTTGTTAATGGCGATGCGGGTTTCTCAATGAATGACAGTCAGAAAGAGTTGGCAAAGAATACAAAGATTTCTTTGAAGACTTATGGAGGAAACAATGTTTATACGATCAAACCTGGAACCACATTCGAAGAAGCAATGAAGGAAGCACTAAGCGCTTCTCAGTTAAACAGTTGGGTTGCTTCGATAAAAGACAAGTCTTCGCTGGCTTTAATTGATGTACAGTTATATCCGATATATGATCTGATGCCGGATGAGGCTTCAAGGGATGCAGTTAGGGAATATCTTATCAATGAATATCAGAAGTCCAAAACTAAAGAGGGACCTTTAACCTTTGCTGTAAGTGGATTTGGTGACAATGGCGTGATTATGGGTGAGGCTTATATTCCGCAGATCGATGTAAAGTTGGAGTGTTACCAAGAGATGGTTCCTGAAATATCGGAGGATGAACCGGTGATTATCATTTATTCAGGTACTGAAGAAGAGATGAATTATGACCGTGGATTCTTCATTGGAAGCAAGACAATGCAACCTGGCAAATTGCGTAGAGACAGAGAGGGTAAATACACATTCGAATCTTTTGAAGATTTGGAGTGTGCTCAAGTTACCGAATTATATGTCAATGCTGCCGGTGATATTACTATTGCAGGAAAACCTGGAGTTGATTATTCAGAAGTGAAGTTTACGGGTATTACACAGGAGGATTTGGATAAAAATCGAATTTCTGAATCGGAAGACATAAAGGGATATGTATATTATGGAAAGGAGCAATATACCAGCAATTATTGGCATGCATCCGACCTATACGCTTCCCCTGATGAGTTTCAGGGAATAAGAGCCGCTGCGCAAGGTTTGACGGATAAAGCCATATCATCATTGATAAGCGAGGGACGTGCAATACTCGTGTATTCTTGCACAACGGACGCAGCACTATCATATAGCGCAGTATTAGGCTTTGATAACGCAGACAATAAGGTATTACATGAATTTAAGTGGCTTGACGGACCCGAAGTAGAATGGGAAATAAGTCTCCCAAATACGATAACAAATATTTTAATATACATGGAAATGGATATAGAATACCATCTCTCAGAAGGCTGGAAATGGGAAGAAAAGCCATATCTGCGCCTTAAGATGAATTATGACAACACCCCTCGATGGAGAAAATGAAAATAGGAGGAACACAGATATTAGCCCTGTTGGGGATGATCATGACTTTGGCCTGCACACGTGACGATGTGCAGGTTGAAGTTGTTTCTCCGCTGTCACTAAATTATGATGCCATGTGTCAGAGAGATTCGATTGCCTTTACAGCAGATTGCGAGTGGAGTGTGGAAAGCGGATGCGAGTGGCTTACCGTTGAAAATGACAGCGGATATGGAGACGGGACCGTATCTTTATACATACAGCAGAACGACGGAGAGAATGACAGAACTGGATTCGTAACTTTGCATTTCATGGGCGGAGAGGATGTAACAATTCCAGTGTGCCAGGATGCTAGCAATCTGAACAGTTATAGTGTTTTGGTAAACCTCCCTATGACTTATGGTGTGGGATGGGGATATGATTATTCTGTGGACCACGCTGATATTGACGGAGTGCGAGGACAGATTATTGACGAAGCGAAGTTAGATAAGATAACAAACCGTAAATCAATTATCAGTGAACCATATACAAGCACTTATACTGAGTGCTGTTCCGAGCAGAGTGCTTCGCAACTTATAGAAAAGATGAGCGGGAAACTAACTGCCGGTGTAGATATAAAGATTGCTTCTGCTAAGGTAAATGGTACATTTTCAAAACAGACTTCCGAAAATAAGGAGCGTTTATATGTGTGGTATCGAGATATGAGGTCGGTAAAGCAGGCCCATATAAATGCTGATATTTTCGATGTTGCCGAGCATTGTCTAACCCATGATTTTATTGCTGCCATTGAATCTGTCAAGAAAGGCGGTTCTGTTAATGATTTGATAAAGAAATATGGCACACACTTAATTTGGAATTCAACACTTGGAGGCAAATTCGACTGGTATTTTACTGTAAATCAACAAATCAAGGAATCAGCAGAAAAAATTGTCGCTACTATCACGGTTAAAATTCTCTTCTGGAAAAAGACAGCCACAAGTGTTGAAGAGAAGATATGGCAGGAGGTGAAGAAAGACTTTATTGCCAGTTTTGAAGTTACAGGAGGAGGAAATAAAGGAAAGGCGTTGAACGATGCGCTACAGGTATCTGCCAACAGGGGCGAACCGATAAGTGATCCCGATCTTATAACTAAGTGGCAGGACTGTTTTATAAGTGCAACATCAGCAAAAGATAATGAACTGACAATGATTGATTTTGAGGTTTATCCGATATGGGAAATTGTCGAATGTATTGATGGGAACACAGCTGAAAAGGTACGAAACTATATCGTTAACGAGTATCTAAAATGAGATGTAGTAAAATCATATTATCAATGGTGTTTCTCGGGATATGCTGTGCATGTTCCGAGAAATCTCATATAACAGAACCTCTACCGAAAATAACGTTTGTAACTGCCACGAACGGAGTTGGTGACAATGGTTATAATGACCAGATACTTGCAGGGGTTATGCAGGTTTACGAGTCCAAAGATATAAGCTTGTCATTGGTAACACCTGCAAATTTGGAAGAAGTCAATACAGTTCTGAAAGAATGGTGTTCAAAGGAGGCATCAGGAGCAAGAGAACTGCTTGTGCTGGCATCGAATGAGTATGAAACATTGACTGACAACATTGATGCTGCACTTCCATCTGACAAACATATCCTCCTGATAGAAAGTGATAAGGATATTATTCAAGAGAATGTATCATCTGTTTTCATTCGAAGATATGGCATTTCCTATCTCTCGGGCTGTATGGTTCGTGAGGCTGAATCTGCCTATGTAATTGCAGCAATGAAAAACGATTCTTATATCGAAGATGCAATAAAAGGATTTGTCGATGGTTATCATTCCAATGGAAAGGATGCGGAGGTGATTTATCTTGCAGATGATGAAACTGGTTATTCAATGCCCGGCGAGGCATACAAGACTATGCAGGAGATTGATTATAATGCTTTTGTCTATCCTTTGGCAGGAGGTTCAAATAATGGTATATATAAATCTACACGAGAGCAGGAATTCTGTTTACAACTTGTTGCAGGAATGGATGTTGATTGTTCTCAATACAGCCCTCGTGTACCGTTTTCTGTGGTTTTCAACATGAAACATATCGTTGCCTCACTGTTGGAGGAATGGATCGTCGGAGATGAGTTACAGAAACAATATGTTTTTGGTATGTTTGACGAAGATGTTGTGTCTATTGTTATCACTCCTGATTTTTTTCAAGATATGATTGCATGGGAAGATTGGTATGACAGTCTGGATTATTGGAATGAGACATACATAAAGTTTAAGAACGTGGCTAAAGAGAGGGAGGAGGCATATTATGAAAATAAGTAAATTATTAGTGCTACTATTTTCGTTTATATTGTATTCATGCGACCCTGATAGCTATGAAATCCTTAGCAATGTAACCACTTACAAGGTTGCTGTGGTGATGCCACAAGAACGGCAGAATGAATGGGAGCGAATTGCAGATTGGGCTTTGCAGAATATTGCAAACGCACAAGTCGGATTGCCTGAGCAGGTCAGACTTAATATTGAATGGCACGATGAAAACTCTTCGGATCTTGAAATTTGGTTGAAAAATGTAGCTAATGACAATTCCTATGTGGCAGTAGTCGGACCATATAGTTCATCACAAGCTCACACTGCCGCCGAGATATGTGGGAAAAGCGGTAAGACCTTGATTCTTCCGATTGCAACATCTGCCGAATTGCAGCGTATATATGCTGGGAAATCGAATATTTGGAATCTTTCTCAGTCGGATATCAATCAGTGTGAGTTGATGTTGGCTCAGGCTGTAATATCAGAAAGTACGAGTGTAAGTCTTTTGACTACCGATGACGATTACGGAAGAAGTTTTAGTGATTGGTTTGCATATCAAGCTGTAGAATTGGGATTGAATGTTGGTGATGTTTTTATTTGTTCTTCTGAAAATGATGTTAAGACTGCTGTAAGCCGCATTGCTTCGGGATTCAGATATAATCAGCATCTTTTGCTTGCTCCATCTAAGGAACGTTTTGCTGTTACATTTGATACTGAAGTGAACCGATTGAAGGAAAGCACAGAGCAGTTCAAATTTCCTCACATAATTTGTTCTGATGTTATGCGATCTCTGGCATTGGCAAATCAGTTGACTGCATTACAGTACGAAGGACTATCGCCAAGCGCTGCACCAATTAGCGGCTTTGATGAGGCTCATCAAGCTAAATTTGGAGAAGAACCAGCAAACGGAACGGCACATCTTTACGATGCGTTTATGCTGCTCGCATATGCATTGACGATAAACGATGACAATCTAAATGACGCAATCCTTAAGGTAGTTGAAGGACGTGAGAGTTGGAATAGGAGTTGGCTTTCGTCTGATATGCATGATACCTTTGTTCAACTTCAAAATGGTGGTAATCCAGATGTATCTGGAGTTACAGGTGACTGGACTTTTGATGACAGACATCATTCGGGGGTTCTGAATACAATATATTCGCATTGGATTTTGGCGGACGGAAAATATTACACTCTTGAATATCTGTCTTCTGACGGAAGTTCACGTACAACTTCTTCTTTACAGGCTTGGGATATTCAGAGTCAGATTTATCAGGAGTTCAGCAACAGCCAAGTGGATATGTCGTATCCTGAACATTCGGGAGAGAATTGGGCTGTAGTCATAGGCACATCTGATACATGGGCAAACTATCGTCATCAGGCAGATGCTTTAGCTATGTATCAGTTATTGAAACGACACGGATATGATGACGACCATATCATACTTATCATTGCCGATAACATTGCATACGATTCTCACAATGTTTATCCTGGAGTGATAAAGGTCAAACCAGAAGGAGAAAATGTATATGAGGGAGCAGTAATAGATTATCGATTAAAGGATGTTGATGTTACAGATTTAAAGATGATAATGAATGGTATAGCATCTGATAAACTTCCCTCTGTTATTAGTGCAGACAATAAAGATAATGTGATTGTCTTCTGGTGTGGACACGGAGCAAAGAATTGTCTTATGTGGGGAAGCGATGATATTGTACAAGGGTATGAGATTGCCTCGATTATAAAATCAATGACTTATAGAAAAATGCTATGGGTTATGGATGCTTGTTACAGTGGCACTATCGGTGAGGCCTGCACAGGGATTCCTGGAGTTTTAATTATGACGTCTGCAAATGCTTATGAACCTTCAAAAGCCGATGTAAAAGATCCTGAAATGGGTATTTGGCTATCAAATGGATTTACTCGTGCTTTTCAAGAAGCAATTGATGAAAGTCCAAATATTTCTATGAGGGATTTATACTATAAATTGGCTAGACAGACTGTGGGATCTCATGCCACAGTTTATAACTATTCATTTTACGGAAATATGTATACCAATACTATGCAAGAATATCTCAAATAATCATTAATATTAAAATCTTAAAATTATGAAAGTTGAAAACTTATTAAAAAGCTTGTTATTCGTTGTCTGCACTATGACAATGGCTCTTAACTTTACAGCGTGCTCAGAAGATGATGATGTAAGCACTATCATCACATATACTGCAAAAGGCAATATCTCGGATTCTTCAAGCGCTGCTCTTGAGGCTATGTTTGCAATTGCTGAATATAATGAGGCTATAACAAATGAATTAGGAAGTTACTATTTTGACACAGCAAAGGATAATAAGGTAATTTCAATTTGTGATGTAGTTTATCAAAATCACAGAACTAATCATCCAACATGGAAAGGTTACGTAGAAATTGAAAAATCAGAAGTCGGAACCTCTGGAGATGTTATTTCAAGTACCATTATCAAGACTTATAAGTACGAGTGATATAATTGATGTGATAATACTGATAATGGATACCTGAATGTTTGAAGCATTTGAGTATCCATTATTTTTCTCATCTCACATTGTTGATTCAGAAACTTTCCGTACCTTTGCATTGAAGAAAGGCGTTCTTTTCAATAATGCAGAATAAGACAGATTAGGAAACTTCGCTTGTTTCTAAATCGTTACCTGTCATAAATTCAAATTCTGTAAGTCGTTTGTTTTCAGCGAGAAACAAGAAATGCTATGTCTCGCAAGGTGATATGTTAAACGGGCTTTGATTCCGCATTGCTTGGCTATCTTTTTTAGTATACTATTACAGGAAGTATTGCTCGGAACAGGAAATATTCTGTTATCTCTTGTATAGCCTTTGTATTTCTCAATTATTCGTTTGGGAACTTCCAACAGCCGGACACTTGAATCTGTATTTGTTTTTTACCTACGGGTAATTATCCATAAATAACCATCAAATGAGGTTTGTAGATTGTCTTTCGTCAGATTCTTTACATCCGAATAGCTAAGTCCGCAGAAGCAGGAAAATACAAATAAATCCCGTACTAATCCATATTGGGCATTTTTCATCTTGGCATTTACAAGTAAGTTGAGTTCTTCTTTACTTAGGAATCCCCTGTCTTTCTGTTCAGGGCTTATCAGGTAGCCTGCAAAAGGGTTGATAGCTAATTGTCCTGAATTACGGGCAATGGTAACAATGTGTTTTACTCCTATCATATACATCCATATTGAATTAGTGGAACAGTTCCGCTCTGTACGCAGATAGTGTTCAAAGCCATTAACAAAAGCAAGGTTCAACTCTTTCAGAAAAATATCATCCCGTTTGTATTCCTGTCGGATATAGTTTTCCATATGCTTATAAACCGTACAGTATTTGGAATAAGTGCCTTCCGACCTGTTGTATCCTTCTTTCCGGGAAAACTCCTGATTATGTTTTGCAAACAGAGTTAAGAACGTTTCTTGCTTTACACCTAAACCCAGATAGACATTTTTTACTTTATCTGCTGTGGTAAAGCCATCGGCTTGCATTACTTCCTGATAATGGCGGTTAATATCCATACGGATTTTATCCAATGCAAGGTTAGTTTTTACTGCCAATGTACTTTTGCCTGTCAGTCTTCCTGCTTTGGTATCCCATAGATTGGGCGGTACAGTCATTTTACAACTGAATTGGCTGATAGTTTTGTCAATAGTGATTCTTCCTGTTCCGTCCGGTTTAGGGTTATTCCTCTTGAGATAGAATAGAATTTTAAATGTACTTCTTATTGCTCAAAGTTTTAAACGTTACAAAATTAGTTTACTTTGAGTTACAAGAGGTTATACGCTATAACGCAAGATGCAGACAAATAGCGACTTATAACCAGCTTGCAGTTTTATCGCAGGTAATGGAAAAGTAACTGAACTTTGTCTTACCTTTGTCTATGGTCGGCTTTTACCGTCTAAAAGGAAAGCCAAATCAAGGACTTTACTCGCACATTATCAGTTGGTTGTCCTCGTTTGGCTAAAACTTGCTTTTTGAATTACATTATTATTTATAATGACAAAGCAAGCATACAAGAAAAACAGGCTTCCGGTTTAAAACCACCGGATAAAATAGAAATGATACTTCAGTTAGCTTTCTGTCAGAAATTTATAGATATATTGATTGATGAGGTCATGCTGTTCTGCCGTTCCATTCTCACCCATATTGCTATGTGTAACTCCATCCAGTTTTACTACTTTCATTCTGAAGTGCTCCTGCTCCTGTACGGTAGGTAGCACTCCCGCATCTGCCTCATAGTCACATCCTCTCAACGTATACAAAGTTCTAGGCATGATCATTCTACGATGGTCCATAGATACAGCCTTACTGATCAGCTGCGGGTATTTAGTGGCAAACAGCATTGTCATATCACCTCCATTAGAATGCCCTATCAAGATGAGTTCGCTCCAATTCAATTGTGGTTTCAAGTTTTTAAATTCCTGAATGGTAAAAAGTATATTGCCGGTTCCTCGTTCCCAATTCGGCATACGGGTCTGCATGAAATCGCCTTCCATCGCTAAAAGAGGATCATCGGACAATTCATGTTGTATACTAATTACATAAAAACCTTTTTGTGAAAGAAAACGTGTCAGGTAGGAATAGGTTTGGTTCGACTTACTGTTTTTATTCCCATCATAGCCGTGGCTGAATATGATAACTTTCGTTTTTGAATTTACTTTCTGTGGCTGATAAACCGCTATCGGTATCACTCTGTTTCTGGATATGTCAAACAGACAAGTAGTAAACTCCGTTTGTGAAAAACATTGCACTGATAGTATCAATGAAATTAATAAGATGATTATTCTGCACATAGTGATTCACCGGATATTTATTTTGTATACACAATGATTTGTTGTCAAAACTTTTAATTTCATATAGAGTATTCTTAATTTAGAGTTACAAAATTACATATAATAAAAGAGAAATAAAGCGGAAATATGTAATCACAGAGAGAAATAAATATTTCAAACGGTAAATAACAACTCACTGAAACGCATCGTAACGAACTAATCCCAGTCTCTCTTAAAATTAATTTGCTGTATGCAATCATCTAATGCTCGGTTTATATAACCTTATTCGTCTGACAACTGTTGAACTTTCGTCTGACAACTGTTATTCTTTCGTCTAACAACTGTCAGACGAAAAAGAAACAACTGTCAGACGAATAAAACATTGCAGCATTAATCTTACATCCATTAAACATAAAAAGTAAATCTACGTAAACTCGGAACTAGTTCATAACGGTGCAGGAACGAACGAATATCGGGCAACGGAGTAAATCAAAGCAGCACAGAAAAGATATGGAAATCTCCATAAGAATACAAACAAAGAAAAAGAACCATCTAATGAATCTTTGACTATTCCTTTTCGTATCTTTGTGGAAAGTCGTATCAAAAAGGTACGAATATAAACTATAAAACTTAGAATGAAATGGAAAATATTACCGGACAGAACAACGAATTTACATTAATATTCCCACATAACAGAATTGATTGCACTTCTTCTCAAAATGACAAATTCAATAAGATTATTAATCAGGCCAACATCACAATCACAGGAAACAACAATCGTATCTCAATGTATTTCGACACTGAAGAAAGTGCGGAAGAATTGCTGCTTAGCAACGGATTATACGTGTCACTACTCTTTGCCCTGGCTGGGTGAATACTGATATGGTGAAAAAAGCAGGAACACCTTTTAAAGATGAAGAAATGATACAACCTGATGATTTATTAAATACAATCCGATGTTTACTGAATCTATCAGAAAATGTATGTATCAAGGATATTGTTTTTGAAATGAAAAAGAGCATTATTTAAATCTTCGGAAATAAATAAATGCTTGAACTTCTTTTATAAGAAGGAAGCTCCAACATGATTGATGAACTATGAATTTTGTCAGAGCTTCCTCCACTTTATATTATTTACGGTTCAAATAACCTTCTCGTACAACTTGAACCAATCCAGCCCATAATGTCCCAGTCCTAAGTCCACAGTGTCAATATACTCGAACCCACATTTTTCGTACAACGAAATAGCCGGAAGATTCTTCTCATATACATCGAGCCGGATAGATTTCATTTCTGATTTTAAAGCCAACTCCAGTGAAAAATCCATCAATGCATGTCCAACTCCCATTTGCAAAAAAGATGGATGTACAACAAAAGTGCGTACCACAAAAATATAACTATAATCCGCATCTATTTTCCATACTATATTCTCATAAGCCTTTTCCGGCTGATGATCTAAAATGACAGAACCCGCAATCCTCCCGTCACATCGGGCAACAAACAGACTATTATCATCCACACCGGCAGCCGCATTCTCACGAACCGGATAAATCCCCTTTATCCATCCCGGATAATTGATTGTAGCTGACAAGTGATCGTTCAATTCATCATACAGCCTCTCTAATTCATCTATATCAGCCAAAGAACCGGGTTCAATTATAAAATTCATACATATATTGTTTGAGGACAAAGATATAACTTCTATTCTAATAAATATCAAGGGGATGTTTTACTTTTTTTCAATCGCCAACAAACAACAGATACTAACACATTGTTTTATTCATAAGTAAAGCATACATCAAAACAAAAAAAACAAAGTTGCTATGAGGTGGATATGGTATTGTACATTGTTAGCGTATATTGCATTCCTATTAGGGCTGATTTACACTATTATAATTGATTACGACGACAAAAATCCTGTGAAGACGATCTGCTGGATTCTAGTTGTTATATTCTTACCATTATTGGGTATATCTGCCTATTATATTGTAGGACGTAATGTAAGCAAAAAGCGTTCAAAATTTCAGTTTTGGAGAGAAGAATTCAACAGGCACCAACAATCCGTTTCTACCAACGTGGAAACAGAGCCAATACATCCCGATCATTATAAAGAACTAAAATCACTCATATTGAATCTGGAACAGTCACCAGTATTCGGAGGTAACAAAGTAACTGTCTATCCGGGTGGTAAAAGTAAGTTTTACAGTCTTTTCGAAAATATCGACTGTGCCGAATCGCATATTCATATCTTCTATTATGCCATTGGCGACGACCATATCGGCAACGAATTAAAAGAGAAGATTATCAATAAGGTAAAACAAGGCATCAAAGTACGACTGCTTTACGACGGACTGGGATGCAATAAAACGAACAGAAAATATTTCAAGCAAATGATAGAAGCAGGCGTGGAAGTGAAAACGTTCCTCCCGCTTAGTTTTCCCCGCTTCCTGCGAAGTGTCAATTACCGCAATCATAAAAAGATAGTCATCATCGACGGCAGAATCGCCTATACCGGCGGCATCAATGTAAAAGACGTATACATAGACGGACTTCCGTGGGGAAAATGGAATGACATACACTTCAAGGTTGAAGGTTCCGGAGCGTCGGGGCTGCAATCTGTGTTTCTGGCAGACTGGTATTATGCTTCCGGACAATATCTGTCTTCACCGGAGTATTATCCCAATGTCGAAGTCTTCGGAGAAGTACCAATTCAAGTAGTCAACGCGGAACCGTTGGGAATGCATTCCAATGTAATGGAAGCCATGTTTACAGCTATAACGCGGGCGAAAAAGAATGTATATATCGAGACTCCCTACTTTATACCGACGGAATGTCTGCTTCAGGCAATACAGACCGCATCAATGAGCGGAATAGACGTTCGCCTTGTCATGCCTAAAAGATCAGACAATGATTTTGTGCAATATGCTTCTAACTCATATGTGGAGAAACTATTAAGAAATAAAGTCAGAGTCTATCAATATGTCAATGGATTTACACATTCAAAGTTGATGATTGTCGATGATGAACTGGTGGTAGTCGGTTCAGCCAATATGGATATAAGAAGCCTTGAACTTCTTTTCGAGACCAATCTGTTCATTTACGACAAGAAAGTTGCTCAGACCGTCAGAGACATTTATCACACCGATATGAATAATAGTAAAGAACTAAATCTATGCGACTGGCTCCAACGCAACCGTTCGGTTAAATTTCGCGAAGCGTGTTTCCGTTTGTTTTCTCCGGTATATTAGCTGTCTGAGCACCACCCCAAAACTATCAAAAACCACCGTTAAATTGTCAGAAGCCTCCTATCTAACAATTTAGCGGTGGTTTTATGTCAATTTCCCCACTATCGGGCTCATAGAAATCACATATACTTGCACTGTCAAAACAAACAAATTTATCAAACTTAAAAACAATCAACATGAAGAATTTCACCTTTAGAAAAGAATTAGTAGAAGCACAGGATGAGTTACTCCGTTTCGCTTACAAACTTACAATGGATATTGATGAAGCTAACGACTTATTGCAGGAAACGTCTTTAAAAGCATTGGACAATGAAGACAAGTATATATCTGATACGAATTTTAGAGGATGGATGTACACCATTATGCGCAATGTTTTTATCAACAACTACCGCAAAGTGATTCGCAATCAGACTTTTGTCGATCACACCGATAACCTCTACCATCTGAATTTACCACAAGATGCAGGTTTTGAAAGTACAGAAAATGCCTATGACCTCAAAGAAATGCACCGTGTAGTCAATGCTCTTGCCAAAGAATACAAAATTCCGTTCGCTATGTACCTTGCAGGATTCAAGTACCGTGAAATTGCAGATAAGCTACACTTGCCACTAGGTACTGTAAAGAGCCGTATCTTCTTCATCCGCAAAAAATTGCAGGAAGAGTTGAAAGACTTTCGCTAATTTTTTTTTCGAATGCGACAGAGAGTAATCTGAGACCCGGGTGTCAGCATGTATGAGACCCGGGTGTCAGACATACCAACACCCGGGTGTCATGCAACTCACAGTAATAGTGGATTAAAATTTCATTAGAATATCGAGTCTTCCATGCATGATAGATGGCAAAACTTTGGATATCTTCTCAACAGGCCAGTCCCACCACTGCAATTCCTGCAATTGTGCAATTGTACTTTCGTCAAAACGCTTTCGTATTTCTTGGGCCGGCGTTCCGCCTACTATCGTATAAGGAGGTACATCTTTGGTGACTACTGCCCTCGACGCAATAATCGCTCCGTCACCGATATGTACGCCCGCCATGACAACAGCCTCATAACCAATCCATACATCGTTTCCAATCACTATATCCCCTTTATTATCCCATGCCGAAGTGATATTTCCCTTATCCAACTGCCACTCCTCAAAAAATATAGGAAACGGATAATTCGACAAAGAATTCAACGTATGATTCGCGCTGTTGAAAAGAAACTTAGCTCCACAGGCTATCGAACAGAATTTCCCTATGATCAGCCGGTCTCCATTGACAGGATAATGATATAAAACATTGTTCTTCTCAAACTGAACAGGATCATTTACAAAATCATTGTATATGGTGTAGTCACCAACCTTTATATGAGGATTATTGATAACAGCATTCAGATAGACAGTCTGAAGGTCATTGGTACGCGGATAAATATTTGTATTCATTGTAATTGCTTCTTTATAAGGTTTCTGAAATAAAATAATAAAATATCGGGTGACCTGTTTAGCCACATAAGACTCGAACAACAGATTTCACCATTGTCCATCATCCATATAGAGCGAAGCTATTTACAACGTTGCCATTTCATTGCGTTAAAAAAACAAGGTTCATATCACATAACAAATGTACAGGATAATTTTGAAAATCAGATGCAAGGATACAAAAATTATTCCGTATATTTGCTGTATAGCATTTATACTGTCACTATAAACCTTTAGTATCATGGCAACTTATACTCATTTCGGCAAACAGCCTGATGTACTGAAACATCTGATACTTTGCGAAGTTCTTCGGAACGAGCATCCACAAGTCTATGTAGAAACAAATTCTGCCTGTGCCATCTACCCGATGCAGCAGACTTCGGAACAGCAATATGGCATTTACTATTTCTTAGAAAAAGCGGTAGAGGAAGACAATCAAGTTCTAAAAGACTCCATTTACTATAAGATAGAAAATGCAGAAATGCAGAGAGGGTACTATTTAGGTTCTCCGGCTTTAGCAATGGAGGTATTAGGAAGACAGGCACAAAGATTTCTATTCTTCGATATAGAAAAGAGTGCTTTGGATAATGTGGAACGCTATGCGAAGCAAGCGGAACTACAGACATCCGTCCGCCTATATAATACCGATTCTCTCGAAGGAGTCATGAAGTTACTGCCATCACTCCCCAAAGATTCTTTCATTCATATCGATCCTTATGAGATAGATAAGAAAGGAACATCGGGACTAACCTATCTGGATATATTAATAGAGGCTACCCAGTTAGGAATGAAGTGTTTACTATGGTACGGCTTTATGACTCAACATGACAAAAGCCATCTGAACTCATACATCACGACCCGACTAGAAAAGGCAAGGATTAAAGACTATATTTGTGCAGAACTGATAATGAACTCTATCAGACAAGACACCGTATTATACAATCCCGGTATCATAGGCAGTGGTATCTTGGGCACCAATTTATCACAGAAATCAAATACAGCCATTCTTGATTACAGTGATATACTGGTCCGCCTCTACCAATACGCAAAATACAAGGACCATGACGGCAGCTTATACAGAGACATTATCGGCAATCCACCAGAAACCTGAGCCGAAAACAAAGAGTCGCAAAAATAGGAAATACATCAATCTTCCCACTAAATATGTATTCCATATCGGTGCTTCACTTCCGCCATCACAAACGTACTTTCCAGCGAACCCAGGCTATCGATGGTTCCCAATACATTCAGAATAAACTCCTGATAATATTTCATATTAGGAGCATGGATCTTCAGCAAGTAATCGTAACTGCCCGATATATTATAACATTCGGTCACTTCGGGAATGTCCTGTATGATTCGGGTAAACTCAGCCGCAATGTCCCTGTTCAGCCGCCTTAGCTTGACACTGCAAAAGACCACAAAACCCTGATTCAGCTTTTCGGCATCCAGCACAGCGATATACTTCTTTATATATCCCCCACTCTCCAAACGTTTAAGGCGCTCGAAAACAGGAGTCGATGAAAGACTGACCCGCGCAGCCAACTCTTTGGTCGTCAACCGCGCATTCTCTTGCAAAGTACGGAGTATCTGCAAATCCACTTTATCCAATTTCTCAAAAGTATCCATAAGAAAAATATTCTTCTAACGGGTGATTTTTAAGAATAAAGCAGTTGCTTTATTCTGTATAACGATACAAAAATAGCATTATTTTCTATATTTCTACTATATATTGTTCGATATATCTGCATCCCATAACTTTGCAAGAAAATAAAGAGAGAATATTAAACTTAAAAAGCATACGATTATGGAAAGAAAGAATTTACACTTTGAGACATTACAGGTTCATGTAGGACAGGAACAAGCAGATCCGGCAACAGACGCACGCGCAGTACCTATTTATCAGACCACTTCTTATGTATTCCACAATTCCGCTCATGCAGCCGCACGTTTCGGCTTGCAGGATCCGGGCAATATCTACGGCCGCCTGACCAACTCCACCCAAGGAGTTTTTGAAGAACGTGTAGCCGTCCTCGAAGGAGGCGTAGCAGGTCTGGCAGTTGCCTCCGGTGCCGCGGCTATTACTTATGCTTTCGAAAACATTACTCGTGCAGGCGACCACATCGTAGCTGCTAAAACAATTTACGGAGGAAGCTATAACTTACTGGCACATACTTTGCCCAATTATGGCGTTACCACCACTTTCGTTGATCCGAGCGACCTTTCCAACTTTGAGAAAGCGATTCAGGAGAACACCAAAGCCGTATTTATCGAAACACTCGGAAACCCGAATTCCAATATTATAGACATAGAAGCAGTATCCGAAATTGCTCACCGTCACAAAATACCTTTGATTATAGACAATACGTTCGGCACTCCCTACTTAATCCGCCCCATCGAACACGGAGCAGACATTGTAGTGCACTCCGCAACCAAATTCATTGGTGGTCATGGCAGTTCCTTGGGAGGAGTAATCGTTGACTCCGGTAAATTCGACTGGGTAGCTTCGGGTAAATTCCCACAGTTGACAGAGCCCGATCCGAGTTACCACGGAGTACGCTTTGTAGACGCTGCCGGTCCGGCTGCTTACGTCACCCGCATTCGTGCCACTTTGCTACGGGATACGGGAGCAACGATCAGTCCGTTCAATGCCTTCATCCTGCTGCAAGGGCTGGAAACACTTTCTTTGCGTGTAGAACGTCATGTAGAAAACGCGCTAAAAGTGGTGAACTTCCTGAATAATCATCCGAAGGTGAAGAAAGTCAATCATCCGTCACTCTCCGATCATCCGGATCATGCACTCTATCAACGCTATTTCCCGAATGGTGCAGGCTCCATCTTTACGTTTGAAGTAAAAGGAGGACAGGAAGAAGCACACCGCTTCATCGACAGTCTGGAGATTTTCTCGTTGCTGGCCAATGTAGCTGACGTGAAATCACTAGTCATCCATCCGGCAAGTACCACACACTCGCAACTTAATGCGCAGGAACTTGCAGAACAGGAGATTTATCCGGGCACTGTACGTCTATCCATCGGAACGGAACATATCAATGACCTGATAGCCGATCTGGAACAGGCACTCGCCAAAATCTGACATTAGATTCTAACCTATTTGTCTGTTAAAATGTGATTGACAACAAGACGCAATGAAGATTCGGGGATTGAACTTTCCATCACTATGATACGTTATAACAATATAACATTAAAACATTGCAGTTATGGAGAAATATTTAATACACAGCAACGAACTGCATCTGATAGACGCAGGGAAAATCCACCAGGCAGTAGAGAAAATGGTGGAGTCACTCGATCTTGCCGCAGGATCAACCAGTAATTTTGATCTCTATCAGGTAGTAGAAAGCTACTTTAAGGACCTTGAAAAAAGAAGGAAAATCAACCATGTACTGGGGATCAAAGAAGACCGATATGAATTTGCAGAAGACTTTGGCATCAAATAAAAAAGAAATTTTCCAATCACACCAGACAATTTGTTCATATAAAACGAGAGAGTCTCACCGAAGTGAAACTCTCTCGTTTTAGTATATATCTTATAGTGATCAGTTTCCCTGATGCACGGTAAGTTGCGGGAACGGGAAGTTGATGCCTTTTTCATTAAAGGTTTCATAAATAGTCTTGTTTATATCAAAATAAACTCCCCAGTAATCTGCCGTATTCACCCACACACGGGCTACCACATTCACACTGCTGGCATCCAGCGCATGAAGGGCAATAAACGGGGCGGGGTCGGTCAGAATACGCTTGTCGGCCGTCAGTATATCACGGACAATCTGCTGTACCTTATTATAATCTTCTCCATAATCCACGCCAACAATCCATTCTACACGGCGCGTTGTCTGTGTATTATAGTTTGTCACCACTCCGCTGCTCATTGCACCGTTCGGTATATAAATCACTTTATTATCTCCGGTAGTCAGAATGGTGTGAAATATCTGTATTTCCTTGACCGTTCCGGAAACTCCCTGACTTTCAATCCAATCTCCTACCTTATAAGGCTTGAAAAGCAATACGATCAGTCCGCCGGCAAAGTTCTGCAAGTTACCGGACAACGCCATACCGACAGCCACACCGGCAGAAGCCAACAGGGCTGCAAAAGAAGTTGTTTCGACTCCCAGAGCACCGACTACGGAGATAATCAACAGAATGGTCAGCAGAATATTTACCAGACTCTTCACAAAAGTCTTGATGCTTATATCCACCTTTCTCCTGTCCATCAGACGTCCGACAAATCGGTTGAGCATCGAGATGAGGAAGCGTCCGACAATGAAGACAAGGGTTGCAATCAGGATGCGTTCTCCGGCACGGATACCGAAATCTACCAATTGCTGGGTGATCAGAGAAAGCTTATCCAATCCGTCCGCATTGGCTATCGCTTCTTCCATTAATTTATCTGCGACGATTTGTGTAGAATCCGCAAGCTGTGTTGCTGTCGCTTGAAATAATAGTAGCATAATTTGATAATTATATTAAAATGAATAAATAGCTGACTTGTCATATTTCAACAAACTACAAAGTTAGATTGTTTTTAGCAAATCTAAAAGTTTTTTTTGCTTTCCTCCCGCAAAAGCAGTAATTTTGCCAACGATTCACTAAGTAGGGGTGCCTTAACATGACGGGCTGAGAACATACCCATAGAATCTGAACCGGGTAATGCCGGCGTAGAGAACTAATTAATAAGCAAGATGAAAAAAATGATGATGATGGCCGTCGCCTTATTGGGCGCAGGCTTCCCTGTCCATGCACAAACGAGTGCAAAGGATAGTCTGAAAGTAATCAACCTGCAAGAAGTGCAGGTAGTATCCACACGTGCTACAGCAAAAACTCCCGTAGCATTTACCAATATAGGCAAAGCCGAACTTAAAAAAGTGAATTTCGGGCAGGATATTCCCTACCTGCTGAGCATGACTCCTTCCACTCTGACCACATCGGATGCGGGATCGGGCATCGGCTATACGACTCTTCGTGTACGAGGCACTGACGGCACGCGTATCAATATCACTGTAAACGGCATCCCGATGAACGATGCCGAAAGCCACAATCTGTTCTGGGTAAATATGCCCGACTTCTCTTCTTCCGTAAAGGATATGCAAGTGCAACGTGGCGCAGGAACATCGACCAACGGCGCCGGTGCCTTCGGAGCCAGTGTCAATATGCAGACCGAAGGCGCGTCCATGAAACCGTATGCCGAGTTCAACGGTTCCTATGGTTCTTTCAACACCCACAAGGAAACTGTAAAAGTGGGAACCGGACTGCTGAACAATCACTGGACATTCGATGCCCGACTTTCCAACATCGGTACGGACGGATATATTGACCGTGCCTCCGTCAATCTCAACTCTTACTATCTGCAAGGGGGATATTTCGCCGAAAATACGTCTGTCAAACTGATCGCATTCGCAGGAAAAGAAAAGACGTATCATGCCTGGGGATATGCTACTAAAGCAGAAATGGAAGAACACGGAAGACAGTATAACCCTTGCGGCGAATATACCGGAGACGATAATGAAAAACATTATTATGCCGACCAGACGGATAACTATCTGCAAAAGAATTATCAACTCCTTTTCAACCATACTTTCTCCACCGCATGGAATCTGAACGTAGCTCTGCACTACACCAAAGGTGACGGCTACTATGAGGAATATAAAGAAGACAGATCTTTCGTAGAATACGGTCTGAAACCTTTTACAACAGACGGAAAAGAAATTTCGGAAAGCGATCTGGTCCGCCAGAAGAAAATGGATAATAAGTTTGGCGGAGGTGTTTTCTCCCTCAATTATACCAACCACCGACTAACGGCATCTTTGGGCGGAGGCATCAATCAATATCGGGGCAATAACTTCGGGAAAGTGACTTGGGTAAAGAACTACATCGGCGCACTATCTCCCGCCCATGAATACTACCGCAACCAATCGAAGAAAACCGACGGTAACATCTATCTGAAAGCAAGCTACGACCTTACCGGAGGACTAAGTGCCTATGCCGACCTGCAATACCGGCACATCGACTACACCATCGACGGAGCAAATGACAAATACGACTGGAATAAAAGTGCGTTGCGTCCGCTGGCCGTAGACAAGAAATTCGACTTTTTCAACCCGAAAGTCGGACTGAACTGGAATATCAACTCCAATCACCGTGTCTACGCTTCTTTCTCCGTAGCTCAAAAAGAGCCGACAAGAAATAATTATACGGATGGTGATCCCGACAGTTATCCGAAAGCAGAAAAGCTGCTCGATTACGAAGCCGGATACACATTCGCCAATCATTGGCTGACAGCAGGCGCCAACTTCTACTACATGGATTATACCGACCAGCTTGTCCTCACCGGAGCTTTGAACGATATCGGTGAAGCACTGACAGAAAACGTTCCGGACAGTTACCGGATGGGAATCGAACTGATGCTAGGTATCAAGCCCTGTAAATGGTTCCAATGGGATATCAATGCGACATGGAGCAAAAACCGTATCAAGAATTTCGTAGAAAACATTCCCATTTACGATGGCTGGAACTTACTGGACGTCGTAAGCGTTTCTCATAAGAGTACTCGCATCGCCTTTTCACCGGATTTCCTGCTGAACAACCGTTTTGCTTTTACCTATCAAGGATTCGAAGCAGCCCTTCAATCCCAATTTGTCGGCAAACAATATATGACAAATGCGGAAGTGGAAGCATTGACTCTGGATAAGTATTTCGTGACCAACCTAAATCTGGCCTATACATTCAAACCCCGAAAAGTGGTGAAAGAAGTAACTTTGGGTGTGACCGTCTACAACCTCTTCAACGAAGAATACGAGAACAACGGTTGGGCATCCAGTTCTTACGACAAGGATGTGAATCACAGAATAGATTCTGCCGGATACGCTGCGCAAGCGGGTACAAACGTTATGGGTCATGTCTCTTTCCGCTTTTAACAATAACCATTCAAACAGACAAGCCAGAAGCCGCCAACATGGAACGCGGCTTCTTATTTCCTCATTTTCTCTTCCATATATTTGGAAGGAAGCACCCCAAACTGTGCAACGAACTGCTTACGGAAGGAAATCATCGAATCATACCCTACCATTTCCGCCACTTCTGTCAGACTGCTATATCGCCCGCTCATGATAATAGAGGCAGCTTTACTCATCCGTACTCCATGAATCACCTCTATAATCGACAAACCAGTTTTCTGCTTAACCTTGCGATAAAGGGTCGGCTGGCTCATATTCAATTTGTCCGTCAGCACTTTTATTGTAAAATTCCGGTTTGATAAATTTTCTTCTATAATCTGAAGCATTTTAGGCATAAAAACATCCTGAACATCTTCTGAAGATTCCAGTACCTCTTCATCCAGCATAAGAGTTTTCGCATAAAGTTTTCTTAACAGATCACGTTGTTCTATCAACGCTTTCACCTTCTCTTTCAATAACTCCGGATTAAAAGGTTTCATTATATAGTCATCTACCCCTATTTGTAAACTTTTCAACCGGTCAGCATCCTCTGCTTTAGCTGTTAAAAAGATAACCGGTATATGAAAAGTCCGCTTATTTTCACGAATCTCCCGACTACATTCAAACCCATCTTTAACAGGCATCATTATATCAGATATGATTAATTTAGGTATATATTTATCAGCCATAGCCACCCCTTCTTCTCCATTTCCAGCCTCAATAACATTATAATCTTCTTTAAATAGACTGCATAAATATTCTCTCATCTCATCGTGGTCCTCTATAATCAACAAAAATTCCTTATTATTTTTCGCTCTGTTAACGGGCTCTTCCATAGTTTCATTCTTTTCTTCTACTACTTCTTCCATCGGACGTTCTTCTGCCGGACACTCTTCCAACAAATCCCCCTTCATCGGATCAGGTACCATTTCATATTCCCCCGGCGCAAAATGAGAAAGCCCCATCGGAATGTGCAGAACGAATCGGCTGCCTTCTCCAACACGACTGGTCAACGTTACAAATCCATGATGCAACCCCATCGTATGCTTTACAATATGTAATCCAAGACCTATTGACGTGGAATATTGCGGGATACGTTTCCCTGTTACAAACGAATCAAACACGTGCTGTTGCAAATCATCAGGTATCCCAACTCCATTATCAGACACTGTTACAAGGCAATAAGGTCTTCCGTCAATTTCCGCCTCTGACACAGCCAGTTCAATACGTCCATTCTGAGAAGTGTATTTAAAGGCATTTGATAACAAATTTTGAACAGCTGATTCTATTTTCGCCACATCCACCCATAAATACAAAGGCACTGTATCCACCTGGACCAAAAATTCCCGCTTCTTGACCATAGCCATTTGCAGAAAAGGATTAGCCACCCGGCTAACAATCTCCTTTATATCCGATTCTGACAAATGAAGTTTTATCATGCCTCCCTCTATCTTCTGTACATATAGCAGACGATCAACCAGTGTCTGTAGAGAAAGACAATTCTTGTGCAATCTGCTAAATGAATCAAACCAATTATCCGATGGGGTAATGGACTTCATTATATCATGTATAGGAGCAAGTATCAAAGTAAGAGGAGTTCTTAACTCATGAGCAGCATTCATAAAAAAATTCTCACGTTCTTCCCGTATATGCCGTTCTGCGTTTCTCTCCAAATTTGCAATCGTCAGTTCATGTTTCAATTGAATCATTTTTTTGAAACGACGTTGCCGCCGCAACAAACTATAGAAAATATAACCAACCAAAAATAAAACCGAGAAAATCAAAAGCAAACGAAACCAAACGGTCTGGCTCCAATGTGGAAGGATTGTTATCGGCAATGCAGTAACGTCTCCTTCCGTATTATTAGGGAACAATGTTTTGACTTCAAAAATATAATAACCGGCAGACAAGTTGGTAAACGAGACCTTACCCGCTTCAGAAACAATCCAATCTTTTTGATATGGATATAACCGATAGCTATATTTTTGCAGATCCTTCGAAAAAGCCAGATTATTGAAAAGGAGAGAGAAATCACGGTTTGCATTGACCAGTTCCAAATGGTCAATTGATGCAATATTTGAGTCCAAAACAACTTGCCCTTTTATCTTCTCACCTATATTGATTTGCTTATTATCGACTTCCAATCCAGTTAAAAGAGTTTTGCTGGCAATGGTGGCAGATGTCAGTATTTCCGGTTCAAAATAAGTTAAGCTCTTGTTATTTCCCCAAAATAAAGTATTCTTAAACAACATCACAGATTTATTGCTACTAGAAATATAATAGTTGTAGAAGACATGTTGTTGTCGGCTATATCTTGAGATACCGGATATACTCCCCAACCAAATACGCTTCTTCTCATCTTCCACTATACAATCTATACAATCATTACAAAGTCCATCTTTTACTGTATAAAAAGACGTTATCCTATCTTCGCCCACAGGAATGATTCCAAATCCATTTTTATAACCCACATATACAGTTCCGTCAGTACCAGTCAGTAAAGCACTAACTACACGAGCTCCTATATTTTCTTTTTCTTCATATCCATGAACCATCTTTAATGGACGAACATTGACCTGTGATAATCGTACAATACCTTTTGCTGTCCCTATCCAGATATTCCGCTGTTTATCTTCACAAATAGCAGTGACCCATGGCTCTGCATCTTCTTTCAAGGCTTCACGCAATGAGAATAATTCAAAATGACCTGTCTGATGATCAAATAAGTACAATCCGGCAGAAGTGCATACCCAAAACCGATAACGGGAGTCAATCATTAAGGCCACTATATAGGAGTTTACCTTTTTCCCTAAATGATTGAGCGGATATATATGGAAAGAATCGGAAC
>ULSY01018731.1_pt1 | contig 35508 bp, 23 predicted proteins | sample 1957201 | NCBI WGS metagenome assembly ULSY01 (sample SAMEA4835723, study PRJEB28245) | human gut metagenome | biome: gut microbiome; material: fecal sample | place: Denmark | collected 2008
TCCAATAGGTGGTCTTTTGCTTTCCAAAAGGCCGTTAACCGCAAGCCAAAAGGCCGTCTTTTACACGCTAAAAGACGGCCTTTTATAATACCATTGAATATCAGGCAGTTACGTAATGGTAACGACATGGTTGTAAAGTGACCGCTATACGCAGGAACAAAGGCCTGAAACCATGCATCCAGACGCTACAGATCAAGACGCCTCAACAATTGCCCTCTTCGTTAAATTACGTTAATATTAAACAAAATAAAAAATATTTTGTCACTAAATGGCGTACCTTTGCGTACCATAAACAAACGAGGTAAAGCACTAATCACGTGTTATCGCTGAGCCAATAACGTTACACGACATCAATATCAACAATCAAACACCACACGCCACGATGAAAAAAGCAACGCTTATATTACTCGCCACGGCACTAACCTACACCACGGCGACAGCCCAGTCCGACTCGCTGAAAGTTGACACGACGCTTAACCTGAGCGGTGTAACAGTAAAAGGAATGCGCTCCATAAATAAAGTAGACCGCCAGGTGCTGCTGCCCACCAAGGCTATGAAGCGCTCGGCGGGCAACGGGTACGAGCTGTTGCAGCTGATGCATCTCGACGGAATAAAGGTTGACCTGGTGCAACAGCAGATCACGTCGCTCAAAGGCGGTGGCGTACAAATCAGGATTAACGACGTTAAGGCCAACACACAAGACGTCATGGCGCTACAGCCCGACGAGGTAGTGCGCGTGGAGTATATCGACAACCCCGGCGTACGCTACTCTGACGAGAGCCTCGACGCCGTGATAAACTACGTGGTAAGGCGGCGCTACGCCGGCTACGTAGGCGGCCTGTCAACAATGCAGGCATTCACAACTGGCTTCAACAACAGTTCGGCATACTTCAAGTACAACTACAAGAAGTCGGAATTCGGCATACAGTACGGTTTCAGTTACCGCGGCTACGACCAGCGCCGCTACGACGCCACGACCGACTACTACTTCCCCGACGGCACCGAACGCCACAGGAACGAGGTGGGATACAACAGCGATTTCATGTACACAACCAATTTCGTACAGCTGAGTTACAACCTGGCCGAGCCCGACAAGTACAACCTGAACATACGCTTCAACTATGACGGATACAACAGCCCATACCGCGGAGTAAACCAACGAATTGAAGAAACGGGCATGCCCGACCTCTATTCGTACAACGAAAGGATGGACAAACAGTACACTCCGTCGCTCGACATCTACTATTCCGTTAACCTGCCCCACTCCCAGAACATCGTGGCCAACGTCGTAGGAACGTACATAAAGAGTAAGTACAAATACCTGATGCGTGAATATCTGTTCGACCAGACGCCCGAACAGTCGATGCAGTCAGCGGCGCTCAACGACTACAGCTATGCCACTAAGGGCGAGAAATATTCGCTGATAAGCGAGGCGATATACTCAAAAAACTTCAAGAAACTAACTCTCTCTGCCGGCGGAGAGTTCACGCTCAGCCGCACGGACAACCGTTACTCGGGCAGCGTAGGCACCCACGCCGTGCTCAACTCAAACAACCTGTACCTCTTCGCGCAGGCAAGCGGAAAGATAAAATGGCTGACCTACCAGCTCGGATTGGGCGCTAACCGTGCCTCGATACACCAAGACGACATCGGATTCGAGAAGTGGACATTCCGCCCGAGACTTTCGCTCCAGGCCTCGCCGATAAAGAACGTGTCGATACGTCTTAACGGACAGGTAAGCCAGGGAGTGCCCTCGCTCTCACAACTCAGCGACGTGCGCCAGCAGAGCAGCTCGCTCATGGCCTCCGACGGCAACGTAGGCCTGACGCCATACACCTTCTACCAGACTTATCTCGACGTCACCTGGAACCATCCTATGTTCAGTCTGTGGATGAACGGAGGCCTCAGCCACTCTCCCGACGCCATTATGATGAGCTACATCCCCGAACTGCAGGACGAAGGGTCGTACATCATCGTGTCGCGCCCCGAGAACCAGCGGGCCTTTATCAGTAAGTGGGCACGCGCCAACTTCACCCTGCATGCCATAAAAGACGTGCTTGACATCAGCCTATACGGCGCCTACCAGCGTTATGACAGCCGCGGACTTACCTACCGCCACACCTACAACTCATGGCAATGGGGTGCCGACGCAAGCCTCATGTTAGGCAACTGGACGGTCAACGCAGACTTTTACACTACGCCAAAAAGCTTCTACGGCGAGTCGATGAGCGGCGGCGAGAACTCGTCAGACCTCCGCGTAAGCTACCGCTGGAAAAACCTTCGCGTTGGCATAGGAGCCATACTCGTAGGCTATCCGCAGGGCTACGAGTACCCGGGATACACCGACAGCCAGTACTACAAGTCGCATTACAAGACATGGATCAAGGACAACGGCAACATGATATACTTCACCCTGTCGTACAACTTCAGCCGCGGCCGTAAGTACGACGCCGGACAACGCAAGCTGAACAACAGCGATAACGACAACGGAATAAAATAAACCAAACGCCGCCCTGCACGAAGTTTTTACGTATATGATGGCAAAAGTCTGCGCAAAATTTCGAATAATCGGATTTTTTGTGCTATCTTTGCCGTATGATGAAAACACGGAACACTAACATTATCAGGCTGTTACAGCTGGTACTTGCCTTCATTGCGCTGCCCTTGAGCGCAACGGCACAGCCCGACATGATAGTAGAACACTACACGCGCGAAGAGGGTTTGCCGAGCAACACTGTATACAGCGCGCTGAAAGACAGCGAAGGGTTCGTGTGGTTTGGCACCTGGCACGGGCTTTGCTCGTTTGACGGTTCAAAGTTCACGCCATACACCACACGCCCCAGCGGGCCTTCCGACGTTCCGCCGCAGAAGGTGAGGAACATCGTGGAAGACAAGGACGGATACCTGTGGATACGCAATACGGACAACCACCTGTACATGTTCGACAAGGTGACCGAAGCCTATCACGACATATATAACGAACTAAAGAAACTGTCACGCAACGTACAGGTAATAAAAATACAGCGCATGGACAGCGGACACGTGCTCGTGCTCACGCGCAACAAGGATATTTTCGAGGCCCACGTGGGCAGTGACGGCAAGATACAAGTAGACAAAATCTACGACTCCAAGCTCGACATAGACGCCTCGACAATGAGGCTGCGCCATAACGTCCTTGGCGAAAACAATGAATACGTGTACTGGCTTAGCTCAAGGCTCAACATGTACGTCATCACGAAAAAGCGCAATACACGCATACTCAAGGCCGTACGTAAAGGTGAAAGGTTCACTTCCTTCAGGCATGCAGGGCAATACATCTGCGCCGGAACGGCCAACGGACGCATTTACATAATCAACACAACTGACGGACATACGCAAGAATATTCATTCAAGGATACCGGCGCTCCGGTGACAAGCATTGAGCTAATTGACGGGAAACTGTATTTTACCTCCCCGTCAGGACTATACAGCCTGACCAAAGGTTCCGTCCCGAAGCTTATTACCGAGCAGGCACAAGGAATATATAAATCATTCTCTGACAAATACGGCAAACTATGGCTATGCTCGCAACGCGGGCTAATGACATGCCTCGACCCGGCAACAGGCAACAGGCAAACGTTCACAATGCCTACGGACAGCTTGTTTGCCGAGATGAAATTCATGGATACCGGAGCCAACGGATTGTTCATACTGCAACGCAACGGCGAGGTATGGCGCTTTGACCACAAGACAAAGACCATGCAGAACATAAACCGGCTGAAAGAGTTTACGGACTATGCCGTAGGGCCGCATTTCTTTGACGTTGACATCGACTCTAACGGCATAATGTGGCTATCGTCAACAACAAGCGGCGTTTACAAAGTATGTTTCCCTAAATACGGCTTCAGGTTCCTGTTTCCCGACATACTTGAGCCCTCACGCTTCAGCGGCGACGCCAACGGCATACGCTCAATTTACCAGGCACGCAACGGCGACCTTTGGATAGGAACGCGCGACGGCAACCTGTACTGCATGGACGTAAAGACCCATAACGTGAAACGGCATTTCGGGAAAGAGGACATCGGAGTGGTATACCACATAATGGAAGACCGTAACGGGAACTTATGGATGTCGACCAAAGGCTCGGGGCTCGTCAAGGTATCCGACGACGAAATGGCACCACAAGGATTGCGCCTTACCAGATATACCAACCGCCGCGGCGACCGGAACTCCATCAGCAGCAACCGTGTTTACTACACATTCCAGGACAGCCGGGGGCGCATTTGGGTCTGCACTTTCTACGGAGGCCTGAACCTCATTGAGCAAAAAGGAGGAAAAGTTGTCTTCAGGCACAAAGGCAACGGCATGAAGACATATCCGAAATACGAACTGTACACAGACGTAAGGGTGATAGCCGAGGACAACAACGGACGCTTCTGGGTCGGTACGACAGACGGACTAATGTCGTTCGACGGCAACTTCAAGAACGCCTCTGACATAAAATTCGAGACTTACAGAGGACAGAACAATTCCGGACTAATAAGCAACGACATATCCACCATATACAAGGACAGGCACGGGCGGATATGGATGGGAATATTCGGCAACGGCCTAAACCGGCTGGAATACTACGACAAGAAACACCACCGCCCGGTACTGAAATCATATATGATTAACGACAAGCTCAGCGGTAACGTCATCATGTCGATAACGGAAGACAAGAGCAGCTGTCTGTGGATAGGGACGGAGAACGGACTTGCCAGCCTTAAACACGGCTCAACGTTCGTAAAGAGCTATGACAGGTTTGCGGGTTTCCCAAATGTCACCGTTGAAGACAACACCTCCACTTGCATGCAGGACGGCACCGTGCTAATCGGTTGCCGCCAAGGATTGCTGGCATTCAGTCCGGACGCAGTAAGGGGAGAAAACGAAATCAAGCTAAAGACATACGTTGTAGACTTCAAGGTGATGAACCGCGACCTCGAGGACTTTGACCCTCCGATTTACCATGGCTCGGTAAAATACGCCAGGAAAATAAAGCTAAGGCACGACCAGGCCACGTTCACGATAGAGTTTGCATCGCCGTACTACGCCGACAACAACCTTCTGCCGTACACCTACATACTCGACGGATACGAAGAGCAGTGGCATAACGGCAGCAACCGCATGGCCTCATACTCAAACGTGCCACCCGGCCACTATAAGTTCCGCGTCAAGGTTCACGACTACGACTCGCCGGAGTGCGTGCTCGAAATCGTGGTGCTTCCGCCGTGGTGGGCCACATGGTGGGCATACGTCATATATACGTTAGTTACAGTCCTGTTGCTGTACGGCATAATGCGCACCGTGATGTACGTAGTGAAAATGCGTAACGAGGTATATATCAACGACCGCCTGGCCGAACTGAAAATACGTTTCTTCACGAACGTAAGCCATGAGCTGCGCACCCCTCTGTCACTTATAAAGGGACCGGTTGAAGAACTCAAGGCCAACGAGAAGCTGAGCCCCACAGGCCGTGAATACCTGAACCTCATCGACCGCAACTCACGCAAGATGTTGCAGCTCGTCAACCAGATACTCGACTTCCGCAAGATACAGAACGGCAAGATGAAACTGCACGTATCGCTCGTCGACATCAACGGAATGATAGAGATGCTTATGGACGAGTTCAGGATACTGGCCAACGAGCGTGACATAGCGTTCGTATTCGACAAGCCCGACGAGCGCGTAATGGCATGGTGCGACGCCGAGAAAATAGGCGTGGTACTCAACAACCTCATCAGCAACGCGTTCAAATACACCGACGACGGAGGCACGATATGCATCGCCCTCGAACATGACTACGACGGAAAGACATGCACGATAAGGGTTGAGGACAACGGCGCCGGAATACCAAAATCACAGCTCGAGCTGATTTTCGAACGATTCTCGCAGGCCGACAACAAGACGTCCGGCGACACCACTTCAGCCGGCACAGGTATAGGCCTGTCGATATCAAAAGAGTATATCAACATGCACAACGGCCGTATATGGGCCGAAAACATTGCCGAAGGCAAGGGCACGGTATTCTCGGTAGAACTGCCCACCGACAAGGAGCACTTCAACGGCAAGGACATAGAGGTGTACTTCGACGACAGTACGGCCGGAAGCGGAGTAAGGACGGACACCGCCGAGCACAACGAGGCGGACAACAGGCCGGCCGGTGACATCAACGAAGACGTGCCGACCGTACTGCTTATAGAAGACAATACCGACATGTGCCGAATGCTGAAGCTACAGCTCAGAGGCAGCTACAACGTCTTTACGGCGCACGACGGAAAAGAAGGGCTGAAGAAAATATACCAATACCATCCCGACATCATCGTTACCGACCTCATGATGCCCGAGATGAGCGGGCTCGACGTGCTGCGCAGCGTACGCCAGGACTTCAACATAAGCCATATACCGGTAATCATCCTCACGGCAAAAAACACCGAGGAGGAAAAGATGAAGGCCGTAAAGGCCGGCGCCAACGCGTTCATAACCAAGCCGTTCAGCAGCACCTACCTAACGGCAAGAATCAACCAGCTACTCGACGAACAGCGTATTTTCCAGCGCAAGATGGTTGTACAAACAGCCGTAGAGAACAGCAATGACGACGCCAAGGACGAATACGAACAGCACCTGGTGAAGAAGGACATCGAGTTCATGCACAAGATACATGAAATAATAGAGAAAAACCTCAACGCCAACGACTTCAACATCGACACCATTGCCGGCACGATAGGCCTGAGCCGCTCGGCTTTCTTCAAGAAACTGAAGAGCCTGACAGGCTTCGCCCCCGTTGACCTCGTACGGGAAATACGCCTGAACAAGGCCGCGCGACTGATTGAAACAACCGACAACAGCATAACGGAGATAGCATATTCGGTAGGATTCCGCGACGTGGGCTACTTCGGCAAGTGCTTCAGGAAGAAATATGACAAGCCCCCGAAAGAATACCGCAAAGAGGTAAGGGAAAAAATGCGCAACGGGGATTAATCACCACCTTTCACTTTCCCAAAGACCATCAATCACAAGCTAAAAGACGGCCTTCCGCATGACGGAAGGCCGTCTTTCGTAAATCAAAATATAAACAAATTACCGAAAACATCCGTCATCTGTCAGGTTTTGCCATAACGCCCTGAAATACAACACATTACGGCATGACAGCAAAACACGTATCCTTCACCCATCTTTCACCTGCCGTCAGGTTTCACAACCACCACTGAAAGACACACATTCATCTGTCAGCCCGTAACCGCCTGTCATTCAACAGACTACGCATGAAACTGAAAGATGAAAGATAAAAACGAAAAAGGGACGCACCCTAAGGCGCGCCCCCTCCATATCATGATAACAACGAAATACTATTATTCGGCAAGCGGGTCGAAAGTACCCGGTGCATAGCCGTTATTGTAATCCCCCCAGCCAATTGTCTGTTCAGCAGACTTCATGTTACTCTGCGGTCCACGAGGAATGCCAAGCAAATAATACTGCGGACGGAAATTCACGTAAAGCTTGACTTTATTCGAACTCCAAGCATCACCCTTAAAGTCTTTACGCACAAGATTGTCTTCATACCACGCCTTGAGTGTCTCTAATTGTGTAGTAAGATCGGCGCTCCTCAAGTCAACGGCAGCACAGCGTACCACGCCAGCTTTCTTCAACGGGTCGTCATCGTCGGCAACAGTTGTACCGCCGGTACCGAAGCTGTCTGCTACACGGAACTCCATATTGTCACGGCGCTGCTGGTTGTTGAACGGCTTGAAGCCAAGCCATGTACAAGTATTGCCGTCCCATCCGGTAAGCGTCCATGTAGAAGGAGCTCCTTCCACCTTGCCTTGGCCACCGTCGTAAAGCATCCAACGGCGCATGTCATCAAAGCGCTTGCCCTCGTAAGCAAACTCAATCTGGCGCTCATATATGATTGCGGACATACAAACGGCCTGGTCGGATGTCAGATTGTCCTGAAGTCCATAATTGTTGGCGGCCGTATAGCCTGCACGCGCACGTATCTGCTTCAGCAGGTCTACGGCGTATGCCATGTCACCAGCGCCACAAGCCACCTCGGCAAGGTTAAGCAATACCTCGGCATAACGCAACTCGATATATGGCTGCGCGGAGCGGGCAAAAGGTCCATCGTCGTTCTTGACGAACGTATACAAAGGCGAACTGTTCACGTCATAGTCATCAGAACGCTTGCGTACGTAAACGCCTTTACCGTTGCTTAACAGGTTGTCGGCACCGTACTCGTAGCCGTTCTCCTCGTTGTCACGCTTCTCGGTCTCGGTGTACCATCCATAGTTCCACAACTCAAAATCCTGTCCGTTATTATAAACCGGGCTGTTCGGCTCTTCATCAAGCAGTACGGCGTCGTCGCCCGAATAAGCCCAACGGAAGCCGGGGAAGGCGAACGTGCGGTAAAAACGCGGATCACGATTCATGAACGGATGTTCACGGTCATAAGCGTATGACGAGGCATCAAGCTTAGTATATGTATCGGTTGTTGCCGGACGCTTGCCGTCAGCCATGGGGAACATATCTATCAACATAGCCGAAGGTTGAATACCACTACCCGTAATGTTAGACGGACGTACATTGCGTTCCCAGTTACTATTCTGCTCCAAGTCATCACCTATCAGGGTGTTGTAAAGCGTAAAGAATACAGCCTCAGGGTTACGTCCTACCTGGTTGAACTGCAAAGCGAAATCGGAACCGTTAACATTGCTGCTTGTCGAGAACAAATGGTAACCGCACTGATTGATGGAGTCAAGCTCCTCTTTCATCTGTGCATAAGCATTTGTCCAACGTGTCCGGTCATTTGAACGGTTGAATATCGGACTTGCCCAAAGCAACAGTACCCTACCCTTCAACGCAAGAGCCGTACCTGTAGTGACACGGCCATAATCATTACCGGTAAAGCCGCTACCGTTCATCGTGCTGGCGGCAAGCATCTTTGCCGCCTTGTCCAAATCGCTGCAGATAAACTCGATACACTCTTTTGTAGTGCTACGTGTGCTCGAAAAACTGGAAGCAGGATCAAGTACTTCAGTTATAATAGGCACACCACCGTAATACTTCACCAAGTTATAATAACGCCATGCACGGAAGAAATACGCTTGACCGAGAAGTTTGTCCTTCTGCTCGTCGGTCAACGTGCTTCCCGATATACCTTCAATGGCGTCATTGATCAAACGGATAAGTCCGTAAGAATTCGCATCTACACTACCAAATGAGCCAAGAAAATACTCTGGGGCATTGTTCTGTTCGGTAGTAAGTTCTATCTCGGGATTGACAAAAGCGCCAAAACCACTGTACTCCTCTGTAGACTTCGACTGATCGTCTGCCGTTCCAGATGACGGATATCGCCATGATGCGCCACTGTTTGCAGAAGGAAGGTTTCTCGCGTATATGTCGTCGATACGGAGCTCAGCGCCTTCGTACGTATTATACAAGTCGCCCGTAACCTTGTCGTAACTCTTCTTGTCCTCCAAAAAGCTGTCACTGCAAGACGTCAACGCAAGCGCCGACACAAGGCCAAAACCGACCATAGTGATTATTTTTGTCTTCATTATGATATTCATTTAGGATGTTTTTCTTTATTTAGAATGTTAAATTCACGCCGACTGTAAACTTACGGAGCGTTGGATAAGAACCGTAAGAGCACATTGGATCGATGAAATTATCGGGGAATGGATTATAGAAACTCAACAGATTCTGTCCTGTCACGTTAATACGGACATTCTGCAATCCGACCTTCTTCACCCAATTTTGCGGAATTGTATAAGCCAGCGTCAAGCGGTTCAGCGTAACGCGCGTAGCGCTTATACGCCAGAATGACGATGCCATAGAGTTAACACTTTGGTACTGCAGGTTAGGCAGACTTCCATTGCGGTTAGCCGCAACAACAAGGTTGCCTTGAGCGTCGTACACATCTTGGTATGAATACATGTTGTCCACGTTCCAGAATACCGGCATGTTAGTGAACTCGAGATCACCTACACCGCTACCAGACTTAAGCATTGAACCGTCAAGAACCTGATATCCACCCCACTGTGCGTTGATTTGAGCTGTAAGAGAAAGTCCCTTCCAGTCTGCGCCAAGATTCAATGTGAAGCTGTACGGGTTAGTACGGTTAGAAAGACGCACCTGATCTTCCTCTTCATCCACAATTCCATTAGGAGCAGCATACGTGCCGTCAGCCTGTTGTTCACCGCGAACATCCTTATAGATAAGCATACCCGGACGTACCTGATCCTTGGTCATGCCGAGATATGAAGTAATATTATATTTCTCGAAATACTCCTCGATGTCCTGGAAGCTGCGGAACATACCGATGCACTGCATACCCCACAAGCCTATGTCCGAGCGTCCGCCCTTACGTATCTGGCGGTAAATATAGTCCGTTTCCCAGTCGCGGTTAAGAATCTTGTCATCATAATAACCCGTGTTAAGACCAATACGGTATTTGAAATCCTTGCCGATCTTGTCACGCCACGTTACGCTAAGTTCATATCCCCAGCTATCCATCTCACCGATATTCATCGAGGCTGAACGTGTACCAATAGTAGCATCTACTGAGGCACTCATGTTGACAAGCATTTCACGGTTCCACTCACGGAACATGTCGAAAGTTACGCTCAGGCGGTTGTTTAGTACGTTAAGGTCGATACCAAAGTTGGCCTTGTACACTTTATCCCAGTGAACGTCAGGATTGATCGCTGCCGTGTTTTTGTCGGTAGTAATGACTCCGCCCGGCTCACGTTCTGCACTCTCGCCGAATACGGGGCCTCCCCACTGATTAGAGTTATAAAGGCGGGTCCATTGCCAAGGGGTGATATTATCACGACCGGTTAGACCGAACGAGCCACGAAGCTTGAGGAAGTCAACCCAAGGCAAAGCTTTCTTAAACCAGTTTTCCTCTGACATTACCCAACCTGCACTGAACGATGGGAACACGCCCCAATAATTAGCGGGAGCAAACTTGGTAGAAGCATCAGAACGGACAAGGAACTCAAACAGGTATTTGTTTGCGTATGCATAATTTACACGGCCGATGTAAGACAACGTTCCTGACTCGCTACGCGCCCATTCAAGGGTTTTCTCGCCGGTAGCGGTGTTTGACTGTCCATTGTTGAAAGGCAACGGATCTGTTATCATACCATACATATACTCGCTCTCAGCCTCGGACTTCTCAATAGAGAACAGCGCGCCTACTGAATGAAGACCGAAATCACGGTTGTAAGAAGCCGTAAAGTTCATCTGGTAATTGTCCGAGCGCAACATAGAACGGTTTATCTGCGCATCGCCGTTAGACAGGTTGTGCACCTGCATGTTTGACGGATCGATATACGGTGCGTAGTCTTCACCTGCAATCGGAGTGTACAAGTGCTGTCCGCTTCCGGTGCGTTTCGTCATCGTATAAATGTCGAATGTCGAGCCGTACTGGTTTGTCTTGTCCGTATTTATACTCTTAGAATATGTGAAACGCAGTTTAAGACCTTTCAAAATCTTGCTCCACCCGAAGTCATAAGTCAGGCCGGCCTGGATATTGAGATTGGAGTTCATCTCACGGCTGTAGTCACCGTTGTTACGCAAGGTCGAGAACGAATAGTTCTGGTCTGCGTCCTTCTCGGTGTTGCTGATACCGTAAGCGGCGATGGGCAGTCCGTTGACATACTCCGGAATATAACGTGGACGCGTCAGCAGGATATTATAATCCTTTTCGTTCGACGAGCCACCTATTTTTATATAAGGAGTGTTCTTTTTGCCGTAGTCGCCCGACACGTTCAAGTTTGCCGACAACCACTTGCTGACCTTAACGTCAATACCCGCACGGAAGTTCCAGCGGTCGTAATCAAGGTTGCCGAGATTACCTTCCTGGTCGAAGTACGAAATACTGCCGAAATAGCTTGCCCTTTCTGTAGCTCCACTCAGGTTTACACTGTGTTTCATCGTGAAACCTGTCTCCCAGTATTTATCAAGAAGGTCATAATTAAGTCCCTTCATGGCCTCAAGCTCGTCTGCCTGGTATAATCCGGTAAGACGGTTAAGCGTAGAAAGCTCCGTAGGGTCAGCAGCCGCAACTGCGTTATACAGACGTCCGTACTCGTATGCGCTGAGCATTTTAGGATGCGACACAGCATCTGTGAATCCGAACGTACCATTGTAGGAAATACGTGGAGCCCCAAGTTTACCTTTCTTTGTGGTAACGAGAATTACGCCGTTAGCCGCACGCGCACCGTAAACGGCAGCAGAAGCGTCCTTAAGTACGGTAATACTCTCAACTTCAGATGGGTCAAGGTTGTTGAATGCCTCAGCACCAGGATTCTGAGACGCACGCCCTACCTTCAGATCGTTGGGATATACATATCCGTCAATGACGAAAAGAGGCTGCTGGGCTGTGGCACCGACTCCAGCCGATATTGAGTTAGCACCACGCACGTACATCGTGGCGCTCTCGCCCGGACGGCTGTTGCCGCCGCTGATGCTAAGACCATTGACAAGGCCTTCGAGCGTGCTGGCAAGGTCGCCGGAAGCAATGTCCTGAATTTCGTCGACTGGAACGGTAGCGACAGAACCGGTCAAGTGGGCCTTCTTCTGCACACCGTAACCTACTACTACAAGCTCGTCGAGGTTCTGAGAGTCCTCCTTAAGCTGCACTCTTCCGCCGCCCGTTACGGTCATCGGCTCGTAACCGATGTAGGTAATGGTCACCTTTGCGCCTTTTGGAGCCTTGATTACATAATTACCGTCGAGGTCGGTGATGACACCACCATCCTGTCCTTCCACACGCACGGACGCACCGATAATCGGCTCGCCGTGTTCGTCTACTACGGTACCTCTAATGTCCGTGTTCTGAGCAAGAACCGGAGAGGCGGCAAACGCCATGACACCGAAACATAGACTGATTATGAATTTTCTTTTCATATCTTGTGTTTTCTGTTATTACTGATTATTATTCATTAGTCGGCAACCAGCGCGGATCACCTGTACCGAGGCTTATTTGTGCCGAACCGCTTACGGTGAAGTCACCATTCGTCGGGTCAGCGAAACCAGGATTCTCCTCTATTGCAGTACCACTGTCATCATATCCTGCACATGAACCGTTTACGCTTTGGAACGTACCGTCAGCATTCATATACGTATTGTTAGAGAATGAAGCTGACGCGCTGCCCACACGGCCGGCAACGATACGTCGTGCTACATTGTCGCCGCAGTCAACAAATATGTTACTCGTAACCACATAATTTGACGTTGCACGTCCTGCCAAACCACCATAATTGCAGAATTGGCTACAACGGAAACCGTAGAATGTACAATTCCTGAAGTTTACATAATCAGCCAAATATCCAGTTCTGTCACAACGTCCCGAGTTGTTGTAGCGAAGAAGATATTGTACTGATTCCGTGCCAGTGTTATACATGGTTGTATTCTGCGCCGTAAAGTTGTTAATGTGACCACCATACGCATTAATCAGCGAATTCTGCTCAATCGTTCCCGTACCGTCAAGATTGAAGTGAACCACACTGTTCGTAATAAGCCATGTACCTACGCAATACTTAACACCATTGTCCGTATACAAAGAACCACGCAGATTGTCAATGTTGCAAGTATTGATGATGATCGGCTGCTGTATATCATAATAGCCATTAGTTCCACTAATTACACCGAGAATGTCAGGATCTGGAGTTGCGCTCATCTTGATAAACGGTGCGGTAGAGTTAGCACAGTCGAAATCAACATACTTCAGCGTAAAGCCTGCAGACGTCATGAAGCTCGCGTTACCCGTAAGAGTAATCTTTGCAGGTGACGTTTTGCTCGTGGTACGCAAAGTTATTCGTTTGTCGAAGAAGTCTATGTCTTTAGACATTGTGTATTCCTCGCCTGGCTCCAAGTCAAAGCACAGTTCTTCACCAGTATCCTCTGTCGGCATATTCTGGTCAAACCAGGTGGATATGTCCGTACCAGCGGGTATCGAAGCATATGTTTCGGTAAAGCTCGTAAACTCTACTTCCGTAGCGGTTGCTGCCTGGGCATTGTTAAGTTCTTCATTGCCAGCCGTAGTGATTGAAAACATATAGTTTGTATCTTCGGCACGTTCCACTACCAACTGACAGCGGTCTACGAGAGAGTCCTGCACACCGCCTACAACAGCAGGGTCGTCTGGATTAGACACGTCATATACCGAACACAAATAACCGCCGGCACCATGCACGACAGGCCACGAGATTATCGTCTGTGAACCGTCGGCCGAGGCCTCGATAGTGATGTCATCAGCAGCAGGGCTTTCAAGCTGGGTATTGGTGACGTCGCTACGCCAGCTCTCGTCATCAAAACCGTCCTGCGCGCATGAAGACACGAGCAACACGCCTACGGCCATTGCCGAAAGCATGCCTGCCTTTCTTCGCAGTGATAAATGATTTCTTTTCATAAATCGTTTTTTAATGTTATACATATAATTATTTTTCCGTCAAATTATCTATAGGTAAAGATTTCGCAAAGAGATACACTAAGGGTATTTGAATAAGAGACGTATGAACTTAAAAAATGTAATCATTCTTTCAAAAAAAATAAAAACAAAATATCTGATTAAACCTTTCCGGACGCCGCGCTATACTAAACACCGCGACAACACACGGCATTTCATCCCGCAAGAGACCATCTTTCGTACGATAAAAGAGCACATTTTACACGCTAATATGCGGCATTTCGAAAAACAAGTGACTACCTGACGGCAATAAAGCAATTTAAACTTGTTATTATACAAATACTATATGACATAAAAAACCGCCGGAAGCAAAAGCCTCACGGCGGTTTCTTTACACCTTAATTATATAATGCCCGGCAATTTTTATTCCACTGCCGACAAACGGCGTTGGTTACCCATACGTAACCGTAGGAAATAAAGCGCCGTTAGCTGAATCGGCAAAAACGTATTACCTATTGATGAACTTCTTGCCGTTCTGGATAAGTATACCCTTTGTATCCTTGCTTACGCGCTGGCCTGCAAGATTGTAAACGGGAGCGTTGGGGTCGTCAGCAGCAACCTCGATTTCGTTGATTCCAGCACCGGTTTCGGGTGTAAACTCATATCCGCCGAAACCAATCTGGGTGCTCTTGTTAAGCACATAATATGTCTCGCCTGCCGTTGCGTTAAACGTAATATAAATCCATGCAGCCTGGTTGCCATCCCATACGGTGTAATAATCGCTCGGCTGAATCTCAGTAGGAGTCTCTCCCTCACCAAGGTTAGCGTTGTTTTCCTCGATAATCTGGTTCTTGGTCTTTACTTCCTCCATATATAACATATTGCCGCTCTCGTCCTTCTGTCCATTCACGTATCCCGAAATAGTGGCCTCACTACCGTAAGAAAGAGCCTTGGCATCACTGGCTTTTGCTACATACACGTCACGATTACCCTTGTTAACCCATACAGCAACCTTTATCTTGCCGTTAACCGACGGGGTGAGTGTAACGTATGTTCCGTTGGTAGGCAGTCCGTTTGTGCCGTCCGGAGAATAATAAGCATCATTCCAGTATGCCCTATACACACCGGTACCAACGCCGTCGGTCATTATCTCCTCAAAAGTAACCTTGTCAATGTTTACAGGATTACCCTTGCCTTGTACATAATAAAATGGAGCTACTGACCCGTCTGCGCTCAAGTCCTGCTTTTTAATGTCGTTCCAGCTGTTGTCATAAGTCTTTTCCAACGGTGTTATAGAGCCGTCAACATATCCTGCAACAGGGCCAGAAACATGCGTTCCCTTGACATTTGTCGACGAGAACTCGACCACCGACATCTGTGTATTGTCCGGATTGGCAACATACACATCCTTTAAAGTACCGTCACTGTTGTTAACTGACCAACTTTCTGTCTGTGCTTTAGCACCGACAACGCCGACCAAAGCGGCAACCAAAAGTAAAGTTTTCTTCATAATTTAAGTTTTTAAGTTAATAAATAAATGTTTATCTGCATGATTTATAACAAAAACAAATCAATAAATAAACGATTGTTATATTTCTTTGTACTCACATATTAATTGTTATTTAAATTAATTAATACTTAAGTTAATGAAACTTATATAATTATGAAGACATATAAAAACTATGATTTTCACAAGAAAATAAAGTTGTTACAAATCATGCAGATTAGCAACATTTTCTCCACAAACAAACTTTATTACTTTATTTTTTGACAAAACGACCCATACTTTTTGATTTACAGGACCTTTATTTATTTCATAAATGATTACATTTTAGGATTTCTTTTGTCTTAAAAACATATAATCATAATTAAACTTTAACTTTAAATCAGAGCTTATGAACAAAAAATTTATCCTCAGTGCATCATTGTGCGCAATGGCACTTTCTATTCATGCCCAGAAGGTTGACTTCGACTATCCCGGGCGTAACGGACAGGTAACTGAATCAGGATACCAATCGTGGGAAGTGCAACAGGTTATATCTGACACTAAACGTATCCAATTAAACGAGACGGATTTTATAGACATAACCATGAATTGCGGGGACGAAACGACCGTCAACCGAACTATGAGAGCGGAATGGCTGAACAAGGCGCAGGCTAACAAACTCGTCGGTGACGGCGTAGTTGTGCGCGGACTTGACGACAGCAACAACACTCCCGAGCTGACAAACGAAAGCGCAACATTGAATTTCATACTGAAAGGATTGAAGCCTGGTGAACATAGTTTGCTCATCTACATGAATGTATGCTGCAAAGTCGGCACACCAAGCGCGCCTGTTGATATTCTTGTAAACGGTACAAAAGTTGACCAAGTCACAATGTCCGACCAGAAAATCGTCACTTCGGAAAGCGCGCAAGCATATCTTCAATTCACCGCGGAAGAAGGCAAGGACGTAACAATCAGCCTTATATCACGTCCTGACGGAGTAACAGAATACAAGACCACAGGAATATACGTAAACGCATTGGTATTCGACCAGCCTAATCCGAAAACAACCGCGCTTGACCCATATCCGGAAAACCTTGACCTGCACTTAGATGCAGACAACGGTTCAGTTGGGCTGAAATGGACAGCCGCAACCATCGCCACAAAACACATATTATATGTAGGTACGGAAGAAGGCAACTGGAACGTTGTTAGCGGAACGGAACTGGCTAATCCTGAGTACACGCTGAACGGATTGACGACACACAACACCTATTACTGGCGTGTTGACGAAGTCGACGCTGACGGTAATACATACCAAGGCGAGACATGGACATTCCGCCCACGCCGCATAGCATTCCCCGGAGCAGAGGGTTACGGACGCTACGCGATCGGCGGACGTGGCGGTGTTGTTTACCATGTTACATCGCTTGAAGACTATGTCGAGGGTACTGATACACCCATCCCCGGAACGTTCCGCTACGGCATTAGAGAGGTTAAAGGACCACGTACTATCGTGTTCGACGTCGAAGGAACAATCCAATTAAAAGCCCGCCTCACATGTTCTGACCCATACGTAACTATCGCCGGACAGACAGCTCCGGGCAAGGGTATCCTCTTCCGCAGCTCACCTTTAGGCGTGGCTGACGACGGTATAACACGATTCGTCCGTCTGCGCAGAGGTTATCACAACAAGGACGCGGAAGACATAGCCCGCGGACTTGACGGTTTAGGCATGGCAGGAAACAACAATTCAATCATGGACCACTGCTCTGTGGGATGGACAATCGACGAGGCCTTCTCTTCACGCAACGCCAAAAACATCACTCTGCAACGCACGCTTATATCCGAAGCCCTGAACGTTGCTGACCACCCGAACTACGAGTCAGGTAAATCACATGGATTTGCAGCCACTATCGGCGGAAGCACCGGCACATACCATCATAACCTTCTCGCCCACAATGAGGGTAGAAACTGGAGCATGTCAGGCGGACTTAACCCGGACGGTTCATACGGAGGAGCACACGACATGTTCAACAACGTATGCTACAACTGGGGCGGACGTACCACTGACGGAGGTACCCATGAAGGACAATTCGTAGGCAACTATTACAAGATGGGGAAATCATCAAACAACAAGTACCTATTGACAGCACAGCTTGAAGGAACCGGATCAGGAACACAGGCTTATTTCGTAAGCGGTAACATACGCGAGAACTTGGATGGTTCATTAACTTATGACGAAGAAAGCGAAACATACAATTACCAAAAAGCAGAAAGCCAGGAACTTAACTGGGATGTATTCGTTGACGAACCGTTCTTCGAGTCATACGCTACCATACAATCAGCTGAGCTTGCTTACAAGTCGGTTCTTTCTGACGTGGGCGCCAACCAGCCGTTCTTTGACGAGCACGACGTACGTATGGTAAATGAAACAAGAACCGGAGAGACGACCACGACAGGAAGTAAGTCAGGCAAAGCTGGCCTTATCGACCGTGAGACTGACGCCGAGGGCTTCACCTACTTCCCTGTTTCAGGCGAGAAGCGCGGCGCCGATTACGACACAGATCAAGACGGTATGCCTAACTGGTGGGAAACAGCCAAGGGCACAAACCCCGACGTTGCCGACAACAACGAGTATCAGGAAGCGTTCGGATACACAAACCTTGAGCAGTACCTGAACTGGATTGCCGAGCCTAACTACATCGCTAAGCCTGGCGAAACACTGACTATCGACCTGACCAAGCTGTTCGCAGGATATGACAAGAATCCTTGGTTTACCGTCGAAAGCGAGACTCCTAACGGCTGGGACATCACTCTTGACGATACAAAACTTATCGTTAAGCCGTCTGACAATGCCGTTTCACTCGCTACACTGAAGGTTGCAGCTAACGACGACGAGACTCCTAACGATGACCAGAAAATGGTGCGCAACATCAATCTCTGCTCAAGCACACTGTCGTCAGGCATTACAAACATCGCAACCGACGATGAGGGATACACCGTAAGCCAGATTTTCTCGGTTGACGGAGTGCTTGTCAAGAACGGCAGCGACTATTCAACACTGCCAAAGGGAGTATATATCCTCAAGATGACGAAGGGCAACAGCGTTAAGTCTGTTAAGGTTGTTAACAAGTAAACACAACCTTCCACGATACAAAAGACGGCTTTTGGCAGTGCCAAAGGCCGTCTTTCACATTGTAAAAAGCCGTCTTTATGCTTGCTAAAGACGGCCTTTTTGATTTAAAAGAATAACGTCACGTTTTATGTCAAAGCGTAATTACAAGCATGGCTGACGGGTTGTTCCTTAACAAACAGGGGCTGTTTTGTTACGGTTTTAATGCCATGATTACGGCTTGGGGCCAATTCCCGAAATTTATCCGCATTTATTTTGGCCTTTCATTCGTTTTTAATACATTTGCAGGCAATATCAGTCTTTACCTTAAAATACCGTTGTTAACGGCGGGCGTGCACGCCGCGCTACATACCGAGAGGCGCTTTGCCATGCCCGGAACATTGCCTGTAACTATTAACCAAAGCATAATGAAGACCATCGACAATTACATTTCATCCATCAGAAAGCGCACTGCCGCGCCAGACGTGGCGTCCATGCTCACCGCGCGCGGTATCAGGACGGTGGTAGCGGCGGCGCTCCTCGCGCTAACTACAACGGCTGCGGCGCAGCTGCCAATGCGCAATGCCGAGAACGTAAACAAGTACAAGGACATCTGCAAGCGGTATATCTACAAGGAGAAAGAGGGTATGTACCGTGAGGCAGGCGGCTCGCTGCCCTACCCCTTCCTTGCTCCCGGCAGCAACCAGTACCTTGACATGCTGTGGGACTGGGACTCGTGGCTGAGCAACGTGGCGCTGCGGCAGATTCTGGCCGACTGCGGCACTAAGGCCGACAGCGCCCGCGCGCTGAAGTACGAGCAGGGCTGCGTGCTCAACTCGTTAAGCTACGGAGGCATGGACGGCTGGATTCCCATCTGGATAGAGCGCAACGCGCCCAGCCGCGAGGACATGTTACGCAAGCGCAATCCGTGGAAATCTAACATGCACAAACCTACGCTGGCGCAGCACGCGGCGTTTATCACGCGCACGATGAACGGCGACGCCGAATGGCTGAGGGACGGTTTCTACTTCCTGCAGGCGTTCGTCTCGAAATACATGAACCATCACCGCCACCGCGCCACGGGCCTGCTCTACTGGGAAACTGACGAGGCTATCGGCGTGGACAACGACCCCAGCACATTCTACCGGCCGCACGAAAGCTCGGGCTCGATATTCCTCAACGCACTGATGTACAAGGAATTGAAGGCTATGGAGTATCTCGCCACACGCCTGAACCTTACCGAAACGGCACGGCAATACGCCGACGAGGCCGACGAACTGGCAGCCCGCGTGCGCGAACACTGCTGGGACAGGCGCGACGGATTTTACTACAGCGTAGACCTGAACCTGCTGCCCGTAGAGAAACCCGACATTACCGGACTTGAGCCGGGCGACCTCTACCTGCACGTGGGGCAGCCCCGCTCGTACGACTGCCTTATCCAGCGCCTCAGCGTATGGAGCGGTTTCATGGCAATGTGGGCAGGAATCGCTACCAGGGAGCAGGCTGTCGAGATGGTGAACAGGCACTTCCGCGACACCACATCGTACAACGCGCCGGCCGGAATACGCACCCTCTCGCCCTTGGAAAAGATGTACAACACCAAAGCGAGCGGCAATCCCTCATCTTGGCAAGGCCCTGTATGGATTAACGTCAACTACCTCGTGTTCCGCGGACTACTTAATTACGGATACGAGGAAGAGGCCCGCGAGCTGGCCGAAAAGACAGTCCTGCTGCTCGGGAGAGACTTCGAGCGCTTCGGCGCGCTGCACGAATACTACCTGCCCGAGAACGGCGAACCCGTGCTGAACAAGGGTTTCCAAAACTGGAACTTCCTCGTGCTCAACATGATAGCATGGCTCGAGGGTCGGCAGCAGGTAACCGAATTCTGAGCGTAAACGGTTACAATATCCGTATACAATGATTTTTATATAACAGCAGCGCGGGCGTTGTCATTCGTGGCAACGCCCGCACCCGTTTTATCAATATATCACCGATAGCGTGCATAAACGCTACAAAATGTCACAAAAGAAAGTTCACGGTTTCTGCGCAATCTGGAAACGGATTTTATGAAAATGGCATGCATACTTAGCAAAACAGTCCTTTGTTTGTAAAGAAAAGTGTGTTAAAAAATCGTTCAACCGTTACATGATTGTAATATAAGCGCTCTTTAATGAACATACAAGCACTCCACGATAATCGTGGAGGCGCTGCGCGATGTCCAAAAGGCGGCTTTTCGGAACGCGAAAGGCCGCCTTTCGTTGCACAAAACATGGCCTTTAGATGTAAAAGTGAGTGTTTAAACGTGCTACGCTTGCATACGCAGAATTGGCATATTCAAGCCAATCGACGGAAAATTTTTGGCCGTGCCCGTTCTACAGCGTCAACGTTTTTCAAAACGAAAGCCGTCGAGCCTGTTCCGTGTACATAATGTAACATTGAGAAACAAGCTGTCCAAACTTTGCCAAATATCATTATCATAAATATTATCCAACAATACACACTCATTAAGCCAACAAGGCTAACTGTCATTCCATGCTTAACACGGAATGACAGTTAGCCTTGTTGGTTTAGCAAATGTGCGTTAGCGTTGACAAAAACGCAGGCATTAAGATTATTAAAATGTCACAGCGAACAGAAGAAAGTGACAAGAAACGGCACGCTGAAGTCTACCGTGAAGCCGTGGAAAACGGACAGTATTACGTAACGGCTGCCTGATACGCGGGTTATTATGGGCAGCGTAGTGTCCATGGTAGTTGCCCCGCCGGCGGATATTGGGGCCAGCCGCCCGAACCATCGGGCCAGCAGCGGGGCGCAGAGCAGCGTTATCAGCTCGCGCGAAATATTGGCCAGCAAGGCCACGGTACCAAGCTCAGCGCCCTTGTATTCCGTTATGAATATGCTCGAAAGCGAATAGTAGCCGAAGCCTGCGCCCACAGCCATACACTCAGGCAGGCTGCGATGGGGCATAAAGGCACCGGCCGCAGCCACTCCACCCAGCGTGCCGGCCACCGTTACCAGCGGCAGCAACATGAGTCTCGGGTTGACACGGCGTATGCTGCGCAGCACCTCCGTATCGCCGCCTACACTCAGTCCGACGAAGAACATCAGGGCGCACAAGGCCCAAAAGCTGATGTCGCCGCCGTCGGCAAGCCATGACGGAGCAATGCCGGAAACGCCTGCCACCGTGCCCAAAACGAAGAATCCAACTATTACGAGACTGCCCCTCATTTGCTGAATATACGTGTAATATGTGAAGGAAACGTATTATCGGTCATAAAATACATACCGTTACGCCCGTTGGCCGCCATTGCCGTCGTCATCACGAGCGCCATGCACTACCCTGTATAGCACCCATGCCATCACCGCGCTGCCAAGAACGCCGGCCACGGCCAGTACCGCCGCCTCGGCGCCCAATCTCCCTATACCGCCAACAACGCGCGGATTAGTGCCAACCTCGACGCCCAGCAGAAACAGCAGCAGCCACACCAGCACCGTTACGGCGCGCCTTACGAAGGCGAAGCGGCCAGCTCTTAGCACATAGCCCAGCCCCATTCCGGCCAGCATGATGATTATTACGGTAAACACGTCGGTACGTTTATCTTATGGTAAACCTAAGCCCCACGTTAAGGTTGAAGTTCAGCGGCTTGTCCTTATAAATAGTGCTCACGTTGCTGCCGTTGTCGAAATAATAGCTTACTCCCGGCTCAGCGTAGATACCGACAAGACTGTTGAAATTGTACTGCACGCCAGCCGATGCGTTGACCGACCACTGCGTGCGTGTATCACGCACGTCATCGTCTGACGAGCGCACCACCTCGTTGCCGGAAATATAGTCCGTGTGCGACTTTCCTGACACGCAGAACTCGGCCGCTCCGCCGGCCGAGGCATACACCTCGAGATAGTCCGTATGCCAGATGTCATAGCTGACGCTCACGGGCACACCAACGAAATGCAGCTTCTGCTCGGTCTTATATCCGCCCTCGTCGTCGCCAGACGCAATATCGGAAGAATGGTACGAGTAGTTAAGGCCAGCCTCAACGCTTACACGGCGGGCCACGTTAAACCTGGCCGACATGCCGACCTTAACGGGCTGGCGGTGCTTCACCCTCACCTCGTTACCTTCGGCCGTAGGCATGTAACCGTCGTCCGCCGACGACAAGAGCATGACCACGTTCTTGTCGTTCATAGGCGACTGCTGCATGGCATAGGGCAAAAGAGAGGTGTTAAGTCCACCCGCCGAATTGCCGAACGGCGCCGTGCCTCCACCATACACGGCCATTGATATACTGCCATGGCCGCCACCATGCCCACGGTCTACGCCCATAGCCACGTCGCCATGCCTATAGCCACCCGACTGACGCGGCGGATTGCGCTTTACGACAACACTACCGCCACCTTGTTCAGCGGGCTTTTTCTCCTGACCTCCGGCCTCGGCTACAACAGTTCCGGTACCAACAGCCGTTGCGCTGGCATGTTCAAGACTGTCAACCTTATCTATTACCTCCGCCACATGTTCGCCTGTCATGGATACAGCAGCCACCAGCCTCTCGCCAACACGGCGCAAAGCTGTCCCCGGACTGGCCGTCACCACGTCGCCGCCAATGTCTCCAGCAATGTCAGCCGCAGGTTTGTCGGCATTTGCGGTAACATTAGTACCTGCACCGCCAACGGCCACGTATTCAGCCTCCTGTCCAAAGTATAGCCAGCCGGCACCGGCCACGACTGCCACGCAAGCAGCAGCCGCAACGGCACGCCGCCAGCGCAGGGGCACCGTCCTGCCACACTTTGAGCCGTCCGCTGGCACTCCGCCAAGGGCGCCACGCTCACGCATCGCTGCCTCTATGCCCTCCCACAGGCCGTCAGGAGCGGCTGCCTGCCTGTCGGAAAACCTTTTCCTCAACTGTTCTATCCAATATTTTTCCATGACATCAATCGTTTTTATGTATGGTTTTATATTCCTTGATACGCTTAGCCAGCAACGCCTTGGCACGAGAGAACTGCGATGCCGACGAGCTTTCGCCAATGTTCATCATCGCCCCGATTTCCTTATGGCTCTTCTGCTCGAACACATACAGGTTGAATACGGTACGGTATCCCGTCGGCAACGACAGTATCATGTCGTTAATGACATCATCGGGTATTCCCTCAACTTCAGGTTCGTCAGCGATGTCAGGCAGCGTCTCCTCATGCCCAATGAAATCGTAAGACGTGCTTTTCTTAAGAAAACGCAAGGACTCGTTTACCACAATTCTTATCATCCAGGCCTTCAAAGAGCCTTCACCTCTATAGTCAAACTTGTCAAGAGACGTAAAGATACGTATAAAACACTCCTGCAACACGTCCTTGCGGTCGTCTTCATCGACTATGTAACGGGCACACACGGCAGACAGGTAACCTACATATGTGTCGTAAATTACCTTTATTGCGGCATTATTTCCGCGTGCCGCAAGATTTACCAGTTCACTTTCCTTGTATCCGCCGTTACCAGCCATTATAACTGAAAGAAAGGCCGCGCTTAAAAACACGGCGCGACCTTCCCGGTTTTATGTAATTGATTGTTAAATATATAGCCCTCTTACTTGAGTCGTGACGAGTAAGCCGCACGCTCTACCGAGCCTTCTACCGTTGTCGACTTTCGGCTGCAATAGTCGAACTGTACGCTCTTCTCGCCGCTGAACGACTTGTATTTAAGAGTTATCTTCACTGTCTTTCCCTCGGTATCGGGCAAATCGCTGAGTCTGAAAGCCACCAATGCATCTCCCCAAATGCCTTCCACATCGCCATAAGCATTATGCTTAAACTCCACTTCATACGGGTCGTCAGGATTTACACCGGTAAGAAGATTTACGTAATGTGCCACCCCCGTGTTTCCCCACAGCGTACGGAAACGTAATGTAAGGTAGCCATCCTCCGCTATGTTGACCCAGTCTTTCACTATCTCTATCGCGTCGTCACCGTATTCATCAACGTCTCCATCGGCCGGATAGGGCACAGCCGCCTTCGTAAGGATACTGTCCATCCATGAAACTTCAACCGACTTAGAATAATAATCGTTAACCGGATTCACCTCACGGTAGCATACAAGTGCCCTTACTTCCTTGTCGCCATAAGGCGAAGCTGCCATGTTTACGGGATAAAGAGTGGTGCTGTCGTCGAGCTGCATGTAAAAGCCCGCACCTTCAATCGGCTTCACCGTAACCAGCGCGTTTGGCTGTGGATAATAATACCAGACGTAGCCGTCGTCGTCATTACATGAGGCTAATGTGAAAACGGACACTATGGCAAACGTCAATCCTGCTAAAAATTTCATTGTTTTCATAATCTATAGCTCTTATATCTTACAACAATGAAATTCATGATAGGCGCATAATCTTGCGCAAGACACACTTTTTTTAATCATTATTCACAAAAAGATGAATGTGGCAGAGATATTTCCACCACATTCATCTACAAAAAACCACTATCATTATTTCTTCGTGTTCTCTATCTCTATGCTCTCAAGATTACCTGTAACAGGATTGAGCACTATGCTTGTGAACAGTTTTTTATCAAACAGTTCCTCATCAAGCGGAACCGTCGTGCCGAACTGTGCTGCATAAAGCTCATACGCAGCCCACTGGTCGTTGCCTTTATATAGCGTCACCTTGATTTTGCCAGGCAAGTTGACATAAAAACCGCTATTGTCCTTGACTTTCTTCTTGTTTAACAAGTCCTCTTGTATTGACGGCGTTATATGCTTATCCTCCACGCTTATATAATAAGGATTTCCACCTAAATCGTCGGCATCCGTTATGCCCATCCACTTTGAGAAGCGGAACAGCAACTGCTTATCCGCCACCTTTGTCGGCACAAACTTCACCACAGCCTCTAACGTATCCTTCACCGTAACGCCTGCGAACAACTGCATTAAGGCACTTTCCTGCATGTCAAGATTCTTCAACATTATCCTCAACTGTTCACCATCGGTAGGCATAAAGTCTGCCTGTCCCTTGTTAAGCATGCTTCTGCTGTCACGGATATCATATATCTCCAAGGCACACAGCTCTGCCATCTTAGCCGAACTTCCTGCCGACAGGACATCCTCATTCATATAATCACGCGGATTTAAAGCTGCTGGCTTAGGCGCAGGCCTGAACGGTTCAGGCAAAGTGACTTCCTTTGGTTCTGCGTTAATGGCCAGCAACACTCCATCCTCGTCTATGTCAACGGTCTGTATATTGTGCTTGTTATCCGTAGGAAGTACATAAAACTTTGACGTGTCACGTTCTCCAATGGAGTTTATGTCAAGTCCCAATATCCGGTAAGTTACCGACCCCTTCATCGGCACATTCCTCATTTTCATGTACTTCTCCGCGTAAATGGCAAAGTCGCCCGGCGTATATGACGTCTTTTCTATCTTCACAGTAAACTGTAGTTCAGTACGGGGCAAATAATATCCAGTACCCTCTGCGACTTCTTTACCACGTTGCGCAAAAACCGAACATACACTTGATGCGAGCAATAAAGACGCTAAGACAAGGTTTTTCATATTGTCATTGTTTATTCGTTATTCAATATTATCAAGGTAAAAAATCAACTTACTATTCCATACAAATGCTTAAATGCCTGTGGCAGATAATTTATCAAATCGCTTGCCACGACGCTCTCGACACCTAAAGACTGCGCGGCAATGTCACCGGACAAGCCATGCAGGTACATACCAAGCAAGCATGCATCAGCCTGCTTGTATCCCCGTGCCAACAAACCGGTTATTATTCCGGTAAGCACGTCTCCACTACCGGCCGTGGCCATGCCAGCATTTCCTGTTGGATTAAAAACAATATTACCGTCAGGCATGCATAATGCTGAATAATGTCCCTTAAGAATAATAAAAGCATGCAGGCGTTCGGCCATATCCATCGCACTTGCAAGACGCTCATAACTGTCACTGAAATGATTGCCGGCCAGACGTTCATATTCCTTAGGATGAGGAGTCATAATTATGCCATGCGGCAACTGTTGCAGCCACGCACGATGTGAGGATAGCATGTTAAGGCCGTCTGCGTCGATAACGATTGGAGCCTGAGTTCTCCTGATTTGCGTTATCAAGGCGATGGCTGAGCTTTCCTGTTGACCAAGTCCGGGACCAATGCCTATGGCATCGAAATCTGTCGCATCAACAGCTTCCGAAAAATAAGTTTCCTCCTTATCAATGCACATCACGGCTTCAGGTACAGAAACCTGCATTATATCATTATTACGACGTGGAGTACAGACTGTAACTTTCCCCACACCACTCCTAAGACAGGCTTTTGTAGCCAATATTGCGGCACCTGCCATACCATAACTTCCGGCAATGATAAGCGCATGTCCCATATCTCCCTTATGTGAATAATCTCCACGATGGAGGATACGCGGGTATAACTCACTCTCTTCCAATACACTATAATGCGTGCTAAGACTCTTCATTCCATCCTTACTCAAACCAATGTCAAGAACATTCAGTTCTCCTATAAATTTCTGGTTTTCAGGGAAAAAGAATGAAAGTTTTTTGTTCTGCAACGTAAAAGTTACGTTTGCCTTAATGATATTAGCCCTGACATTATATGTATTGTCTTCGGTCATAAGCCCCGAAGGTACATCTATGCTTACTACGGTAGCCGAAGATTGGTTGATGTATTTAACGAGCGACGCAAATCCTCCAGCAAGCGGTTTATTCAATCCCGAACCGAACAAGCCGTCAACAACAAGCATTCCACTTTCAAGCTTCGGTGGATCAAACTCGTTAACGACTTCCGTAAACTCCTTGACAGCCTTGCACTCCGTAAGCCTTTGCCTATTTGTAGTGCAATCATCGGAAAGCTTACCGCTAATGTTGAACAAATAAACAGAAACTGAATACTTCCGTTCTGCGAGCATGCGGGCAACAGCCAATGCATCGCCACCATTATTGCCTGGACCGGCAAAAACTACGACTTTCGTGCAGCTACCCCAACGATCGGTAATGGCACGAGTCAACGCACGCGCCGCGCGTTCCATCAGGTCTATGGATTTTATCGGCTCATGCTCTATTGTGTATTTGTCAAGCTCACGAATTTGAGCGCCTGTAAAAATCTTCATCAGTGCAAAAATACAAAATTAATACAAACCACTTGTCAAGTTTGGCATATTTTTAGTAATTTTGTGCCAAAATATCAAAAAAGCATTATGTCTACAATAAAAATCCACGACAAGACATTCAGGATTTCATACACAGAGAAAGAGATACTGGAGCATGTCAAGGCTGTTGCCGACCGCCTTAACAAGGATATGGCAGGCAAGAAACCACTATTTCTTGCCGTACTTAATGGTTCTTTCATATTCGCGGCCGACCTACTCCGGATGATAGACATTCCTTGCGAAATATCGTTTGTTAAATTAGCGTCATATCAAGGAACGATGTCTACCGGAAAAATAAAAGAGGTTATCGGTATTAACGAAGACCTGACCGGACGTACGATAGTGATAGTCGAAGACATTGTCGAGTCTGGCCTTACAATGAAACGCATGCTCGAATCACTCGGCACACGTAATCCAGCCTCTATCCACATCTGCACGCTTCTACTCAAACCGGAAAAGCTGAAGGTTGACCTCAACATTGAGTATGCAGCCATGGAAATTCCGAATGACTTTATTGTAGGCTATGGCCTGGATTACGACCAGGAAGGACGCAATCTGAGAGACATTTATACACTGGTGGAAGAATAACTACATTTTATATTAACTCTAAAAATGAAGAATATTGTTATTTTCGGCGCGCCTGGTTCAGGGAAAGGCACGCAAAGTGATTTGATGATTAAGAAGTACGGCTTTGGCCATATATCAACGGGTGATGTTCTGCGTAATGAGATAAAGAACGGGACAGAGCTCGGCAAGACGGCCAAGCAATACATAGACAACGGCCAACTCATACCAGACAACTTGATGGTCAACATCCTGGCAAGCGTATACGACGGTTTCGGCAAAGAGCATGAAGGCGTAATCTTCGACGGCTTCCCCCGCACTATTCCGCAGGCTGAGGCATTGAAGAAAATGCTTGACGAACGCGGCCATAAGATTGCAGCAATGATTGAGCTGGACGTTCCGGAAGAAGAACTTATGACCCGCCTCATCAAACGAGGACAAGAAAGCGGACGCTCGGACGACAACGAGGAGACAATAAAAAAGCGTCTTGACGTTTACCACAGCCAGACTGCGCCACTGATTGAATGGTACAAGAAAGAAAATATACACCACCACATCAATGGTCTCGGCGAACTTGACCGTATTTTCGCAGATATTTGCAATGTTATAGACAACATCTAAATTAATTAAGAATTAAGAGTTAAGAATTAAGAAATATGCAATGGCCATATTAATGTTATAACTCTTAATTCTTAACTCTTAATTCTTAACTCTTAATTCTTAAACTTCCTATGCCCGAATCGAATTTTGTTGACTACGTTAAGATTTACTGTCGCTCCGGTAAGGGAGGCAGAGGTTCAATGCATCTGCGACATGCCAAATATCAACCTAACGGCGGTCCTGACGGCGGCGACGGAGGTAAAGGCGGCAGCATTTACCTGCGCGGCAACCACAACTACTGGACATTACTACACCTGAAATACCAGCGCCACGTATTCGCCGAGCATGGAGGAAACGGGGGAAGGGACAAATGTCACGGTACAGACGGCAAGGACGTATACATTGACGTACCGTGCGGCACGGTAGTGTATAACGCGGAGACGGGCAAGTATGTCTGTGACGTAACACACGACGGGCAGACCGTACTGCTTCTGAAAGGCGGACGAGGCGGACTTGGTAATTTCCAGTTCCGCAGCGCCACGAACCAGGCTCCACGCTATGCACAGCCCGGTGAGCCAATGGAGGAGATGACGATAATCCTTGAGCTGAAACTGCTTGCCGACGTAGGACTCGTTGGTTTCCCCAACGCAGGCAAGAGTACGTTGTTGTCAACACTGTCGAGCGCACGGCCGAAGATAGCGAATTACCCGTTTACGACGCTTGAGCCGTCGCTTGGAATCGTCAGTTACCACGACCGCCAGTCGTTTGTTATGGCCGACATTCCGGGTATTATCGAAGGAGCAAGCGAAGGCAAGGGGCTCGGGCTGCGTTTTCTGCGCCATATCGAGCGTAACTCGTTGCTGTTGTTCATGGTTCCGGGTGATACCGACGACATAAAGAAAGAATACGAAGTACTGCTTAACGAACTGGCAAACTTTAATCCTGACATGCTTGACAAGCACCGTGTGCTGGCCGTAACGAAGTGTGACTTGCTGGATGACGAGCTTATCGAGATGATTAAGGAGACCGTACCCGAGGGTATTCCGGTTGTATTCATCTCGGCAGTAACCGGACGCGGGCTTGACGAACTTAAGGATGTGCTGTGGAAAGAACTGAACAGCGAAAGCAACAAGCTGAAGGATATAACGTCGGAAGATACTCTTGTCCACCGTGACAAAGACCTCGGCACACTACCCGAGGAACTCAGGGTGGAAGGAGAAGACGAAATAGAGTTTATAGACGAAGACGACATCGAGGACCTTGACGATGTTGAATATTACGACGTCGACGAAAAATAAGACTTAAAAACGCATGAAAAATGAATAATCCGGCATATCGTTACAACATAACATGACCGATTATTCATTTTTCATCATTTATCTTTAATTCTTGATTGTTCATTTAAACAAATGACAACTCCTATCCTAACATATTATAATATATCTCCCGGCGTGACGGCATTCAGCACTACACGCCACGGAGGAGTAAGCCAAGGACTTTACGGAGAGTTCAATATCAACAGGTATTGCGGCGACAACGACGAGTGCATAGAGAAAAACACCGAGGCGTTATGCCGTAAGCTGGGTATTGTGAAAGACCATCTTATCATGCCACACCAGACCCACGGCACGGAGATAAGGCAGATTGCGACCGACTTTCTCACGCTTCCGCCAACAGTGAAAACCCTGTTGCTTGAAGGTGTTGACGCCTTGATAACCGACGTCAAGAATGTATGCATCGGAGTTTCCACGGCCGATTGCATTCCGATACTTATCTATGACGAATGCCATAACGCCGTTGCCGCCGTTCATGCGGGATGGCGAGGCACGGTGGGAAGAGTGGCCATGAAGGCCGTTGACGCCATGCGACTGAGTTATGGCTCACGCCCCGAATCGCTGAAAGCCGTAATCGGGCCTGGCATTTCGCTCGACGCGTTCGAGGTGGGCGACGAAGTGTATGAAGAGTTCGCCGCCGCAGGATTCAACATGAGCGGCATAAGCATTCGCAAGGACAAATGGCATATCGACCTGAAGGAATGCAACCGCAGTCAACTCGTATCGCTCGGAATACCCGAAAGCAGCATTGACGTATCGCCCGTATGCACGTTCGGCAACACAGGCGATTACTTCTCGGCGCGCCGCCTGGGCACAATGTCTGGCAGGATATTCACCGGTATAATGACCGTTTGACAACATTCAACAATACGACTATAACACTAAAACAATTGATTATGAAAAAACACATCATCTTAGTAATGCTTGCATTGATTACATGCGCAGGCGCCAATGCCCAAAAGTATCTCGGAGGCGACATCTCACTGTTGCCGACATACAGGGAAAAAGGCACCACATACAAGACTGCTGAAGGCAAAGAAACATGTCCGTACAAGCTATTCACCGAAGCGGGATGGAACGCCATGCGCGTGCGCCTGTTCGTTGAGCCCGACAACGCGCCGCAAGGCAACAAGGACGAGGGCGTTTGCCAAGACCTGCCTTACGTAATAAAGCTATGCAAACAGATAAAGGCTCACGGCTTTAAGCTAATGCTTGACTTCCACTACTCTGACACTTGGGCTGACCCCGGCAAGCAGTTTACTCCGAAGGCATGGGACGAAGCCATTGCCGGAAAGAGCAAAGACGAGCAGGTGAAGATACTGGCCGACTCGGTTTACGCACATACCTTCAACGCGCTGAACGCCCTGAAGCAGGCCGGAGCGGAGCCTGACTTCATCCAGGTGGGCAACGAAATAACCTTCGGCATGCTTTGGCCGACGGGTAGGGTTGAGCCAACCAAGGCCGACAACTGGCCAGCGCTGTTGACATTCCTCAACGCCGGGGTGAAAGCCTGCCGCCAGGCATGTCCCAAGGCACAGATAATAATACATACGGAGCACGCCCAAGACTGGAACGCGACTGAGGGATACTACGCAAAACTGCGCGACGGCAAACTCGATTACGACATCATCGGACTGAGCTACTACCCCATGTGGCACGGCACGATAAAACATCTTGACGTCGTGCTTGACAGTCTCAAGACGACATTCAACAAGCCCGTGATGATTGTCGAAACAGCATTTTATTACTCTCACGAGAACGACATTTGGGAGAAAGACCCCAACCATTATTCCGACCTATACCCAATCAGCGCCGAGGGTCAGCGCCGTTTCACAGAAGAACTTGTCACAATGCTCAACGAGCACGATAACGTGACCGGTCTGTTCTGGTGGTTTCCGGAGGAAAACGAGTCCGGTTCTACCGTCGTAAAAAGCTGGCTTAACCGCGGCCTGTTCGACAACCACACAGGAAAGACACTTCCGTCAATGGACGAATTTTCTAAATTCATAAATCAATAGGATAAATAACATACAACAGAAGAATGAAGAGTGGACAATCAGGCTTGCGCTGTTGCGCATAAAGCGGTTGTTCATTCTTCATTTTCTTTTATCCCTTTTTCTTACGGCAAAACTCCATCCTACCGAAAAAAGCTTACAGTTGAAAACATCGTTATTTACCTGATGTTCAACCATATATTTCGCCCCGCACTACAACCGTTACGATTAGAAAGTAAAGAAGCGAATAAAATACAGAATCGACGGTTATCACACAAAAAGCGTTACACAGTCAAAGCGTTTCCAAAAGACGGCTTTTGGGCTTGTAAAAGGCCGTCTATAGCAAACTAAAAGGTGGTCTTTTGCAATGCGATTGACGGTCTTTCGGAAAGTCATCAATTTCAAAGTAGATAAATACCGCATAACACACAGGCGCCTCGGAAACGAAAATAAAAGTTCGTTTCACTCCCTTTTATTTTGCGGTTCGCTCGGCTTGCACTATCTCTGTAGAATATAGGCGGCGCCTCGGAAACGAAAATAAAAGCTCGTTTCACTCTCTTTTATTTTGCGGTTCGCTCGGCTTGCACTATCTTTGGATAAAATAGGCTACGCCTCGGAAACGAAAATAAAAGCTCGTTTCACTCTCTTTTATTTTGCGTTTCGCTCGGCTTGCACTATCTTTGCACCATCAAACACAAACATTATGACGTTATATCCTAAATTGATAATGGACGCCCTGGCTACCGTTACGTACCCGGGCACGAAAAAAAATCTGGTAGAAAGCGAAATGGTTGCCGACAACCTGCGCATTGACGGTATGAAAGTGTCGTTCTCACTAATATTCCCGCGAGATACCGACCCGTTCCTCAAGTCTACCGTAAAGGCTGCCGAAGCCGCCATCCATTACCACGTAAGCAAGGACGTGGAGGTGGAAATAAGCGTTGAAACAAAGTCTAAGCCTCGCCCCGAGGCCGGCAAAATGCTGCCCGAAGTGAAGAACATCATCGCCGTAAGCTCAGGCAAGGGCGGTGTGGGAAAGAGCACAGTGGCCGCCAACCTGGCAATAGCGCTGGCACGGCTGGGCTACAAAGTCGGTCTGCTCGACACCGACATATTCGGCCCTTCAATGCCTAAGATGTTCGACGTAGAGGACGCTCGCCCCTACGCCGTGCACAAAGACGGGCGCGACCTGATTGAACCGGTTGAGAAATACGGCGTCAAGCTGCTCAGCATCGGCTTCTTCGTCAATCCCGACACGGCCACGCTGTGGCGCGGCGGCATGGCATCGAACGCCCTGAAACAACTAATCGGCGACGCCGACTGGGGCGACCTTGACTACTTTATACTTGACACGCCGCCGGGAACAAGCGACATCCACCTTACATTATTGCAGACCCTGGCCATCACCGGAGCCGTGATCGTAAGCACGCCGCAGAAAGTCGCGCTGGCCGACGCACGCAAGGGTATCGACATGTACCGCAACGACAAGGTTAACGTACCTATCCTCGGCCTCGTCGAGAACATGGCATGGTTCACTCCGGCGGAACTTCCTGAAAACAAATACTATATCTTCGGCAAGGAAGGCTGCAAGGAACTTGCAAAGGAGATGGGCGTTCCTCTGTTAGCGCAGATACCAATGGTACAGAGCATTTGCGAAAGCGGAGACGACGGCAAGCCCGCCGCGCTCAACTCGGACACCGCTACCGGACTGGCATTCATCAACCTGGCACAGGCCGTAGTGACCGTTACCAACCGGCGCAACAAGGAACAAGGCCCGACGAAAATCGTGGAAATCAAAAACTAATTAAGAATTAAGAGTTAAGAATTAAGAAAATATGCAATGCTGATTTGACAAGGCTATTTTTATTAATTCTTAACTCTTAATTCTTAATTTTCTTCGCTCTTAACTCTTAATTATTTCTTGTCCATCTTTCGCCATACCACTACTATGTAGGCAAGGACGAAAGGAATAATCAGCGAAACGACAGACATGACGCCCAGGGTGAACTCACTGCTGCAGCTGTTTGTTATCGTCAGGCTGCTCTGCAGGTCGGCCGTCGACGGATAATAAGCCGTATTGTTCCATCCGGCGCACAGCAACAGACTCAGCACTACAAGCACAGCGCCTATGCCGGCAGGCCATATTCCGCGAATGTACGCTGCGTTGAAAATAGTCTTCACGCAGCCGTATAGGAATAACGTGACGCCTGCAAGCAGCACAACGGCTAACGGCCACATGGCCACGAAGTTGTTGAAGTACTTGTAAGGCTCAAGGTATATCTCGCCGGTTGCAGGGTCTGCGGCGTATCCGTCCTGCAAAAGTATGTGCACAAGAGCAACGAGGAAGAACACGAGGAACGGCACGAAGTTACCCACCAGGCGCACCGTACACCGTGAACGGATGTTCTCGTTGTCGACATTGTTGATTATATAAAGAATGCCGAGTATGCGGGCAAGGAAGAACACAGCAAGGCCGAATATGAGATTCCAACCGTTCAGCAGCGCGTCAAGGCCGTGGCTGGCGTTGGCCCAGCCGCTGATTATCGGGCTTGCGCCGGGCTCCAGGATGTTAGACTTGTCCACAATGAAGTTTGCCCCGCTGAAGAACGTGGCCACGGCTACGCCGAGCAGCAGCGGGCCAAGTATTCCGTTGATAACGAGAAACCAGTGGAACGTGCGCGCCCCGAGCAGGTTGCCCAGCTTATTCTGGAACTCATAACTTACGGCCTGGAGCACGAACGTAAACAGTATGATCATCCACAACCAGTAAGCACCGCCGAAACTGGTGCTGTAAAACAGCGGGAACGAAGCGAAGAAAGCGCCGCCGAACGTGACGAGCGTCGTGA
>ULSY01024203.1_pt1 | contig 35190 bp, 31 predicted proteins | sample 1957201 | NCBI WGS metagenome assembly ULSY01 (sample SAMEA4835723, study PRJEB28245) | human gut metagenome | biome: gut microbiome; material: fecal sample | place: Denmark | collected 2008
CAAAAGGCATCGCCGCCGTTCATGAAATTCAGCCATTCTCCCCGGGCGCGGGCGATGCCTTTGTTCATGGCGTTGTAAATTCCGTTATCCGGTTCGGAAATCAGCACGTCAATACGATCCCTGTATTCGTTCAGCACATCCAGCGTGCCGTCGGTCGAACCGCCGTCGACCACGATCCACTCAAAATCCTGCCAGCTTTGGCCGACAATGCTTTCACAGGTTTTGCGAATGTTTTTTTCATTATAGCATATGGTAATAACAGACAATTTCATACAAACGTTTCCTTATCCGATAGCAAAAAACTCTCCGGCCGGGAGAGTTTTTTTGCCGTTTAGAGGAAATATTCCCGCAGATAATTCGGCAGGTCGGCAATGTTGACACGGGTTTGTTCCATGGTGTCACGGTCGCGGACGGTTACCGACTCCGGCTGATTTTCAATCGTTTCAAAATCCACCGTCAGGCACAGCGGGGTGCCGATTTCGTCATGCCGGCGATAGGCCTTGCCGATGTTGCCGGTATTTTCCAGCGCTACCCGGCCGATACCGAGCTTAAGCAGGTTTTGTTTGATTTCATGGCATTTGGCCATAATCTGCTCGTTATTCTTTTTAAGCGGAATAACGGCCACCTTGATCGGCGCCAGATGCTTCTTCAGTTTCAGCACGATACGGCTGTTACCGCCGCCCAAGTCTTCTTCGGTATAGGCTTCCGTCATCACCGCCAGGACACCGCGGTCAACGCCCATCGACGGTTCGATCACAAACGGAACCACCCAGCGGTTGCTTTCTTCGTCGCGGATGCAGAGCTTCTGCGTCGATTCCGGGTTTTCATGGCAATGAGAAGTCAGATTAAGTTCGTCCTGGCCTTTGGTGTGGTTGCCGAGGTCATAGTCGGTGCGGTTGGCAATGCCTTCCAGCTCTTCCATACCGTGCGGGAACTGATATTCGATATCATAAGTTGCCTTGGAATAGTGTGCCAGGTCTTCTTTGGGGGTGGTGTAAATGTTCATGTGTTCACGCACCAACCCCTGGTCAAGCCACCATTTGATGCGAATGTCTTTCCAGGTTTCGTGCCACTTTTCGTCTTCGCCCGGCATCACGAAATATTCCAGTTCCGCCTGTTCAAACTCGCGCACGCGGAAAATGAAGTTGCGCGGCGTGATCTCGTTGCGGAAAGACTTGCCGATCTGGGCAATGCCGAACGGCAGCTTGCGGGAAGTGGCGTCAACCACGTTTTTAAACTGGGTAAAGATAGCCTGTGCGGTTTCCGGCCGCAGATAGCCGAAAGAAGAACCATCGTCGACCGGCCCGATCGCGGTTTTAAACATCAGGTTGAACGGCCGCGGTTCGGTCAGATCGGTCGAGCCGCAGTTGGGGCACTTGCCGTCTTTGATGTGGTCGGCGCGGAAACGGCCTTTGCATTTGCGGCAGTCGGTCATGGGATCGGAAAACGTATCTTCATGGCCGGAATAGTGAAGAACCTTCTGGTTGGTGAGGATGGCGGCGTCAAGCCCTTCCACGTCGTCGCGTTCGTAGACCATCGCCCGCCACCACGCGGCCTTGAGGTTGTTCTTCAGTTCCACGCCCAGCGGACCGTAATCGTAAACCCCCTGCAATCCGCCGTAAATATCGGCGTTTTGAAAAATAAAACCGCGGCGTTTGCACAATGACACCAACTGATCCATGGATGTTGCAGGCATTTTTTTGTCCTTCCGGTAAAGATAAATGTTGTTGATTAATTACTTTCCTTGTCTTATAAAATATCTCTGTGAAAATAGCAAGCGGAGATGATATAAAGATGGCAAAAAAAGTAAAAGTAGCGCTGATCTACGACTTCGACGGAACCCTGAGCACCACCGACATGCAGAACTACGGGCTGATCCCCACTTTCGGCATGTCGTGCAAAACTTTCTGGAACAAGGCCAACACTTTCGGCGACCAGAACATGATGGAGCAGATCACCAGCTCAATGTATTACGTGTTTAAGACGGCCAAAGACAAAAAGATTCCGCTGACCCGCGAACTGTTTTTCGAATGCGGCAAAAACATCCAGTTTTTCGAAGGCGTGGAAAACTGGTTTGAGCGAATCAACCATTACGGCGACATGCTCGACCTTGAGATCGAACACTATGTCATTTCCGCCGGATACGAGGAAATTATCGAAGGCTGCGCCATCCGCAAATATTTCAAGGAAGTTTACGGCTGCGCCTACGCCTATGACGACAAAGGCGAAGCGGTCTGGCCGGCGCGGGTGGTCAACTATTCCACCAAAACCCAGTACCTGTCCAAAATCAACAAAGGCCTCGGCAAGCTCGACGACCGCGGGGTCAACGAATTTATGCCCGACGAAGAAAGGCCGATCCCCTTTACCCGGATGATCTACTTCGGCGACGGCATGACCGACATCCCCTCCATGCGGCTGGTCAAAAAAGGCGGCGGCTACTCAATCGCCGTCTACAAGCCGAAAAGCCAGGACAAGAAAAAAGCCGTCAAAATCTTAAAAGACGGCCGGGTCAATTTCGCCCTGCCCGCCGACTACCGGGAAGACGAACAAATCGATACCGTGGTCAAGACCATCCTGGTCAAGCTGGCCACCGAACGAGATCTTAACATTTTGCAGGAAAAAGAAGAAAAAAAGAAACTAGAAGGCTAAGCTTTCCCCGGCTTACGCAGGCAGCATCAACCGTTTCAAGTTGTAACCCGTTCACAAATCCTGCATATCCGCGACCGGGGGAAAAGTCTGCCCCGCCTGCCGGCGCAGACGTCCGGATCATAAAAAAAAAGCGGCCGCCCGGCCGCTTGATTTATTTGCGCTTCGGATCAATCGTCAATATCTTCAATTCTCTCAACCTGAAAATCCGACGTATAAAAATAACGCCTTTTGACATACTGCCCCGACAATATAAGCGGCAGGAAGTCTTTGTCCGCCGCCCTCATCCGATCATAGGGAACGGCATTTTTATCCTGCCAGAACACATCGACTTCTTCCGCACGCGGCGTCAGCTTTCCCGAAAACTCCGTGCTTTTGAAAACGTGCACGTAAAAATCCATGGTCGGAAACTCGATATACCCGACTTCCACCGGATTTTTCACGGTAATGCCGGTTTCTTCAAAAGTTTCTCTGATCACGCAGGCGCGCATGTCTTCGCCGGGTTCCTTTTTGCCGCCCGGGAAATTAAGGCACCCCTTATTGATGCCGCGATGATTGCGTATCATCAGGTAACGGCCGTTTTCAACATCTTCGACAATCGACAGCGACGCTTCTTTCATTTGCTTTCCCCCTCAGACCTTAACCTGAGAGAAGGCTACAAATTTCCTTTGCCGAAGTCAATCTTTTTCAAATTTTTTCCGTTGGGCGCAAATGTAATTTTCCCGCTTTCTCCGCAATACCCTTAACAATCAATTAAACAATTTGCGATAGCATTTTCCCGTTGAACGACAAAAAGGAATTGAATCATGAAACTTATCCGGCTTGTCCTGTTGAGCGGATTTTAGCTGCTGTGCGGCTGCCCAAACAGCATCGGTGCCGATTATCTTGACCAAAAGACATACGCGCTTGAAGACGAAGCCTCCTATGCCGTTCTGATTTATGACATTCATAATTCGTTCATCCTCTCCCTGCTGGGCGTGCAAAGCGACGGCCCCGACCAGGCCGGACAGATTGAGGCACTCAGAAAACGGGACGAATACGCCGTTCTTGACCAGGAACTCTTTGCCGCGCTGGTCAAAGGAAGCATGAATCTGCCGGCAATCAAAGAACGCACCATCAGGGAAATCCGCAAACAGAAGATCAGCATATGGAAAAGAAAATTCTCTTTCACAAAACTCGCAAAAGCCGCAAGTTACTACAATCAGGAACTCGACCAAAAACTGAAAAGCTTCAATAAGGCCGGAAGCCTCAACCTGGCGGAAGCTCTCATCGACCGTTATATTTTTGATCCTGACATTGACTACGGCCTGTTTGAAGAAGGTCTGCCGATCCCTTTGGTCAACAGTGCGGTATAAATCGCCGTTACGCGCTTTGACAACCGCAAATGGCACGAAAAAATTTTCAAATGCGGCAAGGAACAGGCGGCCCGCAACAAAGACTCTTCTTTAGACGAGCAACTGCTTCCCTGTTTCAAAGACTATTCCCGCGCTGTTTCGAAAGAAGCGGCAAAAGTTGCCGGAGAGCTTTTGCCGTATCGAATCTATTTTGAAAACATACAACCGGTGCCGGACAAAACCGAAATGGTCAAAAAAACATCCGAAGACGGCAAGTCTTACATGTGGGTTCCGAAAGAATAACCGTTTTCCGGTATTATGCCCCCTGCTTTAAACGGAACCGCCGCAAAAACGAACCCTGCGGCCGGTTCCGTTTTGCCCTCCACCAAACCGACATGCGGCGTTTCCCGCCCGCCGGCATTATCAACTGCCGTTCAACCGCTTTCACCGAAAAACAAAAACATATTTTTGCCGGCCGGCAAAGTTTTCGTTTAAATCATCCGCCCGTCTTATATTTTTTCTTTTAACATTTTTTTGACATGTCATAATCGTTGTGGTAGTTATTTTAGACAATCAATGATGTGAAAGGTAAACGGATATGAACATCGACGACAACGGTTTTATAAACTTAAGCAACGGCCTGGCCGAATGCAAAATTTCCCTGTGGGGCGCCAATATCGTATCATACCGCCCGAAAAACGAAGAACATGACATTTTCTGGCTCGGCGAACTTAACAAATTCGACAATGTTCAGGCTATCCGGGGAGGCGTTCCGATCTGCTGGCCGCGGTTCGCGGAAGAAAAACTGAACGGCAGGCTTCCCCGCCACGGCTTTGCCAGAATCTCCGGCTGGAACCTGAAAAACGTTTCGGTCGACGAAAACAAAATAGAAGCGCGGCTTTTCCTCCTGCCCGATGCGAAATACGACGTCAACATAAGGGCAGATCTTTTCATCAAAATCACCGACAAGCTCGAATATCGTCTGGAAACGACAAACGACGGCGACCAACCCTTTGAATTCAGCGAAGCCCTGCACGCCTATTTTAACGTCAGCTCCGTTGACAACGTCAAAATAAAAGGCCTGGCCGGCCATGACTGCAAAAACTCACTGGACGGAAACAGCTATACGCTGAAAGGCGATCTGACGATCCGCGGGGAATTTGATTCTGCATTCACAAACCATAAAGGAACCGTGGAAATCGAAGACAGCGCGTTTAACCGCGTCATATCGATAGAAAAAAGCAACTCAAACACAACGGTCGTCTGGAATCCCGACAAAGACCTGGCCGAAATGAGCAAGGGACAATACAAAAACTTCGTCTGCGTGGAACCTTCAAACCAGGGAGACGCTTTTGTCCGCCTGAATCCCAAGGAAAAACACGAAATAGCCATGACAATACGAACCAGAAAACTGAAATAGGCGGACCTTTCCACCCACTGCGGCAGAAACCGCTGCCGCAGACATCTCTCCGTTATGGCCGGAACCGCTGCCCGAAGCGGCGGCGGGCGGTTTAAATGCCGGACATGCAAACGGCATTCTCCCGACAAAACAAGTTTCCGCCTAAATCTCCCACCGGCACCGATCCAAATCGACATGATCGTCGTTTTTGAAAAACACTCCTTCGCCGAGCAGCAGACGTTTTTGTTCTGCCCAGCCGGGAACCAGCCTGCCGCAGTGATTGACGATCCGATGACAGGGATAATCGCCGTAATATTGCGCGCGTCTGAGAACCAGACCGACCAACCGGGAATTTTTACGCCGGCCGATCAGGCGCGCAATCTGCCCGTAGGTTGCCACCCTGCCTTCCGGCACTTCTTCAACAACCGATAAAATTTCATAGGCAAGCTCTTCGTCCAATATACGTTTCATATCCGTTTCCGATAAAACATGCGCGTTTATCATATATAACGGGAAAACAAAAAACAAGCACAATCGGCAAAAACCGAGTTGATTTCCGCCGGACAACGCATTATGCTAAAAAAACGAATTGTTATCACAAATTCAGAGACACCTGCAAAATGCTGTCGGAAAAACAAACGGAAACATACTTTAAACAAGCCGTGGAAGAGCTGTACAAAAACGACGGATATCTGTTTGATCCCGATCACGGACTGCACGAACAAACCGTTTCGCACCGTCTGGCCGTCTATTTGGAAAGACGCTTTTTAAAAAACAAAACCTTCAGAACATGCAATTTGTCCGTTGACTGCGAATACAACAGAAACCGGGACGACTGCAAAAAACTGTACGGTCCCTGTATGGATTGCCGTGAATCATGCCGCATAAAAGAACTGAAAACGCCGTTTGTTTACGATCGCCGTTCATATTCCGACGCCCGTGATTTTGTCCGCAGCTATCCTGAAGGAAAGCCCTGCCGTCCGGATATTATCATCCATCAAAGGGGCGAAAATCATCCGACCAACATCCTCATCGTCGAAGTAAAGAAAAACTCAAACCGGGAAAACGGACACAAAATCGTCGATCTGATAAAACTGTCGGCCTTTACCTGCCGTAAAGGCGACAGCGAATATCAATACCAATCCGGTTTTTATTTTGAATACGGACAAACCGCGGCCGCCGCCGTCCGGTTTGAGAGCGGAGAAATCGTCAAAGAACTGAGATTCAACGTCTCAAACCGGACGTGGGAAGACCTTACCCCTGCTCTTTAGCCTCCAGCTCCGCGAACTTTTGAGCCATCGTCGGGTTATTTTTGGTCAAACGCTTAACGGTCAGATCCTGAGCTTTGTTGTTTGCCAGCCGCAAGTTGTTTTCCGAAGACAACAGGGCGTCTTTGGTTTTCTGCAAATGGTCGATCGTCTTGTCAATCTCCTCTATGGCTTTGCGGAATTTATCGCTGGCCAACTGATAGTTTCGCCCGAACTTATCCTTAAAATCGTTCATTTCCGCTTCGAAATTTGAAATGTCAATATTCTGGTTCTTATATTCAGCCAATTGTTTACGATATTGAACCGAATTCAAAGCTGCATTTCTGAGCAATGTAATCATTGAGATAAAAAACTGCGGACGAATGACGTACATCTTCGGATACTTGTAGGAAACGTCAACGATGCCGCAATTATACAGTTCGTTATCGGCTTCCAAAAGAGAAACCAGCACGGCATATTCACAGCCTTTTTCCTGACGGTCCTTATCCAGTTCTTTCAAAAAGTCCTCATTTTTATGTTTGGTGGCCGTCGTGTCCATCTCATTTTTCATCTCAAACATAATAGAGATAAACTCTACGCCCTCTTCCGTCGATTCACGGTAAATGTAGTCTCCTTTGCTGCCTGTTTTCGCATCATTGTCTTTTTCAAAATAGGCTTTTTGAAAACCCGTCGCCCGGAGCTTGTTAAACTCGATTTCGCAATGCTGTTCCAAAGTTTCCCCGACCATTTTGGTGGACATTTTGGCTTTCAGGTCTTTGTAGAACTCAATCTGCGTATCTTTTTCCTTGAGCTTTAATTCATAATTTTCTTTTAAGCTTTGTTCTTTGACGAGGGTATCTTTCGCCGTCTCCCGCAACTTAATGTTCAGTTCGGCAATTTGCCTGTCGCGCGCAACGATTTCATCGTTTTTAGAGGTTACGGCCGCGGCTACGGCAAGTTGCTTATCCTTATCACCGGCCAGAATTTGCGCTTTCAACTTTTCAATTTCCTGCTGCAAACCGGAAACACTCCGGGCTTTTTCCAAATCTTTATCTTTGCCGAGGGTAATAAGTTGTGCTTTAAGGTTAGAAATCTCCAAATTAAGCGAGGCCAGCGATTGCGCCTTGTCCATCTCCGCCTTGTTTTCCACCAATTTAAGCTCATTTTGTTTTTCCCGGTTGAGCTGCTCAATGCGCTCCCGGACAGCGTCATGAAATTCGGCGTCACGAACCTGCGCCACGATCGCGGCATAGCCGGACTCGTCAACCGTAAACACTTCTCCGCACTTCGGACATTTTATCTCAGGCATTATTGTTACTCCTAAAAATCTTAGCCTCAGATTAAAACATCTATGGTTAAAGTCAAACAAAAGATGATCCGTAATACCCTCATTACTTTTAATAACAACCTTTCGAATCCTGCAATTTCAGCTGATCAGGACAAATTCGGAACAGCTGAATTATAATTTCCCTCATCTTTTGGTTACAAGAATATTTATCCGGCAAATCGATAATTTGTCGTTTGCAATAAAAATACCCTGCAACCAATCGGCCACAGGGTATTTTGCGCTACGGATCAAACGCTTAAAATTTATATTTAGCGTTAATCAAACCGGTGTGGTCTTGGTAATCCTCACGGAATTTGCCTTCATAACCGAACGAAAGTTCCACCTTGTCGTTGACTTCCGCAGTTACGCCGGCACCGAATTCCAGACCGAAACGGTCAAGGGCTTCGCCTTCAACCGCATAAGCCGAACCGTTGGCCAAGGTTACGACCGAATTAACGTCATCGTTAAACAGGTCATAAGTCGCGGCAATTCTGGCTTCCGGCTTAATGTTCATACCATTGGACAGCTCAAAGTTTTTGCTGATTTTGGCTCCGATAACACCGGTCAAAATGTCGCTGTCATTGGCAGATACACGTTGGTCGGCAGAATCTTTATAAGCGTCCTGCTTGATATGAACATAACGCAAGCCGGTTTCCGGTGTAATGCCTAAGCCGTTGATATTCATATCGTAACCGGTCATTGCCTGTAAGCCAAAGGTTTCGACATCGTAATCAGCCTTAACACCAACTCCGGCAACATTCTTGCTTTCTTCATAATCAGACCAGCCATAGGTCGCAATACCGTTTACATACCAGTTGGACGGTTTATATTCGCCGTAAACAATTGCGGTGTGCGTATCAACATCGGTTGAACGCATAAAGCCGTCAATATCCGTATTGGTGTAAGCATAACCAATACCAACCTTGGTATCATCGGTTACAAACTTCTCGGCTCCGAAAGCAATACCGTTAGAATCTGCATCAAAACCTTTGGCTTTGGATGTGTTATCTAACTTGGATTTGTTAAACAAGCCCTGAACCCACATTGCACCGCGTTTGAAGATATTGTCGCCGGAAGCCATACCTTCGCCACCGGTTGAGATTGAACCACCGGTTAAACGGGTTGATACGGCACCAAAGACCTGATTGGCTGTTTCTGTCTGTGTTTTTTGAACCATCGGCGCAACTTCCGGAGCAACCGCCGTCAAAGCGTCAACATAGGCTTTCTGCTCGGCGGCATTTGTGCTGTTGGAAAGCTGTGCCAGTTTTTCCGTAACTGCGGCAGCAACCGGAGAGCTGGTTGAAGCACTGACGCTGTCCCATGCCTCGGCTGTTCCGGCATTGTTGGCGGAACCACCGGCATCAACAACAGCATCTGTGGCAGAACCGACAGAAGTAACATCAAAAGTTCCGTCGCCATTGTCCGTAAATTCATAACGGGAATTTCGGCTCAGGTTGGCAAACTTGCCCTCAACCTCTGCTTCGGCGGAATCTGCACCGTTAAATAATTTAAAAGTAGCTGTTTCACCTTTGGCCAAGGCGGCACCGTTTAAGGTCATATTCAAATTTGTATCGTTTTCGCTGATTTTGATATAATTGGCTTTGATTTTGCCATAGGTATCTTTATCGGTTACGGTAAAGGCCAAAGTTGAATTATCGGCAAAAATGACACCTTCGCCATCGGCTTTATCGCCGGTTGAATGCAGTGTTTTGTCGCCGATATCCAGCGTTGCGCCATTGCCGACCTGAACCGTTGTAATCGTATCAGTCGGCTCTTTGTCAAACGTCAACGTACCTTTGTTAATGGCTAAAATGTCCAAACCGCCGATATTGCCGCTAATTGCATTATTTAAAGAGTGGCTGTCTTCAAAAATCAGGCTGACATCTTCAACATTACCGTCGATTTTGGCGTTTGAGTTCTGAAAATGAATTTTACCGCGGTCATCACCGTTAATATTGGCAACTAACTTGCCGCCCAAATTAATTCTGGTATCGTTATCATAAACATTAAGCGTAGCTTTCTGAGCCTGGCTCATATCTTCTGTAAACGCTTTGGCAAACAATGTAGAACCCAAAGCAATATTAAGCTCTGCCCCGTTGGCAATTTTTATATTGCCAACGGAAGCGATTTCCGCAGAAGAGCCACTGACATTTATTGTTCCGCCGGTAATGTTTATGTTGCCGCTTGCCGGTTTGCCGTCCTCGCTTTGATAATCACCGCCTCTTATTATTGACGAATCTTTAAGAGAGATTGTGCCGCCGCTGATATTTATATCACCGGTTTCGCCGTCATGGAATATTGCGGAACCGTTTTCCAACGTAAACTCTCCGCCGCTAATGTCCAAATCTCCGGAATTTTCACGTCCCAAAGAACTTTCATTCATCTTAAACGTACCGCCGGAAACGGTCATTGCAGCACCTTTCTGGGAATTGTCTCCGTCTGACATAGCCGGATAGGTACTGATATTGGAATCATTCATTTCAAATGTTCCGCCCGAAATATTAAATTGGCTGCCGTCATCAGCATTGCCATATATAAAGATTTCGCCGGTATCCAGCTTTATCGTGCCGCTGCTGATATCTGCTTCTTTAGCGTTCAGCGTTGAGCGCCATCCGGCTCCATTCTCTTGTTTTAGCGTCAATTCTCCGCCCGTTTGGGTATATTTGCCGTCAACAAACATAAAAGGCTTTTCAGTCTCATCTGTCGCATCTGAATTGATTACCGACAAAGAGGCATCATCTGCCAGAGAGACATTTCCGCTAACATTCAAGGTCTTGGAAACATCGACCTCATCGGCTTCTTCTTCCACGATTGCCTGAGTTTTTACGTCTAATGAGGCTGTTCCTGATAAATTTATGTCTCCCGAGTGTGAAACCTGAGTATCCGAACGCTCAACGACATAGTTACCCGATGTCAAATTGGTTGCATCTTCCGGAAGATTTTCCGCATAAGCATTGCCGGACACCGAAAGCGCCACCAATGCCGTTGTAATTAAAAGTTTATTTTTCATACGATTAAACATCCTTGTTAATTAGTTAAACAAAACCCACCGTTCATAAAGAAAGGCGGGCGGATGTTCGAAAACCGTATAGACTTAAACGGCTCGGCTTATTTGGCTGAGCCTTATTCACCGACATCCGTCCAAGTAGAATCAGAAGTCGGCACAGGTTAAAGTCGTGTGCACACGACTAAGTCTATAAAAGGGTTTTCGACGCCCTAAGCAGCGAACTGCTCGGATTTATATTATAAAGCCTTTTGAAGACAATCAAGCTAAAAGTCAAAAACCCTCTGGAATTTTTATAAATAAGCCGATATAGTCCTTTTGTAAGGAGCCGAAAGTATCATAAAAGTATTGCCGTTTCTGACCGGGTGTACGACAATCAAGGTGCCGGCTGAATTTGTGTATAAAGAGGTTGAAACACGGAATTTTACTCTTGCCAGCTGGCAAAAGGTTACCAATCCGGCTGCTCCTTATAAAATATATATAGAAGGCGACGGTTATGCCTTTAATGCCCGAGGCAAAGCAACACAAGACCAGACACCTCGCGGAACTTTAGTCCGTGAACTGGCTTTTGGTGACGACAGCCAGAATGTCATATATTTTGCCCGACCGTACCAATATATTAAAAGTCCGATTTGTTCAAAAAGACATTGGACAACCGCTCGTTTCGCACTGGAAGTTATTAATGCTGAATATGAGGCAATTAAAAATATTGCCGACAACAATCCGGTTAAGACACCTGATTATGCTAATATGAGCTTGCGAGACGAATTACAAACAAGGTTTAACTTAGACGAGCTTAATAATTTACAGCAAAAGTATATAGCAACGGTAACTATGGCAAAGGATTCACGCGTAACGAATGGCAAGATCAATGTCCAACGATTACAACCGGAAATGGTAGTATCAGTGATGTGTATTCGCTTCATCCGGGAAGATATAATCCTGAAACACAAGAATACACAGACTGCCGCGTTTTTTCACTGAGAGAATTGCTTAAAATTATGGATTGCCCAAATGAATTCTTCGACAAACTAAATCTTAAAAGAGAAGAAAACGGTATGTTGAATGAAACAGAAGAAAACAATCTCCGCAAAGCAATCGGGCAACACTTCTGTCCTCTACATGTAAATGCTTTATACAGCACTTTGCCTCTGCCGGCAAATGACAATAATAAACCTGATGATAATGCAGATTAAGGATTATAGGAGGTAGTTTCGGCTGCCTCCTTTTTACTTTTAAAGTTTGTGACGTGAACGACAAAAACTTTTTATACAACCGCTTGTCTGCTTTCCTTATATATACGTTGCAAAATATCAAAAGTACGCAAAAAAAATCGTTTTGGAAAAATTTTTTATCAAATCCGCATGAAGTGACAATTCTAAATCAAAAAAGGAAAGGAATTGTTCATGCGAAAAAAACAGAAAATAAATAAGAAAAAGCAGAGCCAACGTGCTTACAAAGGCTTTATTTTCTTGGTTAATTGGCACAAAAATAAATTTGATGTCATACCGTATATAAGTAATATATATGAGAATGAAGATAAAAAAGAAGTTTCCGTTTATAGGTTACCGTTATGGAGAGAGTTAACTCCGGTACAAAAACTGGCATACTTTTTTTATTTTATGGCAGAAACAAAACCTTTTGAGAATATTAAACCGTTTACGTTAGACTTAAGTAAGCTATTCCGAGATAAACATAAAAAATTAACATACAAAGAACTAAAAGCTGTTATTATCAAAAAGATATATGGTAACCTAGATTATGCATTACAATTATCAAACAAACCGATGATGTCATTTATCTTGGAGAATAAGACTAAGGATATTCCTTTATTCAGTTCTAAATTACAAGAAATAAGTAACAATGTTCAAGAATATTTGTTATGTAGAGATTCTGAGCTTCTACTCAATATCGATTCTTTAGTAAATGAAGCTTATGGTATTACAAATAAAGATACAAAAAACACAAAAATCATAAATAAACTAGATAATGATTTATCTTATATTATTCCTTCCATACAAAACAATACAAACATTAGAAATATTGATGATTTAAAAAACTATTTAGTACATAATAATATTCAATTAAATGACGATGACTTAAATATGGCTGAAAATCTAGTTGAGAAATATTATAAGCTTAATCACAATAATATCCTTAATCATACTACATTTAAGCTAAGTGATTTAGATATGGAAATGATTGTAAATATTCCTCAAGGTGGAAATTGGCAAAACATACCAGACAATATTATTAAGAAATCTGAACGATTGAAGAAAATAAAACAAACCGGTGGACGAACAACTCTATATGGAAGACTTGATTACGCTAAACCATCATACACTATTACGACCTACTTTAATAGACCAGGTAATGGAACATATGTTCATCCTATACATAACCGAGTTATTTCTGTAAGAGAAGCTGCAAGACTTCAAAGTTTTTGTGATGATTATTACTTTGTTGGCAATAAATCTGACATTCTTAAACAAGTTGGCAATGCAGTTCCTCCACTATTAGCTTTTCAAATTGCCAAACAGATAAAGAAACAAATTGATGTCAGTCGAAGCATAGATTTATTTTGTGGTGCTGGAGGAATGACACAGGGCTTCAAATATGCTGGATATAAAACTATCCTAGGAATAGATTTTGATAAAAGTGCTTGTAATACGTACAAAATCAACAATCCTGAAATTGATACGATATGTGGAGATTTAACAAACAATACAACAAAAGAGTTGGTTATAAATATTGCCAAACGAGAAAAGGTTGATTTGATATGTGGAGGTCCACCATGCCAAGGATTTTCATTAGCAGGTACTCAGATATTTATTCGCATTGTGCAGCAGTTTTTGAAGGTTCCGAAGATATTAGTGTTGATTTTGACATATCGGAGCCTTCCTGGACGGTTGTAAAAATCTATGACAACAAAACCGGAAATTTTATTGAAACTATGAATGCAGATGATTTTTATGCTGAAAACGAAGATTTTGATAATGACTATTCTTTTGATGATGAAAATGAGGATTATTAAGCCATGATTAGAAGAAAAAAGAAAATTCAGAACGAAAAATGCACTCAAGCTATTCTATTTGCTCGAGTATCATCTAAAAAGCAGAAGGATAAAGGTGTATCTCTTGATGTGCAAATGGAAACAATCACCAAATATTGCCATGATAAAGGATTAGACAAGGAAATAAAAGGTTTAGAAGACACTAAAGAAAAATATAAGACTATTGATAACGATACCAAAGATAAAATTGTCAAAACATTCACAATAGCCGGAAACATCTCATATATCTTTCAACATGCTTCTCCCTCTCGTCAAAATGAATTACTAAAAATGTTACTTAAAGATTGTCAACTTAATGGAAAACGGCTTGAATACACATTAAGAAAACCTTTTGATACTCTTATAAAAAATCATAATATTAAAGAATGGTCCAATATTGCCATTAAAACAATCGAGGAAATTTGTTAATATTTTCATATTATCTCATTTTATAAAATTAAAATAAGCTAGAATTAACGTTGACTTTATATAATATATAGGCTTTGTCATTGTCTTATAATTAAACAAAAATAATCCGTGTATTACACGACAAGTCCAGCCACAGAATACGGACCGTTCGCCATCAATGACTGGAGGTTGAGAAATGGCTATTTTTTTCGATTTGTATAAAGAGAAAATGCTCACATAACGGACGCAAGACTTTAATCGCGAGCATTGCAAAAAATATCATCTTGCTGACGGATCCTAAATAATATCTATATACTGACCGAACATTCCACTCTTGCCTCTTACACAAGGCATGAAAATAAATATTAAGGCAGGAAGCGGCGATGCTTTAGATCTATCGACTAAATAGAGTGCATGGTAAGCTAAATAAAAATATGCAATAGCTGAAATATATTTTATTATTGACATAATATTTATTTTAAACATTGCCACTTTCCTTTAATAAACTTTTAGTCTTGGACATAAACACATTCCTACAGCATTATAACAGATACTTGTATATCACTATGATAGTCAAACAAACAACGGCATATATGGGGGCAAAATATTTCCATTGATGCTTGGGGTCAAAGTATGGCGAATTTTCATGTCCTTTTTTGATTAAAATATGTGAGATTATCCCATCAACAACATAGAGTAGCTCTATCGAGAAAGGAATACTTTTTAATCTACTTTCTTCAGCATTAACCCATTCATGAAGTTCATTGATTTTATCAGTCAATTCTTTGCCATCTAAGTTGTCAACAGGGAATAAGTTGTCATTTTTAGCCGCGTTGATTATTTCCGCTAGCATCTCTGGCGAAAGTTGTTTACTCTTGACAATATCTTCAACAGTCAAAGGCTGTGATATATCACGGGCATTTTCATTAACTGTATTTTCTTCAACTGCTTTTGTTGCAGCACCTCCTTTCGGAGAGGGGGGATTTTCCCCCTCTTGGTTATCGTTAACATTTGAAGCAACAATTTTTTGCTCTTCGGTTTCATTCATGACAGCAGAAGCCTTAACCTCGTCCATCATATCATAGTTTTCAGGCATTTCGGCCAGATTTTCTTTTGCCATCATTTAATTTTTCCATTTAATATCATTAAAGCAGTAACAATCAGAATCGATATCGAATTCGTCATCATCATCATCTTCTTCTTCCCAACAGGTATCTGCATCGAAAAATTCCTCCTCATCGTCTTCATCCCAGTCATCTTCTTGTATTGGGACAGTTATCTTAAGAGGTGCTTCTCTTTTACAGATTCGATAATGTTTAGGTGAATCAATACAAATTTTGATGGAATCGAAATAAATATCAGCCAATTCCAACGCGTTACAAAAATTGTCAGCATTATTAAGAATAACGGCCAATTCTTCGTTTTCTGGATCATAGTCCAGATTTATGTTGTAATTAATTTCAGACATTTTATGCCTCTCTTGTAGTTAATAAAATTTATGCGTCACAACGACCACGAAAATACATATAAGAGAGGTTTGAATAAAAGTCAATAGAAAAAATTCATCTTATAGACCATTTTTTGTGAAATTTTGCCATCATATTGTTTTTAATGATTTTATTTTTTGTAAAATTTTAAATCATGGCCTAGAATTTTAATTTTACGAGCAGAATAATTCGTATAGCTAAGTTGTTTATTTTTGATTAATCGCTTTATGGTGGTTTGAGAGCAGTTAAGAAATTCTGCAGCTTCAGCGATTGTATACCACTTTTCATGTAAAAAATCAGGGTTTGCTACCAACGTTATTCCTGACGGATGATAATGCTCCTTCAAATAAGCGTTTACGGAATCGACATCCAATGTAAAAAAACCTTTTCTTAATAAACGTTCAATCGTACTTCGAGAGCACTCTAAGAAATTTGTTAGCTCGTCAATAGTAACAGTTTGAGAGATACCTTGAGATGACATTTCGATTCTAGCGGGAGAAGAAGCAGAAACTGGTTTTAGTTTAAGTTTTATCAATATTTTTAAGAGTTGAGAAACAAAATCCTTTATATCTTGAAGCGGAATATTAAAAATTTTTTTTTCTTCACTCATAAATTGGTAAAATTTTAAGAATGACACTCCTGCTTTTTCGTTAAACGTTTTATTATTAAGAGTTTGCAGCAAAAAGGTTTCGTTGGATTTATATTTAGCAAATTCCGCTAGAATACATGAATGTATTTCGGGTAATTTGTTCAGCTTTATATATTGTTGTAGCTTGTCAAATGTGTAGTTATTATTCCGATATTTAGCCTTTCCGCATAATAAATAGAAAAAGACTAACGTTGTCGCATTTTTAATAAGTAAATTCCAATCATCGGAATTATATAATTTCTTTGATAAAATATCGAGCTGTCTAATATATTCGTAAACAGTGCTGGATTTCCCATTAATAAGTTTGTCAGATATACCTTGTCTGACTAACCAATTTTTAAAATCCTCTCTTAAATTATCCATACAGTACACTCCTTAATTTATTTTATATTATCGAAGTTTAAGAAAAAGTAAAACCAAAAATACATAAGTAGCTCCTGTGACCTAGCTATGTCATAAGTCGCAAAAATATGGCTTACTGAAAAAGGCTAGGTGAATTTTTTTATCTCACGCGTTATAAGGGGCTAGTTAAAAAATAGCCTTTTTTGAAGAGATACTGTTTAAGTAGAAAAAAATTTAAGAGAAAAAGGAAAGCCAAGATGAAACGGTTGTCCTAGCTATATCCTGCTTATTTTAGCAAAAATAAATTGTCGTCAACGTCAAAAACTTTCATTTTAAGCAAGTTTCAAATCCAACTATGGATAAAAAATAATCCCAAAACGACAAACTATATTCGAACTGGTTAAGTTATTGAAAAATAAAGATAGTTGAGAGAGTTGGTTCGTATGGATAGTAAAAAAGGCTAGGTTTGAAAACATATTATACGAACCGTAAAATATCCTTAAAAAACAAGAGGCTAGACCTAAAAATCTAACCTCTACGCGTCTTGGCTGGGGTGGCTGGATTCGAACCAACGAATGACGATACCAAAAACCGTTGCCTTACCACTTGGCGACACCCCAAGAAAATCCTGTTTCATGTACAGATGTGCATTTGAAACGGCTGAAGTATATTTATGCCATATTTTTCATTTTGGCAAGAGTTTTTTTATCACGTTAAAAATGCCGACATCTCGTGTCGGCATATCGCCGAAAAAAGACAGGCCTCCTCTTATCAGGGAGTTAAAACAGCCGCAACCTGACGGTTTGATCATGATCAAAGACGAGCGTCGTTACTCTCCAACATCTTGGCACTCACTCTATTGATAAATCACGGTTTTTTGGCTAGGAATGTAAACAGTCCTCCCCGACCTGGAAACTAAAACAGCCGCAACCTGACGGTTTGATCATGATCAAAGACGAACACCGTTACTCCAACACCTTGGCACTCACCTCTTTGAGGAAGCAAAGTTTTTCGGAAAGAAATGTAAACAGGCCTCTCCAATCGGGGACTACACAACTGCCAACCTGACGGTTTGATTATAATCAAAAGCGAACGTCATTATTCCAACGCCTTGGCATTCACCTCATTGAGGAAGCAATGTTTTTTCGGAAAGGAATGTAATAAAAACTCATTAAAAAATATCCGGCCAACGATATTGTTTCCGGCAAATACGAACCCGGGACGAAACACCCGGACAGATCCTCAAAGCCGCGGCGAACGGAATACAGTATTTCACCTGTTACTGTTGTTCTTTGACAAAAAGAAAAATTATCGCCACGACAAAAAAAAGAAAAAACTAACCATCCGATATGGGTAATTTATTCTTTTTACAATTGGGAAAACAGACAACGGCCAAACGCCTCAATCCTTTTTCAGACGCAGATCATCAGGCGGTTCAAACACCGGCACTCCAAAACGGCAAACATCAAACCCGGCCCGTTTGAACACAGCCGCCGTGATTTTACCAATCCTCTGCCCTGCTCCACCCTGTTTTCGTGTGGACGGAACATACAAAAAGTGGATTTTTACCCGGCAAAAGGTTATATTGTTTCCAAAAGAAAGAACAGAACAATGAACATTCCAAAATTAATATTCAACAAGGAAAACAAAATCATGAGAAAAGCGATTGTCCTGATATTGCTTTTGACCGGCTGTGCCGCTGTCAAAGCTCCGCCGGAATTCGTTTACCGGGAAATACAGACCCGCGATTTTACGTTAGCAACCTGGCAAAAAATTACTGACCCCGACGGCGTTTACAAAATCTACATTGAAGGCGACGGCCATGCTTTCAACGCCCGCGGCCGGGCAACAAACGATCCGACCCCGCGCGGAACGCTGGTACGTGAACTGGCTTTCGGTGATCCTTCGCCCAACGTCGTTTATCTGTCACGCCCCTGTCAATATGTAAAAAGTGAAATCTGCAGCAAACGTCATTGGACAACCGCCCGCTTTGCGCCGGAAATCATCAATGCGGAATATGACGCCGTACGGCAGATTGCCGGCAATTCGCCGATCATTCTGATCGGTTTTTCCGGCGGCGCCCAAGCGGCGGGGCTTATTGCCGCCGCCAAACCGGGCCTCAACGTTGAGGAAATCATAACCGTTGCCGGCAACCTCGACCATCTGGCCTGGACACAGTACCAGAAAGTTCCGCCGTTGAATGAATCGCTTAATTTGGAAAGTTATCGGAAACAATTCGCGGAAATTCCGCAAACTCATTATGTCGGCAGCAACGACAAGGTTATTCCGCCGTTTCTGGTAAAAGAATTTGTCGGCAGCGGCAAAAGGGTAATCGAAGTTCCGAACGCAACGCATAACAGCGGCTGGGAGAGCATTTATCCGCAGATTTGGGAAAAAAGGTAAAGGACACCGGCACACGGACGACAAAAAAGCTTTGACCCGGGGATCAAAGCTTTTTTTTGCACAAAACCTCATTTGACGACGATGAAACTGCAGCCTTCGTCAAAATCCACCGGTTCGATTTTATCCGGCGCCTCAATATCCATGGTCAGCGCTCCATACGGTCCGGGATCGTCCGTTATCAAATACGGCCCCCGGTAAAGCGGCCCTTCGCCGACAGCGGCAAGAGAAACGCAGATACGGTCAACGTTCCGGGCAATTTCCCGCATTTCATCGCCGGTCGGAAGCCTGCCGCCGAAAATCACCGCCAGCTGTTTGCAGATGCCGGGGTAGACACCGTAGCCGTAATAACGCAGAACCGTCAGTTTGTCGTTTATAACAAAACCTTCCACTTCGTTAAAAAACTGCCGGCCGGTCGGATGATGATAAATCTTCTGCGACAACCCGAGCGGTTCGGTCAAAATTCTGACGAACGGCTCAACGGCCCGTTTTCCCTGCGGATAATAACTGTACGGAAGTTTGGCGGCGGAAGAGTCATAAGACAGACAATCCCTGTTCCAGTCAAGCGTTTCTTCGCCCGTATTGCGTTTGGTTCTCTTTCTGTTCGCGAAACCGAACATTTTTTGCAAAAATTTTCCCATAAAAATATGATTTTAAAATAATTGATAATCCGAATTTCCCATATATCATGCGCAGCGGAGAAAAACAAGACAAAAAGCCCCTCACGGCAAGAGGGGCTTTTCGCTGTGTTTTCCGCAAACCTTTATTTGTTTTTGAGACAAAGAACGTAATATGTGCCGTCTTTAACCTCGACCCCGTGGGTATCGTGCCCGAAGCCCGGAAATTTGCGGTCAAAGGCCTGCAACGATTTCAGATAGCCGAGAACGGGACCGTCCGCCGGACCGGCATTTTCGCCCGGCATCAGCAGCGGAATTCCGGGCGGATAAGGAACCACGCCGGTTGCCACCGTACGGTCGGCGATCTGATCGACAGCCATTGATTCGACGTTATTGTGAACAAGATTTTCATATGCTTCCACCGGTGTCATATCCGGTTTGGGCAGAACCGAGAAAGCGGCGGACAGGGCTTTGGTCGTGCCCAGTTCCTTCATGGCGGCAAACATTTTGTCGCACAGTTCTTTCAAGCCCGTTTCTCCGTATTCGTGCGGATTGTCCTTTACCAATTTGGGCAAGACGCGGCGCAGAGGCTCATTGTTGTCATAATCCTGCTTGAATTCGAACAGGGCGTTAAGCAAAGTTCCCCATTTGCCGTTGGTAACGCCGAGAGAAAACAGCACCAGAATGGTAAAGTCGGTGGTTTTCTCGACCACGATACCCTTGTTGTCCAGATAAGCGCTGACGACCGCGGCCGGAATACCGCTTTCGGCCAGGCTGCCGTCCGTAAGAACGCCCGGCGTTACCAGCGACACCTTGATCGGATCAAGCATACAGTAGCCTTCTTCCACCTCGCCGAAACCATGCCAGTCTTCGTTCGGCTTCAGCGTCCAGCAATCGGGATCGGTTGCCAGCTGCTCTTCGTCGGCTTCAAAAAACGGCACTTTCTGTTCGCTTTCGCGATCAACCACAAAATCCGGCTGCCAGATATTGAAAAACCAGTCTTTTTTGCCGGTAAATTCGGCATGAAGACGAGCCACTGTCTTGCGGAAGGAAACCGCTTCGCGGATGGAAACGTCGGTCAGCGCCTTGCCGCCGGGACCGTCCATCATCGCCGCGCTGATGTCGTTGGAAGCAATGATCGGATAGAACGGCGAAGTTGAGGCATGCATCATGAACGCTTCGTTAAAACGCTGGTGATCAATCGGGTTGCGGCCGTCGCGGACATGAATCATTGAAGCCTGAGAAAAAGCTGCCAGCAGCTTATGGGTAGACTGGGTGGCAAACATGGTCGGCCCCTTGCGGTCATCGTCTTTGGGATCGCAGCACATGGCAAAACGCCCCTTGTACATCGGATTGAAACGCGCATAGCCGTACCAGGCTTCGTCAAAATGCAGCCGATCAACGCTTTGTCCCAACAGTTCCTTTACCCGGTTGACGTTATAACACAATCCGTCATAAGTCGAATTGGTAATGATCGCATGCACCGGCGTCGGATCAATTCCTTCTCCGACCAGCGGATTTTCGGCAATTGTCTGACGAACGGCATCAGATGTCAGACGATCCGAAGTGATCGGACCGATGATGCCGTAGCGGTTACGGGTCGGGATCAGATAGGTCGGAATCGCTCCCGACAGGGTAATCGCGTGTTCGACCGATTTGTGGCAGTTGCGGTCGCAGAGCGCAACCTGATTGCGGGTAACGCTGGCCATCAGAATCACCCGGTTGGAAGTCGACGAACCGTTGGTTACGTGGTAGGTGCGGTCGGCACCGAAAACCCGCGCCGTGTATTTTTCGCTTTCGCCGATCGGACCGGAATGGTCAAGCAGCGATCCCAGTTCGCCGACCGAAATCGACAGATCCGAACGAAAAACCGGTTCGCGGAAAAAGTTGAAAAACGCACGGCCGGCAGGCGAATGCATAAAACCGGTGCCGCCGGTATGCCCCGGCGTATGCCAGGAATATTCGTGCACTTTGGAAAAAGCGGCCAGCGCCTTGAACATCGGCGGCAAAATAAACTGACGGTAACGTTCGGTCGCCGCCAGTACGCGGCCGGCAATGAAATCCGGCGTATCTTCCATTACCCAGATGAAGTCGTTGACGCTTTCCAGAATTTCCGACGGCACTTTAGACGCTGCCGTCCGCCCTGCCAGCAGAAAGACCGGCAGCTCCTTATTGTGTTCGCGCAAAGCTTTCAGCAATTCAATGATTTTGGCATAGTCTTTGTCGTCTTTGTTGTTCAGTTTGAGCAGCACGCACTGAACGGTCGGATCCGTAATCAGAACGGCTTTGGCGTCGTCATCGCTTTCCGACACGATTACCCTGACATCTTCCGCGGTCAGATAATCCTTCAGTTCGCGCACGCTGCGGGCGGCCGCGGTGTTGTCGTTCAAACCGTCGTAGACCAGCAGCATCCTGATCCCCAGCGGGTCGCTCTCCAGGCATTTTGCACCTTCTTTCATAAATCAAACTCCTTTCAACTTTAATTTGCCGGATCTGCGGTCACGGAAGTATTGACATACTCGCTGATCCGTTTGGAACTGTAGTCACTGACAGATACCCAGAACATTGCGATCAGCGCCGCGATCGTAATCGTCAGGGTCATATAGCGAACCCAGCGCGGCACGCAGCAGCCGCCGGGTTTGACATGCGTTTCCCTGATTTCGATTTTGCGGTTGACCGAAAGCTCGTAGAATATAATGGTAGAAATGACGAAAATCAGCGCCCAGCGGGTTTGCTCGCTGTTGGAACCGATCATCGCCGACAGGCTGTAAACGGCGGCAATCAGACCGACAATGGTATAAAACAATCCTTCCCTGTCGCTCATTTTTTCACGGCCGAGGATTTTGATCGCCACCGAAGAATAAATATAAGGCAGCAGGGTCATGATAACCGCGATCGAGGCGATTTTGCCGAACTGTTCGGAAGCGGTCGGCGACATCGTGGCCAAAACCTGCAGGGTCATGATGCCGGCAACGATCGCCAAACCGGCGGAAGGAACGCCGCGGCGGTTGACGCGAGCAAAAATGCCGGCAAACAAACCGTCTTTGGCCGCCGCCTGAGCCGTTTGTCCGACCAGAAGCGTCCAACCGGCCAGAGAACCCAGACAGCCCACCGCCGCGCAGAGGGCAACGATTTTGCCGGCGGTCGACCCGAGGACAATGCTTACCGCCTGCGAGAACGGCGCCGAAGAGGAAACCAGTTCCTTGTTGGGAATGATGCCCATGATCGCCGAAGAACTCAGCACGTAGCAGACGGCCGCCAGCAGCACCCCGACGACGGTTGCGATCGGCACGTTTTTGGCCGGATTTTTAACCACCGCGGTGGAAACCGAAGCGCTTTCGACGCCGATAAAAGCCCACAAGGTAAAGTTCAGGGTCATGCCGACGGCGGTCAGGCTGCTTTCGCCGGAAACGTTCCAGCCTTCCATATAAGTTTCGGGATTAAACCAGAACCAGCCGAGCAGTGCGACGCCGACGATCGGAAACAGGGCCACGGTGGTGGTGATGCCCTGCATGCGGCCGACCACCCTCGGTCCGAGAATGTTGGCGTAGGTAAAAAACCAGATGACGGCAATCTGCGCCAGCGCCATTACCAGCGGATCCCGAAGCGCCGGGAAAAACGGCGTCAGATAACCGAGCCCGGCCACCGCCAGACCGACATTGCCGATAACGTTGGCCAGCCAGTAGACCAGGTTGGTCTGATAGCCCATATAATCGCCGAAGGCCTTGCGCGCATAGGCATACGGCCCGCCGGCCGCGGTCGTCACTTCCGTCAGCTTGGCAAACACCAGCCCGAGCGCTATGGCGCCGACAACCGTAATCAGCCAGCCGATGATGGCGATGCTGCCGATGCCGGCGAGGTTGGCGGGCAGCATGAACACGCCCGAACCCATCATGTTTCCGGCCACCATCAGGATCGCCGGAAGCAGTCCTATCTTATTGCTTTCACTAACCATCTGTTCTCCCCGTTTGACATAATTGCAATTGTTTACGGCTATTTACATAATGCCTCGTCAAACGGGTTACAATTGCCGGGAGAGAAATTTATCGGCAGAAAATGCGGTCCGGCTACGGACGTCCGCTCTCAAAGACCGGGAAAATGATCCACTTCTTCAATGGTAAAGTCTTCGCCGATAATGACAAATTCAACCGTAAAATCTTCGCCGACGTCAACCAGGCGCCACTCCCCGCAATCGGTGCCGAAAGGAGAATATTTCACTTTCAGGTCGCCGAAATGTTCAACCTTGCGCACTTTGAAATCCCCGAAGTGCTCGACAATCCGCACGTTGCCGTAAAGCGGCACCCCGCCGAAGGTGCAGTCTTCCGCGATTTCTTCCGCCGCTGCCGGGAACGCCGCCAGCAGCAACGCCGGCAACAGGATTTTTTTCATCATATCTTCTCCTTTTACGTCTGCTTTTGCAAAAACCTATTTTAATATGCGGAAAACAAAATGCCACATATTTTTTCCGGCCGGCGTTTTTTTAGAACTTTCGGCCTGTTTTCATCCGGCCGGCCGCTTCCCATATTTTGTAAAATTAATATGAGGAACGATTGATGAAAAAACTGACATTATCCTTAACCGCCCTGCTGTTGGCGCTGTGGCCGGCCTTCGCCGGCGCCGAAACGCCCGCTTTTGTCCCGCTCAACCCGGCAGCAGTCAACAAAAAACTTGACGCCGCCGCAACCAAACTCAATTCCGGCAAAGCCGGCAAGGAAGAAATCGCCGCCATTTTGCAGGAAGTTGCCGGCATTGAGGACGACCGGCAGCAAACGCGTCAACAATATGCCGAAGAGCTGGCCTCGGTGCAGAAAAAACTGAATGCGCTCGGTCCGGCACCGGAAAAAGACGAAAGCGAGCCGGCGGCCATTGCCAAACAGCGTAAAGAATTTGCCGGCAAAGCCGACGGTTACAAGGCACAGATCGCGCAGATGGACCTGCTTGCCGCGCGGATCGACGAAATCAACGGCCTGATTTTAAAAATCCGCAACCGGCGCCTGCTTGACAATATTCTGGTCAAACAAAGCTCAATTTTTCATCCCGAAGAATTCTGGCAGTCGCTGACCACCTTCGCCGGCTTCGTCTTTGAACTGGTCAAATCGCCTTTCAGCTGGTACCGCGGTCTGCCGCCGGAAAAGGAGGCAGCCGTCAACAACAATATCCTGACGGTGATCGGCGTCATGGCCGGCGCCCTTGTCGCCGCCTTTTTCCTCAGCCGTTACATCAGAAGCCGCCTCGGCTACCGCGCGGCGGTCGAACATCCCGACTATTCGCAAAAAGTGCGCGCCGGCATTGCCATGTTCATCGTCCGCGGCGTCATTCCCGCCGCCGTCATCGGCGCCTTTTTGTTCTGGCTTAAGGGCAACGGAGTAGTCAACACCGGTTCTTTCGGCCTGCTGCTGCACACCGCTGCCGTTTACCTGCTGTACTACTACCTGACAAAAGCGGCGGTGCGCACCGTATTCACGCCGGACAACGGCAAATGGCGGATCATCGAAGTGGCCGACGGCTGCGCCAAATGCATCAGTTCGGCTCTCGTCTTTTCGGCGGCGGCCGTTTGCACCGTTTCCTTTCTGCAAAGCCTCGCCGGCCGGATGGACTATGACAGTTCAATCGTCTATTCACTGAAAATTTTCGCCAACGCGGTCAAGGCCTTCTGCGTGGTGCTGGTTGCCCGCAAGGCGCTTTACAACAACAATCCGCCGGTGCCGGGGGAAATTGACGACGACACGCCGCTCGACGGCCTCAGCACCGCCTCCAAAATCAGCCTGTTTATCACATTTCTGATGACGGCGGCCTTTGCCGTTTCCCTGTTCGGATATATCCGCCTGTCGGAGTACGTTATCAACCGTTTTATCATTTCCGTCGTCGCCATCGGCGTTTTCTATATTATCGACAAACTGATCCGCGGCCTTTTTCACCGGATACTGCAATTCCGTTTCTGGCTTGCCACCTTCCGCCTCGGACACAAGACCCTGCGCAAGGCGGAATTCTGGTTCGGACTGCTGCTTTCGCCGGTGATGTGGGCGTTTGCCGTTCTCGTCCTGCTGGCCGTCTGGGGCGTTTCCGTCGATCTGCTGCTGGCACGGATAAAAGGCTTTCTCACCGGGTTTAACATCGGCGGCATTCACATTTCCATCACTTCTATCATTCTCGGGATCGTCTGCTTTTTTGTGCTGCTTTCCCTGTTCGGGCTGTTAAAAAACAGCTTTGTCCGCGGCAATTTAAGCAAAATAGACATGGACAACGGGGTACGCAATTCGCTCGTTTCCTCAATTAATTTTCTCGGGTTCATCGTTTCCGCCCTGATTGCCGTCGCGGTAATGGGCGGCAGCCTGAGCAGCATCACCATCATCGCCGGCGCGCTTTCGTTCGGGGTCGGCTTAGGTCTGCAGAACATGGTCGGCAACCTGGCCGCCGGCATGACCATTCTGTGGGAACGGCCGATCAAAATCGGCGACTGGGTGGTCATCGGCGGACAGGAAGGGCTGGTACGCAAAATCAACATGCGCTCGACCGAAATCGAAACCTGGGACAAATCGACCGTCATCGTGCCGAATTCCGCGATTTTGTCGCAAAGCCTGACCAATTACACCTACTCCGGACTGACCGGACGGGTGGTCATCAAAGTCGGCGTCGGCTATGACAGCGACATTGAACTGACCAAACGGACGCTTTTGGAAATTGCCGCTTCCAACCCTGACGTTCTGACCAGCCCCGAACCTTCGGTCGCTTTCAACAACCTCGGCGACAGCAGCCTCGAATTTCAGCTCAACTGCTTTACCGCCAACGTTTTCAAGCGCTCCGGCATCGCCAACGACTTAAGGGAAAAAATCATCAACCGTTTTCGGGAACTGAAAATCGACATTCCCTACCCCCAGCGCACCGTTTATCTGGAACGGCCGGCAGCCGGAACGAACGCCCCGAAAGACGCTTCTCCTTTTGCCGAACGCTCCTGAAAACAGTTTGTCCCGGGTATCCTTAAACAAACGCATGCTCTTGACTTTTTGTTAAAAATGCTTTGTATTAGGGGTAATTTCGGCAATTTTGGAAGGTGAAAATGAAAAATACCGTTAAAATAACATTCTGGATTATGCTGACCGCCGCCGTTGTTCTCGGCATCAACGCCGGGTGGGACAAATATCAGGAATTCCGGCAGGCCGAACTGGCCAGGGTGATGACCGTCAAAGACAAGAAGTTCGACCCCGGCCAATTGACGGAAATGGCGGCCGCGCTGGCGGCCAAACCTTACGTTCCGCCGGCGGACAATCTTCCGGACGAGCTTAAGAAACTTAACTACGACCAATACCGGGACATTCGTTTCAGCCGCGAAAACGGCCCCTGGTACGGCAAAAAACTGCCGTTTGAAATTCAGTTTTTCCACCTCGGCTCATTGTTTCTCACCTCGGTTCCGATCAACGAAATCGTCAACGGCCGCATTCATCCGCTCAAATATTCCCCCGCTTATTTCGACTACGGCAAAAACCGCCTGAACACCGACGAGCTGTCGGAACTGGGCTATGCCGGCTTCCGCCTGCACAACCCGCTGAACACGCGCAAATATTACGACGAACTGGTTTCCTTCCTCGGCGCCAGCTACTTCCGCGCACTCGGCAAACATCAGAAATACGGCCTTTCCGCCCGCGGGCTGGCGATCGACACCGCCGTCCAGACCGGGGAAGAATTTCCGATCTTCCGCGAATTCTGGCTGGTCCGGCCGAAAAGAAACGACAAGTCGGTTACCGTCTACGCCCTGCTGGACAGCCCGAGCGCGGCCGGCATCTATACCTTTGTCATCACTCCGGGCGAAAACACGGTGATGGACGTCGACGCCAAAATTTTCCCCCGCAAGGAAATCAACAAACTGGGCATTGCGCCGCTGACCTCCATGTACCTGTTCGGAGAAAACACCAAAAACAAATTTGACGACCACCGGCCGGAAGTGCATGACAGCGACGGTCTGCTGGTCTTAAACGGCAACGGCGAATGGCTGTGGCGCCCGCTTGACAACTCCAAGTATCTGCGCATCAGCGCTTTCGTCGATGAAAATCCGAAAGGCTTCGGACTGCTGCAAAGAGACCGCGATCCGGCTCATTATCTGGATTTTGAAGCCAATTACGAACAACGGCCGAGCGCTTGGGTGGAACCGGTCGGCGACTGGGGCAAAGGCTGGATCGAACTGGTGGAAATTCCTTCCCAACAGGAAATTCACGACAACGTCGTCGCCTACTGGGTACCCAAGGAAAAAGCCGTGCCGCAGAAAGAGCTGCATTATCGGTACCGGTTGTACTGGTTTACCAAACTGCCGGTCAAAAAAGTTCCCGGCGACATTACCGCCACCTATACCGGAATCGGCGGCGTATCCGGCATGCTGGAAGACCACAAACGCAAATTCGTGATTGATTTCGACATTCTCAACATGCAAAAAGAAGTGGAAAAAGGCATTGCCACGCTGGAAGTTTCCGCCAGCGAAGGGGAAATTACCGGCAAGCACCTGATGTACAACCCGGTAACCAAAGGCCTGACCGCATACATCGACTTCAAACCGAACGGCAAGACCTCGGAACTGCGGGCTTCGGTAGTCAAAAAAGGCAAAAACATTTCCGAAATCTGGAGTTACCAATGGTTGCCATAAAAATACAGAGCAAAGAAGACATTATCGGCGCATACCTTTGCAGCCTGGGGTTTGCCGGGCGGGAACTGCCGTCAATCGTCAAGACCGTGGCCGGACAACTTGACTTTCAATCGGCCGACGGCGACGAGCTGGTCGGCAAAATCGACGGCATTCTGCTTGAAATGGCGCGCAAAACCTTTCCCGAAAGCGGACTTGCCGACGAACAGCTGCTGGCGCAGTTCAAACTTTGCTTTCTGCTCTGCGGCGGCGCCGAACAATGTACCGTCCAGGGCATCAGGCAGCTGAATTTGCCCGCCGGTCTGACCAAAGCCATGCGCGAACGCTTCATCGTCAATGCGCCGGCTTGTCATTACACGGAAATGAAACCGCAGAAAATAGAGAGCTTCCGCTCCCGCAAAAGGAAGAAAAAATGACTTCTCAGCTTGTTCCCATCAGCCCGCGGCAAATCCGCCGGCGGCGTCTTAAAGTTTTCGGCCTGATGTTTGTCAGCACCCTGTTCGCCACTTTGAAATGGATTACGGTCATCCCGAGCGACAGTTCGCTCTTTACCCGTTTTCTGATGATCGGCCTGTTTATCCTCACCTTTGCCTGGATCGCCCTTTTCTTCTGGTCCAGCATTTTCGGCTTTTTCGAACTGCTTCGCAAAAAGAAGGTACCGGGCATTGCCTGGCCGGAGGAAAAAACGCCGCTGTCAACCCGCACTGCCATTCTGATGCCGGTCTACAACGAATCGCCGGTCAGCGTTTTTGCCAATCTGCTGGCGATGGCACGGGATCTGGAAAAAACCGGACAGGCCGCCGCCTATGACATTTTTGTCTTAAGCGACACCACCAACCCCAAAGTATGGGTGGAAGAAGAAAGCGTCTGGCTCGAAGCCAAAAAACTGATGCCTGCCTCAATCGGCCTTTATTACCGCCGGCGGCCGGTCAACACCGCCCGCAAAAGCGGCAACATCGAAGATTTCTGCAACAAATGGGGCGCGCTTTACGATTTTATGATCGTGCTCGATGCCGACAGCCTGCTGGCGGGAACGACCATGGTCAGAATGTCGCAGCTGATGGAAGCCAACCCCGGCGCCGGCATCATCCAGGCGCCGCCGATGTGCATCAACCGTCATTCCCTTTTCGCGCGCATTCAACAGTTTGCCGGCAAGGTATACGGCCCGATCGTTTCCGCCGGGCTGGCCTATTGGCAGGTGGGCGACAGCAACTACTGGGGACATAACGCCGTTATCCGCGTGAAAGCCTTTATGGAATGCTGCAAACTGCCGGTTTTAAAAGGGCGCGCACCGTTCGGCGGGCATATTCTCAGCCACGACTTCGTCGAAGCGGCGCTCATCCGCCGCGGCGGATGGTCGGCCTGGCTGCTGCCGGAATTAAAAGGAAGCTTCGAAGAATGTCCGCCGTCGATGATCGACTTCGCCGTGCGTGACCGCCGCTGGTGCCAGGGCAACATGCAGCATATGAAAGTGCTCGTTTCCAAAGGCCTGCACCCGGTCAGCCGCGTGCATTTCATCATCGGCATCATGTCCTATCTGTCTTCCCCGCTGTGGCTTTCCTTCCTGCTGGTGGGACTGGCAACAGCGCTCGGACGCAACATTTTTCAGCCGGAATATTTCCCGACTTATTACACGCTGTTCCCGACCTGGCCGATTTTTGACAAATTCGGTACCATCAGTCTGTTCGTCCTTTCCATGTTCATGCTTGTTTTTCCCAAATTCCTGGGGTTAATCGTCTATCTGACGCAAAACAAATTCAAGGATATCGGCGGCTTTTTCGGGGCGGTCAAGAGCGTGCTGGCGGAAATTGTCTTCAGCGCGCTGTCGGCACCGATCATGATGATGTTCCAAAGCAAATTCGTATTTGACATTTTCGCCGGCATCGACGCCGGCTGGAACACCCAGAACCGGGACGAAACCGGCACTTCTTTCCGGGAAGCCTGGGCACGCCACCGCTGGCACACGATCCTCGGCGCCGCTACCACCGTCATTGTCTGGAAATATGCCCACAGCCTGTTCTGGTGGATGCTGCCGATCACCGTCGGACTGATGCTTTCAATCCCGATCTCGATGATTTCTTCCCGCGAAAAAACCGGCATAGCGGCCAGAAAGCACAAATATTTCATTATTCCGGAAGAAATCCGGGTGCCGGAAATCTTAACCGAAGCGCTCGATTTTAAAAAACAGCTGTCACACCGGAACGGACAAAAGTTCGGAGTAGAAAACATAGTCGACGACAGCGTACTCAACGCTTTGCACATTTTGATGCTGCCGGTTAACGGCCCGGCACCGGAATTTGGCACCAAGGCGTTGGAAATGGCCAAGATCAAACTGGAAAACTACATCAATCACGGGCTGGAAATGGACCTGAGCCGGGAAGAGGAAATCGCCCTGCTCTACAGTCCCGACGTTTTGAAAAAAGCCAACCTGATGAAACAACTGGAAAACTGCAATGAACTTTAAAACGAAAACGGCCGCGGCAGGAATTTTGGCCGTGCTGACGGTTGCCGCCGCGGCGTTCGTCATTCTGCCCCGTCATAAAAAACTGCCGGCACCGGCAGCCGTTCAGGCGGATAAGATACTGGTCAAAAAAGCCGAAAGGAAACTGTATTTGCAAAAAGACGGGCAGAACCTGAAAGAATACCGCATCGCCCTCGGCTTTGCGCCGGTCGGCGACAAACTGCGGGAGGACGACGGCAAAACGCCGGAAGGCATATACCGCATTTCCGGCCGCAATCCGAACAGCCGCTTTTACCTGTCGCTCCGGGTTTCCTACCCCAGTGCGGAAGACCGGCGGGAGGCGGCGGAAAAAGGCTTTTCCCCGGGCGGCGACATTATGATTCACGGACTGCCGAACAAAGCCCCGTTTTTGGGCAGCGCCCATCTTCTGCGCGACTGGACTGCCGGCTGCATCGCCGTTACCAACGAAGAAATCGAAGAGATCTGGTCAATGGTTGCCGACGGCACGACAATCGAGATTCTGCCTTAAATGGCTGATTTCATCATTTTTTTGAGCTAAAAGCTATTGACAAGCGCAGCGCCAGCCTGTAGCATGCTTTGATGTTGAAATAAAATGAGGTTCCAAAATTAATCAATCATGAGTCCCGTATACGTATACGTTTTTAATCTGGCCCTGGTTTTGCTGCTGGTGTTTGCCAATGCTTTTTTCGTTGTTTCAGAATTCGCCATCGTCAAAATCCGCCGCACAAAACTGGAAGAACTGGCCCACTTCGGCAACAAACGGGCAAAAATCGCACTTAAAATCACCGAAAATCTCAATACCTATTTAAGCGCCATTCAGCTTGGCATCACGCTGGCCTCGCTCGGCCTCGGCTGGATCGGAGAACCGGCGGTTTCCCATTTGCTGGAAGACCTGTTCGGGCACTATTTTGCCGACAACAAGGTGCTGCTGCATTCGGTCAGCTTCGGCGTCGCTTTCGGTTTCATTACCCTTTTGCACGTCGTGCTCGGCGAACTGGTGCCGAAGTCGCTGGCCATTCAGAACACAGAAACCTATGCGCTTATCATTGCTAAACCGCTTTATGTCTTCAAACATATTTTTTCGCCGTTCATCTGGGTTTTTGACAAAGTAACGGCCGGCATTTTGCACCTGATGGGTGTTCAACAATCAAACGAAAACGATGACGCTCATTCGGAAGAGGAAATCAAACTGATCATCGATGCCTCCAAAAAAGGCGGCGTTATTGACGATACCGAAGGCGAAATTATTCAAAACGCAATTGATTTTTCGGAAATCTACGCACATGAAATCATGATTCCCCGGCAGGACATGAAGTGCCTTTATCAGAACTATACCTTTACGGAAGCGATGGATTTTATCAAAAAGCACAATCATACCCGTTTTCCGCTCTGCAACAAAGACAAAGACCACATCATCGGCATGCTGCATATCCGCGATCTGCTGGAATATGAAGGTGACGAAAACGACAAGGATATTCTGACCAAACTCGCGCGCAAGATATTATTCGTGCCCGAAAACAAGTCGATCTCCGAAATTTTGCATCAGATGATGCTGCGCCACGTTCATCTGGCCATCGTAGTCGACGAATACGGCGGCACTGCCGGACTGCTTTCAATGGAAGACATTCTGGAAGAACTGGTCGGCGATATTATGGACGAGCACGACGACATTACCGACGAGCCGATCAAAAAAATTGATGACAAAGTCTGCGAATTTGACGGCGTAGTTCTGGTCGAAGACGCTTTCGACAGCATGGGGCTGCCGGAATGCGAACATGAGGAAAGCACCATGGGCGGATATGTTTTCGGCCTGCTCGGCCGGCTGCCGAAAGTGGGCGACAAAGTGGAAGACGTCTATTGTGAATATGAAGTGATCGGGATCGACAATATGCGCATTACCCGAATCAAAGCCAGAATCAAACCGGCGCCGGAGCAAAATGATGAAATTTAAGACTTTGTTCATCGCCTTTGTATTGTGTGCGGCGGCTTCGGCAGCACAGGCAGGCTGTATGGATCTGCCGCAGCAAAACGCGCGCCGGGCATTGCAGATTCTGAAAAACCAGATCATGGTCGCCGAATACTGCGAAAAATGCCTGAGTCCGCTCCACCGGCTGATCGGCGTGCGCTCAACCGGCATCGTCTGCAACGAAGAGGATTTCTGCCGGATCCTTATCAACGGTGAGGAAGTCGACGTATCGCACCTGTTTGCCGAAAACGCCGACGGCCGCGAGGAAAACATCGGTTATGCCGTCGGCTGCCCGGACGCATTACTTTACAACCCGCGCTATCTGAACTTTGAAAGATAAAAGCCGTTGCCATTTGCCGGAAATGATTATATAAAAAGAACAGATACAATCATTAACGAAAGCAAAGCCATGGAAAAAATCATCAATTACATTGCCCGCGGACAGGGACTCGGCATTAAGTTCCTGCTGCTGTTTTCACTGATCGTCGCCGTTTTCTATGCCGTCGGCACCAAGTTTGCCGGCGATCAGTTTTTTGTTCCCGCCGCACAAAAGGCGGCAGACGCTTTTCTGCCGATCAGAATTGAAAACGGCATTGTAACCGAGCCGGAAAATACGGTCAAGAACTACACCTTCGTTCTCGGCGAAGGAAAAGTTCCGGATGCGGAAAGTTTCAACTTAACCATGGATACCACCGTAGATTCTCTGGATACGTCCGGTTTAAAAGAAGGGCTGTACCTGACCAAACGGGCACTTTATGTCGTCCAACGCACTCAGACCAGAGTTTACGAACTGGAAGATTCTTCTTATTTTCCGCAAGGCGACTATACCGACACGTTTCATTCCGTTGTCAACTGGGCCGTCGTTTTTGTCGGTTTGTTCGGATTTGTTGCATTTTTTATCCTCTACTTCATCGTCGTCATCTTTTACGCTACCTGTTCGTACATTGTTTCCGCCATTTTCAGGAAACAATACGACTTTGATCTGAGGATGCGGCTGAGCACGCTGGCGTTTATTGCCACCAACGTCGTCTTTACGGTTTTGGGCTGGTTCGACTTTTCCAGCAATTTGATCTTCCTGCTCGCGGTGCTGGCGCTGCAGGCGCTGGTGATCAAAGAACTGCCGGGCAAGCAAGCACAGGCGGCACAATAGGTTTTGGGCGCCAATCAAAGAAAAATCCCCGCTGTCGGCGGGGATTTTTACGTTTCGGAAAAGACAGGCAAAGCACGCCCGGCAGAACGGTGCGGGACAAAAGACGGACACGGACGGCCGTCGGCGGCAAAAGACTTATGTTTCGGCACAGACCTCACCGGCGGAAAAGCAACGACGGTTTCCGCACCGTTTCGATATTGCCCGTCCCCGCCGACGTCATCGCCATTTTCGGTTCGCCGGCAAAAAAATCAAACATCGCTTTAATGCCGCGGCAACCGCACTGCCGAACCGTACCGGACGGCCGTCGGCAACGATATCCGTACCGGCGGACGGTGCTTTGAAAACGTGCCGACCGCGGCGGGCGCCGCCGTCAAAAATCACCGGTACGCGGTAGTTTACCGCCCGGGCAATTTTGTCAGCGCGGCAAAGAAAGCGGAACCGCCGTCAGCCGACGGCCGCCGTGATTGTCCCACAAACCGCCGATATGTCGGCGGCAGTCGACGTCAATGCATCGGCGGCGCTTTGAATGTTTTTGGCCATCGCCGGCAGTTTGACACAAGCGGCAAATTCCGCCGCATCGTCCGGCATACTTTTCCGCCGGCCGCAGCAAACACTTCCGCAATCGACCTCCCCGCACCGGCGCCGGGAATTTCCGGACTGTCCGTCGGTAAGGGTATTTTTAAGCTTTCGCCTCACATTGCCGTCAATGGCGGCATCAACGGCAACGCCGGCCGCTTTGGCGCCGTTTTTTCCGCTTCGTCACAGATACGGCGGTTGAATGCATCATCTTTGCGTACACAGAGCTGAACCAACTGTGGCGCTCCCTGCCCGACGACGGCAATGTCGGGGATCGTACCGTTGGTATAAGTACCGACCGACATAACCGTTTTCGCCGCCGCAACGCCGGCCGCGGTTTCCTTTTCCGCTCCGGCATATTTCGGGTCATGGGCCGGACGGCTCATGATGACGGACATTGACGGCGGAATGCCCGAAACAGGGGTCGAAACATCCGGACTCTCCGTCCCGCTCATCACCCGCGGACATACGGCTG
>ULSY01014329.1_pt1 | contig 35060 bp, 18 predicted proteins | sample 1957201 | NCBI WGS metagenome assembly ULSY01 (sample SAMEA4835723, study PRJEB28245) | human gut metagenome | biome: gut microbiome; material: fecal sample | place: Denmark | collected 2008
TATCACCGCGACTGTTTCGCCTTCCCTGGTCGTGTGACCGACGAATATTCAAAAGGATGTAACCAACTGATCCGTGACAGTAAAGCATCCCTTCTGTTGTCTGCCGAAGACTTGGTGGAGGCGATGGGATGGACATTGGATTCACATCCGGCAAAGGTAGAGAATGTACAGCGCAGCCTGTTTCTGGAACTGACAGAAGAGGAGCAAAAGGTAGTCCATACGTTGGAAAAACAAGGAAACTTACAGATTAATACCTTAGTGGTAGAGACAGATATTCCCGTACATAAAATGAGTGCAATTCTCTTTGAACTGGAAATGAAGGGAGCCGTACGGGTATTGGCAGGAGGAGTTTATCAATTATTATAAATCTAATGACCAACCTAAAACAATTTGAAATGAAACGACATTTTGGGGCATTCATGGCAATAGTATGCCTGTTAGCCGTCCAGAACACACAAGGACAACAAATGGTTCTTGCACAGAAAAAATGCAGTTTTAGAGTGTGAAAAGTATGTTTATTGTTACTTCATTCTGTTTTTTCTTCTATCTTAGTGGCATAATAAAAAACAAACAACTATGAATCAAACACGTTGTATCGTAATTTTGTCTATTCTTGCTCTTTTTGTAGCAAGCGTATCTGTTGCCGGAAATATCTCTTTGCCGGATGCTTCTCAAAAGGTTTTTGAAGGAAAACCATGTATTAACTCTCCCCGGGCGATTGGCAATTATCCTGCCAGTCCTTTCCTCTTTTATATTCCTACTACTGGTCAGCGGCCGATGGAATGGAGTGCGGAGAAACTTCCGAAAGGATTGAAACTGGATTCGAAAACAGGGATTATCACAGGATCAGTAGCTTCTAAAGGTGAATATACTGTCACTCTTAAAGCTAAGAACGCATTGGGGACCAGCACGGAAAAGCTCGTGATCCGCATTGGTGATGACCTGTTGCTGACTCCTCCCATGGGTTGGAACAGTTGGAATACTTTCGGGCGACATCTCACCGAAGAGTTGGTTTTGCAAACTGCGGATGCGCTGGTAGCCAACGGAATGCGGGATTTAGGCTATTCCTATATTAACATCGACGACTTCTGGCAGTTGCCCGAACGGGGAGCTGACGGACATTTGCAGATTAATAAAGATAAGTTCCCGCGTGGAATAAAGTATGTGGCAGATTATCTGCACGAGCGCGGTTTCAAACTCGGAATTTATTCGGATGCAGCCGATAAGACTTGTGGTGGTGTATGCGGCAGTTACGGCTACGAAGAAGTGGATGCGAAAGATTTCGCTTTGTGGGGTGTCGATTTGTTGAAGTATGATTATTGCAATGCTCCTGTCGACCGGGTGGAGGCTATGGAGCGCTATGCAAAGATGGGAAAGGCGTTGCGTGCTACGGGACGTTCCATCGTGTTCTCCATTTGTGAGTGGGGACAGCGCGAACCTTGGAAATGGGCAAAACAGGTAGGCGGACATTTGTGGCGCGTTTCGGGAGATATAGGCGATGTCTGGAACCGGGAAGCCAACAAGTTGGGCGGGCTTCGTGGTATCCTGAATATTCTTGAAATCAATGCTCCTTTGAGTGAATATGGCGGTCCTTCCGGTTGGAATGATCCGGATATGCTGGTAGTTGGTATCGGTGGTAAGAGTATGAGTATCGGATATGAATCGGAAGGTTGCACCCACGAACAGTATAAGTCTCATTTTGCATTATGGTGTATGATGGCTTCTCCATTACTTTGCGGAAATGACGTGCGAAGTATGAATGACAGTACATTGCAGGTTCTGTTGGATAGGGACCTGATTGCTATCAACCAGGATGTGTTGGGCAAGCAGGCGGAGCGCAGCATCCGTGCAGATCATTATGATATTTGGGTAAAGCCGTTGGCTGACGGTCGCAAAGCGGTAGCTTGTTTTAACCGGGCGGATACTCCACGTACTATAGAATTAAATTCAAAAACGGTGGAAGACCTGTCTTTGGAGCAGGTGTATAGTCTTGACAGCCGTTCTATGGAAAATGCTGCGAATAACATAATGGTGGACTTGGCGCCTTACCAATGCAAGGTTTATATCTGTGGAAAGCCGAAAAAATAGTCAATGACAGTACTGGAATGACAGTAATAAATCTCTGAGGTAAAATAAAGAAAGGTTGGGGCATAAAAAAAGGAGCAACGCCTTGCTCCAACCTTTGTTAACCTTAAATCTAATACTATGAAAAAAATCACATGACAAATGTAAGTCTTCTTGCTATTCCTTCCAAATAATATTCTTGTATTTGCGTCTCTTTTGATTTCTTTCACGGATTTTCACTGTTATCGCACACAATGGGTGTAAAATAGACATATTTCAATATAGCTTATAGTTTGGCGTTATAAATAGTTTCCGTTTCCGAAAGCCAGCATCCATTTAGTAAATGCACGGGTTTCATAATAGCCGGATAAATCGGATTTTTCCAATAAGAATTATTCTTGTCCTTTTCTTTTTTGCATTTTGGATGATTGTTGTGCGCTTATGACGGATGAAACAATTATCAATAAGGATAAGGCAGTGAGTTTCATAAGCGAATTTATATTTAGTGTATCATAGAACGGTTATAGTGTCGCTCCCTTATCCGCCACAATAGCTCATTCAGAGAAATGTTTTTCACTTGTGGCGATAATAGTTGATCGGAAGTTTTACTTGCATTATACCCTTTTATGGGTAAATTATTAGAATGTGCAGTTTTACTGAAATCCGACCAGGCATGTATGATTGTCCAAGATAATGGATTCTCTTTATCTTTTTGTTTGGACGCTTTAGCTGCATCCCGGTTAATGAGAGCTGCTACATAATCCGGACCACCACACAATGGATTATCAAATAATCCGGACCAGATAGAGAACTTGGCAGTAACTACCGGAATCTCAATATTCTCTTTGTTTTTCACCCATATTATATCACCTCCCATATTATACGGACTGTATTGAATGGCCACCATTCCTGTCAACCCTTCTATCTCATGGGCATATATCTCATAGGCCCGCCGGGCCTCTTTGCTGAATACATCCTTGCAGATGAATCCGAATATTTTGATATTTAATTTCTTGAAATGCCAGTTCATACGCTGTGCAAATTCAATCAGAAGTTCTTCCCGGTTGGGACGGTTTTTTGCAAATTCATCAGGATATTGATAACCTCCTCCATATTCTATCACACTTGAGTTGTCTTTCTTCATGGTTACAAAACGGTTCCAGGTGGAAGTACTAACTACTGATAGATTAATAGGGCAGAGAGTCCATGAAACCGGAGAACGATTTCTGTCTTTATTGCCATAGTACACCGGACTATCAAGGAATTCTCCCATTGTCCATTGCATATTATCGCCGTCACTAATTACAAACGAATGGAATGCTGAATTATCTTCAAAATCTATATTTTCTTTTTTTATTTCATGTATAGGTAAAGGATACATTTTATCGGAAGCTGCCATGATAACAGGAAGGTTGCGACACCAGTTTGAAGCGGTATTATAATGTCCCCATCTTGTGATAGCCCCTGTATATTCATCTTCATTTCCATAATTCCAGCCTAATATGGGTGAAAGCGGAGTAACCCATTCCAGTATTTGTTCGGAAAAAGGTCCCGTTCCATAATATAGCATAAGTTTTTGGGCTATAGCGATATCTCTGCAGTTACTTACTTTTGGGTCGATGCTAAGAGCTGAACTTCGATTAAGTTGTTTTTTGCAACGTTTGAAACATGATTCCGGAGATTCATTGCGTGCGTCTTTTAGTTTCTTTAATCCGGACTGTTTGATTCGTTTCTCTAAAGATTCTTCTACTAGTACACCTTTCAGAAGGCTGGCATATACTGTTGCCACATTAGCTGAATAATTGATTCCTTCTCTTCGTGAGTAATTTTCTCCTGTTGAGGTGTCGTTTTTATAGAGTACATACCCTTTTATAATCTTTTTTTTCATGAGATGTTCCAGGAGGTCCCAGATATCCATTCGGATTACTTTAGTGATATTCAAGCTTTCCTGTGAGCTTTTTAAAATCTTATGATAGGAATTGTTATTTATTTCTATCCAGATCATTTCATCAAAAGAACCTTCGTTCACCGCTTGTCCGCATAGACCGGATAATGACTCTAAAAGCATACTTTCTGCCCTACTGAGTCCTTCCCCATTGCATAGGATTAATTGTTGAGGTGCTTTTTGTATAAACCAGCCATGTCTGCCATTATAGGCGAATGTCATAATGGAGGATAATAAACAAATAATAAGTGCGGATAGTAATTTGATTTTCATGATCGGAATGTTTAGGATTAAAAAGAGCTTTTCCCGAAACAGATCGGGAAAAAGGCTCTTTTCTATTTTGAAGTTTTACAGTGTTGTTATCTTATCATTTAGAGACTTCCAATGGCAATGTCCGCATTTCATTAGCTGTGCTAATGTCGTCAATATAGTTGTCGGATAGAGTAATAGCGAATACTGCGATATTCTCATCTTTAGGAAGTACCAGTGTGTGTGCCTCTTGGGGAAGCTCGATACCCAATTTATACATATATGTGTAGATATAGGTGTCATTCCCTTTTTCAGTGTGTCGATGAGAACCGATGTAAGCGAGCGAAGCGTTGCGAATATAACCGTCGCTGACACCTTTATGTCCCCATTGTCCGTAGAAACCGGAGTAATAAGGTATTTCAAATTCATGTGATTTACCATTAACAAGGAATGTTGATTTGCGATCCTTGTCTGTAGAGGCAGCCAGAATATATAGTTTCTTTCCCGCTGCTTCTTTGGGTAGCTGGATTGTATCTCCCTTACATTTGATAACATTCTTATTTTCATGGTCAGCAATGCTGAAGGTGATATTATCACAAGTTACTTTATCACCAATTAATTCAGCAGCGAAACTATTTCCTTTTTTATCGAAAGAAACAGTATAACCAAAGTTTTCAGGAGTGAAAGCTTTGCTATTAAACGGTAACTGAAGTGGAATATTTTTTATTGGAGCTGCTTTTACATTTCCTTTTTTCAAGCGGACAGCGAAAGTTTTGGGTCGATAAGATGCCATATCAAAACATAATTTATTGTTCTGTATAGTGACTTCACCTATTTTTTCTTCTATACCATTTGTTTCATAGGCGGACTCAATGGCGTCAGGGAATGTAATTTCTACATTTTGTGCAGATTTACCTTGCATCTCGTATAAACGGATGATGTACAAATCACTTTCTTCTGCTTTTTTTAGGGAACGAATAGCCACTTGGGGGGTATTTACTTTTACGAAAGAATATTCACGCCCTAATGCACCTTTATGTTTGGGGGTGTTGAATACAGCCAAGTGACTGTTCAGAGACTCTGCCAAATGACTGATTCCGGCCTGCAATGCTTCGTTCTGATGACCGACGATTGAATAAGTGAAGGTATGATGACCAAAGTCTTGCTGCTCCTGGTATTTATATCTGTCTTTGGTGCTAGGAGCATGGAGTAGTGTCAGGCGTAGAGTGTTATCATTGGGTTTATCCCATCCATACTTACAATCATTCAGGATTGAGATTCCGTAACTTTTATCGGGAGACGTAATGTCTGCCCATTGCTGTGCATATACTTCATAAGCAATATCTGTATTGTTCTTACGTTTTACAGTTCCGATACCCAAATCATAAACAGCTTCCTGGTTTTTTACATTCATCGGAAACTCTGCCTTTAATACGGCGTCTTTTGTTGACCAGTCTATTTCATTAATGATATCGATTCGTTCATCATTTGCACCTTCACTCATGCGGATATATTGTACGAATTTCGAAGATTTAAAAGTGCGTTCAATGCGAAGAGCTGCATAACAGGGGCCCTGTTCTTCGATACTGATACGAACATTTTCCGAGATTGGAGTTCCGGGCTTATTTATAGTCTTCTTTTGAATCTCCCATGCAGGCCATTCTTTCGATTCATTGCCTATGAGCAAAGCCAGACGGAATGCCTTGCCCTGTTCTACCAGTTCCTTATTACTACGTTTGTCAACAATAGAAACAATATCGCCATTAGTATCTAAAGTCAGTTTATAGATGCTGTTTTCCAAAGAATTTTGAGTTGCTTTTAAGAAGGAACCCTTATTGTTTTTTCCAAAACGGACATCATATACGGAGCAGCTTAATGGAGCTACAGAAGCACTAAAAGCAATGTGTGCTTTCCCGTTTTCCCAATTAAGTAATTGTGCCGGAACTTCTTTGCCGTTGGCGTCAAATACTTGTACTCCAGCAGGCTCCTTTGAGATATTTATATAGGCTTCTGCCAGTTCTTTCCGTTGGGCGGCCATTGCATTATAAACGATGAGTGCAGTTCCTTTTACTCTTGTATCCAAGCAAGAAGCGAGAGAACCGACTCCGGTACGGATGATATCATTAAACTGCGTTTGAGAGATCAGTTCATCATTCCAGGAATAGGTATAGGCTTGAGGAAGACTCGTTCCTGTGAGGTCATCGTGGAATTGATGCCAGATAAACCGACGCCACGCATCAGTCAGCGTATTTGCCGGATAGCTTGCTCCGTCAATATAATCAGCCATTACTGAGATTCGTTCGGCTGCATCGCCTAATTGTTCGTTCCGACGATTATATAATTTCATAGCTGCCTGCGAAGTATAACAGCCGGTGGCATGGATGTCCATCAGTAACTCACCATCGTATACAGGAAGTTCAGGATGATTATCGAATGGCAGATAGTCTTTGTATAACTGATCGGAAGTAGCACTGATAATTTCAACTTCTCCACTGCCTTTAACACCTTTTTCTATGGAAACAACCGAATTTATATTAGCAGAACCACCTCGGTCTCCTGCGCCATAGTAACGGTATGCAGTGTTATTGGCTCCATTTTTTGCTGTATTTTTTAGGTCGTTATCTTGGCTGATATCTCCACCATTCCATTCGTGAACATAGTTTTTGCCATTTAAAGCTGCCATGATGCGTGAACCGTCTACCCCTTGCCATAGACCGATATTGAATGGCATCTTGGATTTTCCGTGCATATTATGGTGTCTCCATTGTAATTTTTGCGTTGAGAAACCAATTAAGCCACAATGTGCTGCAATAGTGGGCAATGTATAACTGAATCCAAAACAGTCCGGCAAGAAGATATCTGTAGATTTAACTCCAAACTCTTGTTTATAGAATTGTTGTCCCAACAGAATATTGCGGAAGAAAGATTCGGGTGAAGGTACGTTAGTATCATTGGCATCCCAAGAGCTACCTGAGATATGCCAACGACCTTCTTTGATATATTTTTTCACCAGTTCATACTCAAGCGGGTAATACTCTTTCATCCAGTTGTATTTCACTCCGCCTTCAAAGTTAAATACATAATTGGGATAATGCTGAAACAGATAGAAGTTTCTGACCAGTGTATGCTTGAGGTATTCGTCAATGGTTGTCTGTACATCCCAGTTCCACTGAGTATCCAAATGCGAATTCGAGACTATATAAGCTTTGTACTTTTTTTGTGCCTGCAGCGGACTGAGTCCTGTTGCAGCAAATAGTAAAGCTAATAAAATGGTTCTTTTTTTCATTTTGATAATTCCTTTATTTCTATATTAATACCTATTTATTGATTGTGAATTTACCTTCAAGCTTGATATCCTTTGAAGAAGCTCCGATCATTACTTTGAATGTACCCGGTTCTACCTGAAATTTCATATTTTTGTCCCAGATGGCGAGGTCTTGTGGGCTCAGTGTAAAGGTCACTTCTTTTTCTTCGTTCGGTTGCAAGGTAATTCGTTCAAAGCCGCGTAGTATTTTTACGTATGTTGTGACGCTACTGATTTCATCTCTGAGATAAAGTTGTACTACTTCATCACCAATTCTTTTACCTGTATTTTTAACTGTACAGCTCACTTTCACTTCTCCTAGTACTCCTTGTTGTTCCGGAGATATTCTTAGATTGCTGTATTCAAATGTCGTGTAGCTCAATCCATGTCCAAATGGGAAAAGAGCACCGGTAACTGAAGTGCCGCAGCCGCTGTCAGACCCTGGCTTGAATGGAAAGGCAAAAGGTATTTGTCCTACTGACTTTGGGAAAGTGACTGCTAATCTACCCCCAGGATTATTATCTCCAAAGATTGTTTCTGTAACTGCCTGTCCGCAGAACTCTCCCGGAAACCATGCATGGAGAATGGCAGGTACATATTTTTTTGCATAATTAATGCTGGAAGCACGACCGTCAATCATTACCAGAATGGTGGGTTTCCCCAGCTTGCATACAGCTTTCAGTAATTCTTCCTGTCTGCCCGGTAAGTCAAGACTTGTGCGTGAACGCTCTTCACGCACAGTAACCTCACTACCTCCTAATACCATAATTACAACTTCGGCTGATTTTGCAGCTTCAATTGCTTCATCCATCATCTGCTGCTCTTTGGGCGTTATATCAAAAGGTAGAACTTCACTTTCAGGAAAATGTGGATCCACTATTTCACATCCCTTTTTATATACCACCTTAGCTCTCGGCAGGGCTTCTTTAATACCTTTGTACACTGTTTTGATTGGGGCATTGGAAGGACCGTAACGGCAGATGAGCTCTTTTTGCTCATCTGCGTTCGGACCTATTACAGCTACAGATTTCAATGTCTTTTGAAGGGGCAATAGGTTATCCTGATTCTTCAAAAGAACAATTGACTGACGGGCGGCCTCCAATGCTACTGCCTGATGTTCTTTGCAGTGCACTATTTTATCCGCTAATTTTCCGTCACCACGGTAAGGATTATCAAATAAACCTAACCAAAATTTGACATACAAAATCTCACTTACGCGTTGATCGATAGTAGCTTGTGATACCTTTCCTTTGGCAATAGCGCTTCGCAACGGCTTTATGAAGCCTGCCGGAGAACTGAAGTTAGTGCGTACATTTAGTCCTGCATTGACCGATTGTACTACTGCTTCTTCATTATTATCAGCAACTTTGTGTTTGCCTGAGATGAATTCGACAGCATCGCTGTCTGAGACAACGTATCCTTTAAATCCCCATTCCTGACGTAAAATCTGCGTGAGGAATCGATAACTTCCGGTAATAGGTTCACCGTCATAATCATTGTATGAGCTCATAACTCCCAATGCTCCTGCTTCCTGAAATGCAACGCGGAAGGGCTCAAGGTAGAGAGTACGCATTTCACGCGGAGCCACGTGCGGGTCCGTACGCGTACCTCCGTCACGTCCGCCCACTGGAATACTATATACGGCGAAGTGCTTTGGAGTGGCTACCAGCTTGTGTTTCTGCAAACTTTGAATCATCTGCTTTCCTAACTGTCCTACTAGGTATGGATCTTCGCCATAGCATTCTACCGCACGTCCCCAACGAGGGTCTTGTGCTATGTCCAGAATAGGAGAGTAGATATTTGTATATCCCAAAGCAGTTGCTTCTTTAGCTTCTACTTCACCAATTCGGGCAATCAGCTCTTTGTTCCATGTACTTCCCTGCCCGCATTGGGCAGGGAAAAAAGTAGCCTTCTCATGACAAACCCCACGAATTCCCTCATTAGTAAAGTCTACCGGAATTCCTAATCGTGTTTCTTCAACAAACCAGCGTTGGATATCATGTATAGCTTTAACGTGTTTAGCATAAGGAAATGCATACTCAGAGCCGAACTTCCCCAGTCCGTTATGCTCTTCGTCAATGTTTCCTATACCGTCTTTCCATATTTCCGACTTCCATTTTTCAGTTGGTAATGCGTCGGCTAGAACACGACCGGAACCGTAGAGAGTTGCCATCTGACAAGTCTTTTCATCCATATTCATCTGACTTAACAGGTCTTTGACGCGCTCCTCTATCGGGGCAGACGGGTCTTCATATATGTCCATCTTGCCATTTTTATTAAAATCAATCCATCCTTTTCGATAGATATCGTCTTTAGGACCTGCCTGAGTGATTGCCGGGATAGACAACAAGCAGCTTAGTAATGTTAGTTTTAGTTGTTTTTTCATCTAAAAGGTTTTATATATTGTATAGTTATTGTTCCAGTTACTCTTCTTCCACTTTAACATTAGGATAGTCACTTATTAATACATTTTTTATTTGAGTATGTGTGCCTTCATACACGATTGTGCGCCGTTCTCCTTCTGTCAAATCTTTGTATTTATATTTTAAATACAAAACACTGGTCTGTACATAATATCGGGTATCAGTATCGTGTAGTACATACTTTCTTGTAAGAGTACTAGTAATTGGTTCTAGCCCTAATTCGACATTTCTGGCAGTCAGAGTTATATGTTCTTTTTCATCAAAGCTAAGATTAATAGCATAATCTTTATAATTAGGGTCTGTGTCCTGATTGGTATTACCGGCATACATATAGCACGTATTAATTGATGAGGCATATAATTTGGCACTGCCAACAGAAGTACTCTGACTTGTTCCGTCAATTGTAATCTTACCAGACCCTGAGAATGTTCCGGAAAACCTGTTCGTAGGTAAAATGTAAGCTAATAATTTGCTATATTTGCTTGGTCCAACCGATTCTCCGGTGGAAGATTCTATTTTCAAGGGTAATACATAGTCGTTGTAGATATTTTGAATCTTATCCAATTCTATCTGAATTTTGGCTGTCGTTTTGTATTTTCCTTTAGGAATAGTATATACTTCCTGATCGAAACTATAACAATTGGTTGGAAGTTCTATATAATAGGAATTTATTTGATTTTTAAATTTGTCGAAGTTATAATCGGCTAAAGTATCTGGGTCATTAGTTATTTTAAGAGTTATATCTTTATCATTCTCAGAAGTTCCGTTAATACCGAAGTCAATTAATAATTCGGCAATATTTCCATCTTTAATCTCCACTTCACAGGTTTGCCATCCATTTTCCACCAAATAGGAAAATTTGTGGAATAGTTCGTTGTTTAGTTCATCTTGACAAGCTGTGAAGATGAATATTCCTAAAGTAATGGATATTATGTTTATTATTCTTTTCATATTCTTTTTTGTTTTAATTACCATTCTGGGTTTTGTGTCAGATTGACGTTACGTTTTAATTCAGCAGTTGGAAAAGGCCAAAGGTACATTTTCTTCAAAAAGACTTTGGGAATAGCAGTCACTGCAGTTGTAATATAGAATCCCTGTCTTGATTCGTCGTCCTTTGTAATGTTGATGTTACATCCCATTAATGCCTGATTTTCCTCTTCTTCTGCATCTTTCCATCTTCTTAAATCAAAATAGCGGAAACAGTTTTCTGCAAATAGTTCTATGTGACGTTCTCTTTTTAGTACTTCTTTAAAATTTCTATAAGTATTGTAAGTATTATCATCAAAATCAGGTAAGCCGGCACGCATTCTTATGGGTTTCATCGCTTCCCTCATTTTGATGGGATCACGTTTGATTTCCACTTCTTGGTCATTGAACGTTTGCATAGTATATGTGTTTCCACTGGTTAACTCATTGAGAGCTTCTGCATAAATGAGTAAAACTTCTGCATACCGTATAGTCGGTTCTGTTTTATTTGTTCTATATCCACCCTCAGAATAAGAGTCTTCTTTGTTGTAGTATTTTTTGAATCCTATGCCGGTCAATGGACAGTTCTCTGTAAATCCTTGTTTACCATTTACTTCATCTCTGTAATACCAACATTGGAAATTTTTCTCACTAGACAGCGAGGAACTTTCACATTCCCATGTAGCACCATTAAAACCAACACAAGCGTAAAAACGTGGTTCACGTTTTGCATACATCAGTGATACACCTACTCCCATGAAGGGGGCTCCATTCATTGTTTGCGGGTCATTAGCTGTTTCTGTGAATCCTTCTCTTACATAATATCCTGTTGTTTCTGCCTCTTCTATAGTTTGTCCATTGTTCATGTAATAAGTATCGACCATTTTTTGAGTAATAGCGACTTTGTTATCTCCGTGGGCAGTTCTGGGCATACTTTTTTTATTAAAGAAATCTTCGATACCACAATTTCCTGTTGCTTTGGTTTTAGTGAATATTAATTCAGGATTTTTGGAACCACGAATTGTTCCATCAAACATTTCTTTATAGGAAGCATAAGGATCTATATTGCTCCATCCATTGGGAAATTCTTCATTAGAATAAGTTTCATGATAGGGAGGGCGTTCATATGCAGGCACATTATTTTTGGGCTCTACTGTATATAAGCTGTATTGCTGTAGATTAATCACATCTTCTGCGGCAGCAGCGGCCCGTGCCCATTTTGATTCATCATATTCTTGATTATATAGTTGGGTGCCGTCCAGGTTTTTAATATTAAAGAAATCAGTATTTCCATTATTCATAGGACTGGCCGCATATAATAGTATTCTAGCTCTTAATGCTAAAGCTGCACCTTTGGTAGGGCGTCCTAAATTATTAATGGTACGTGTTCTTGGCATAACACGAGCAGCGAGCTTTAAATCATTGTCGATGAAATCGATGATTTCATCAAATTTAGCGCGGGGCAGAGATAATTCTTCATATGAAAGACTGACATCTAATCCATGTTCAGGAATTAAAGGTACAGGACCGAAAGTTCTTATTAAACTCCAATAGGCAAATGCTCGTAAAAAACGGGCTTGTCCCTGCATATCCGAAATGTCCTCATACGTAAGTTCCGGACACTCTACTACTTTGTCAATAAATGTAGAGGATTTACGAATACATTCATAGGTTCTATTTAAATGGTTTTCGTAAATAGGGAAATTACTGGCACTATAATTACAGTTCTGCAGAGCTTTCCCGTCCGGGTGAACTAAATCATCACTAGCCCACATCAATTTGGAACCGAACTCTGTTAGATTGTCTTGTTTTAAATAGTCGTATGTATTGGATAGCCATCCTTCTACATATACTCGTTTGGAGAAAGCGGAATCTACCGATAGCATATCATAGAAATATTTATCTACGTCCAGGAAATCTGCACATGAGTGAAAGGATAATGAAGCGCAGAAAATAGTAATGAATAATATTATCTTTTTCATATGGTGTTTTATTTAGAAACTTAATTTAATATAGCAAGAGTAGGTTCTGTTTATAGGATAAGCATTTCCACTTCGAACTCCACTATTTTTTTCATCAGTAGTTGCATTCTCAGGATCCCACAGTTTGAATGGGCTCCAAGTGTGTAGATTTTCACCTATAAATCCGATTTGCATATTGCTAACAAAGAACTTACGAGTAAAAGTTGTAGGAACATTATAGCGTAGTTCAATGTTTTTAAGGCGAATATAGCGTCCATCCCTTAACCAGAAAGTTGATTTCTGATTGTTGTTGTCATTATTCCCCCAGGTTAAACGCGGCCAGTTAGCATTCGGATTTTCGGTAGAAACATCTCCGGAGATTTCACTTGGGATCCATCGGTTGTCATCCACCATAGTCTGCAGAATATTACCGGTTTGTCCATTTCGGAATGCGTGTGGCCCATTTCCACCGATGAAGAAGTCACATTTTCCTGAACCTTGGAACAGGATATTGAATTCAAAATTCTTCCAGCTTGTACTTAATCCCATACCATACTGGACCCCCGGAACAGTTCTATAACCAATTGGAACAATATCATCATTGTTGACCACTCCATCACCGTTTACGTCTTTATATTTGATATCTCCGGGAAGTACCTCTTTTCCGCCGAAGTCTTGTCTTGGACTACTGCGAACATCTTCCTCATCTTTGAATAACCCCATAGCTATTAAGCCACGCGTTTGATTCATTCGGAATCCTTTTTCCATTTTGTACCATAATTCGTTGGCTGCCTCATCTTTATCCAGAATCTCAGTATTCTGATAAGTCATATTTGCACGAATAGTGAATTTTACTTGTCCGATTTGATCGGAATATGCTGCATTCCAGTCGAATCCGTAACTCTTCATTTTACCTACATTAGCCATTGGAGCTTTATCTGCCAGTCCTGTTGTTTCAGGCATATGACTGCGTGTCATAAAAATATCATCTCGTTTATCCAGGAAAATATCAGCGACTCCTGTGAATTTACCGTGGAATAAACTTAAGTCAAATCCCAGGTTATATTTTTTAGCAACCTCCCAAGTCAGATTAGGAGTGCCAATAGTACCATTTCTGTAACCTTGTATTTTGTTTGTTCCAAATTCACCAAATGAGTAGTCACCATCCGGATGCGAATTTACCAATCCAATGTATGGAAAACGACGTCCACCGATAATATCATTTCCTACCTCACCATAAGAAGCCCGAATTTTAAGCATTTCTACCCATGGAGCAATCTTCTTCATAAACGGTTCCTCAGAGATAACCCAACCGGCAGAGAAAGCTGGAAAGAAGCCAAATTGCTTCCCTTTTTCAAAGTTTTCCGAACCGGTGTATCCCCAGTTCGTTTCTACAAGATATCGATCTTTGTATGCGTAAGTGAATCGGCCTGAATAAGCCAGATTTCGCTTCGGAATAGATTCGATAATGTCTGTGCCTAAATTGGTATCAGATTTTTCTTGTAAATAGACCATAGCAAATGCGCCAAAACGGTGCTTTTGATTAAATAGTCTGGAATAACTGAGAGAGGCTTCCGTATAATATCGTTTATTTCCTTTAGTAGTTGATTCCTGTCCCATTAACTGTGCTGTCTGCACTCGTTTTAAAATAAGGTTTCCGTCCGGATCACGATATTTTTCTGCTTCCCATAATTCAGGAGTTTTAATTCGCTTAATTTCATTTTCATTGTATGTATCAAATGCAAATGTTCCTACAAATTTCAATCCTTGAGTAATGAAATCCAAGTCTTGTTCCAATCTGATATTAGTTTCCATTTTATTTTGCCAGATAGTCTTATAGCCTGTTTTGGTCATATAATATTCTGGTGTTTTCACTCCATCTACGGATGGTTCCTCACCGGTCGAGTATTTGCGGGGAATACTCAGTGGAGTCAATCTGGAGAAAGATCCCCAGATGTCATCTGTGCTGCTACCTGGTTGAGTGCGATTAATTAGGTAGCCGCCGATTCCCACTTTAACAAGTGTTGTTTTAGTGACATTCATATTTACGTTGGCACGATAATTGAATCGTTCGTAAGTTGTGTTGGTATTGTATTTATTTTCGACACTCTTACTTTTATAAATACCTGCCTGACTGTTATATCCTAATGAAACATAGTATGTTACATTTGTTCCACCTCCACTTAGGTTAATGTTTGCTATGTATTTGGGAGATACTTTTTTCAGCATCAAATCACGCCAATTTACATTTGGGAATAAATCCGGATCGAGATTATTCTGTATAATATCTAACTCTTCACGAGTATAGTGAGGAGATTCGTATCTGCCTATACGGGCTTCATTTGCCAAGCTGGCATAAGTAAAAGCATCAGCATATTCGGGCATCGGGCCTCTGGCGTCTAATCCTGCTAATACTTTTGCATTAATTTTTACTTTTCCGGCAACTCCCTGTTTGGTGGTTACCAATACCACACCATTTGCACCACGTTGCCCGTAAATGGCTGTCGCGGAAGCATCTTTCAGTACGGAAAAGCTTTCAATATCTTCAATTGGAATTTCATTAAAGCTTCTTTCTACTCCGTCTACCAAAACTAATGCTCCCTGATTTGCACCGAATGTGCTGATTCCACGAATCCAGAACTCGGACATATCTTCACCCGGTTCGCCAGAACTCTGTACTGCGATGATTCCCGGCACTACTCCCGCCAGAGAGTTGGTGATATTGGAACTTGGTGCTGTTAATTGGGCTATATCTACTGTAGTATAAGCTCCTGTCAGAGTCTTCTTTTGCTGATGTCCACTGGCTGTTACGACTACTTCATCGATAGTCTGATTATCTTCTTGCAGGGTGACTATTGCTTCCTTTTTATTTTTAATTTTTATAACAGGTATTTCCTGGGTAGTATATCCAATATAAGAAATAACCAATATGTCGTATTCCCCTACTTTGATTTTAAACTTTCCGTCCATATCTGAAGTTACACCGAGGCCTGGCTGGTTTTTAGCTATAACTGTTGCTCCGATAATAGGATTACCTGTTATGTCTTTTATGATTCCCTGTACTTCTGGTGTATTATTCTCTTTTTGTAATTGCTGTGCGGAGATATTATCTTGTACTCCCCATAGTGTTGTGATAAGGAGCAGAATGAATATTCGTTTCATGTTATTCATGGATAATTTATAGATTTATATGTTATTCGATAACTACATTTCTGACGCAATGATTTCCTCTGTCCGCAACGATTAAAGCGTTACCTGAGAATGTTACGGCTTCAGGTTCATAGAATTTAGCTTTATCGGGTAATCCGTCTGTATGACCTGATTTTTGAGGTTGTCCGGCGTATAGGGTTACTTCACCTTCCGGTGTTATTTTTCGAATGCAGTGATTCATTTTATCGGGAATAAGCAAATTACCTTCAGGATCCAGGCAAGGAGTACTTGGCTGGTTAAAACGCGCACCTGTTCCTTTACCGGAAGCATATCCTGATTCTCCGTAATCACCAGCAAATAGCTCCGGAATACCAAATGTATGTGTTGCCGCATTATAAGTAACTCTATATATACAATGCTTTTTACGGGCTATAATATAAAGAATATCACCTGTTTTATTGAAAAGTAAGCGCATTTCCATATCGTTATAACCTTCACGGACAACTAACATTTTCTCATAATTACCATTCCCGGTATGACGATAAACGGCTCCTTCTGAATTGTGGTCAAAAAAGACTTCTCCGGTTTTAGGATGTACAGCGACTGAATTGGTTCCAGCTTTAGGGATAGTAACCAATGCTTTGGTATTCACAAAATTAGCATCACGTGTAGAGAATACTATATTTACATCAGTCTTTACATCACTACCTGTCCAGCGGTTGGGTATAAAAAGAGTATCCTCATTTAAACTGAAAACAACTCCGTTAGGTGATTGGAATACTCCGTTATTATCATAAACCAGTGTTTCCACATTCCCATTGGAAGCTTTTCTGAGCGCACCATTTTTGCTTTGACCCCGCCCTTCGTCTACAAAATAAATGGTACCATCATTATCAGTAACAATTTGCCATGGTCGGCGTAATAAAGCTTCTGCATATGGACCGTCTAGGCGATTATCTTCTGCAGCCTTTCCCGGTACACCAAATAAAGTACTCACATTACTTTTGAATAGATATCTGAATTCTGTTTCAGAAGTAAATTCCTCGAATTCCTCTCCTTTTTTAAGATATAAGCGGACATAGCCGGTATCTGCTCTTGAAGGAACTATCGCATAAATAATATTATCGTTCGCTCTGATTACCTTAGCTTTTTTATCGTTGACTGTTACTTTGATATAATTAGTATCTGTGCCAAAGTTGTAGCCTTTCAATATCAGTTTCGTACCGAAGCCACCACTATCAGGATAAAAAATATCAAATCTGGATTCTTCATCTGCTTTAGGTGGAAAAAAAGTCTCTTTATCGACCTTTAGTTCATCATTACAACAAATGGTAAGGAGCGATAGCAGCACAACGCATAGCGGAAATATTAGCCTCGCCTTACGACTTTTGATTTTTAAATTTTTCATGGTTCTTAGATTTATAAATTATGATTGAGATTAATACTGGTTCAACTGATTGTATCTATATAATAATTATAAGATACTACTTCTAAGAGTTGGTGGAGATTTACTGTGCTTTTTCATATTCTAAATATTATTTTGAGCGAAATAAATTAGTTGGCCTTAATTTGATAATTAAATTGGGGTTAATTAATCGGATAAATTTATTAATCGCTGATATTATCATGTATTTATTTCACTTTTCATTGTATGTTAATTGGTTATATGACAGATGATTAATTATAGCCCCCATTTTTTATTAGCTTTATTATCCGCTTTATATTCAATAAAGCCACCATTGACTATTTCTGCCCAGTCAATCCATGTTTTATTGCTTTTTACATCGTTTATTTTCATACCATTGATATAAGATTTGGAAAAATCTCCTCCTTTTATTTTCAGCTTTCCTTTAGGAAAGTGTAAAGTGATGTTATTAAAATATGGCAGACTAACGCTAAATCCGGCTATTCCGGGAATCATAGGATACAACCCGATGGAAGCAAATACATACCATGATCCCATTGAACCGCAATCATCATTTCCCGGCATACCATCTGCTTTGGAAGTGTACATCTCATTTAATATCCGGTGTACTGTTTCCGATGTTTTATAAGGGCGGTCTGTCCAGTTATATATCCAGGGAACCTGGAAGTCAGGTTCATTACCTGCAGCAAAGTAATGATCATCGTAGCCGGCATTCAGACGTACAAACAGACTGTCCAGTCGATTAGATGCAGCTTTTTTACCTCCGATGGTATCAATCAGTGTTTCCAGGTTATGGGGCACCATCCAAAAATAGTTTTCTTTGGTTGCTTCGCGCCAGTCATGATCGGGATGTTTCCAGTTTAAGTCATGATTGTGGCGTGAACGTAGCCATCTGGTGGACGGATCATATAAATTCTTCCAATTTAATGAGCGTTTCATAAAGAAAGAAGCCTCCTTTTTATTTTTCATGGCTTGAAGAGCAAACTGCCCTATAGCATAGTCTGAGGATACATATTCAAGACATAAGGAGGCGTTTTCTATCCCCTTTTCTATATAATTAGATAGTCCGGGACGTACTTCTACATTCTGTGAGTAAGTCCCTGGAGTACAGGCGCCACGTTTCATGTGCTTATAAGCCGTTTGAATATCGAAGTTCTGTGCGCCAAATGCATACGTATTGGCAATGATGATAGGCATCGGGTCACCATGCATTACGCCGGTTTCTATATTAGCGGCGATCCATCGTCCATAGCCTCCGGCTTGCTCGGCAAAATCTATGGTAGATTGCATCATGTCGGAGGCTTCTTGAGGATAGAACATGGCCAACAGCTGACATTGGGTACGATACGTATCCCATCCGCTGAAAGTAGTATAGTATTCTCTTCCGAATGTCACCTTATGAACAGCAAAATCGGCTCCTATATATTCTCCATTTATATCATTGAATATATTGGGATGGATGAGTGTATGATACCAGTGAGTGTAGAATTGGGTTAGCTTATCAGGATTATCCGAATGAACTTCTATTTTTCCCAGTTGCTTGTTCCACTCGTGTCGTGTATCCGAAAGTACTTGTTGGTAATTACGGTTCTCGTTATCCATCCGCAGATTTTCTTTGGCATTCTCAACCGAAACGTACGATATGGCGATTTTATATTCAACCGAAGCACTCTGTTCCGTATCAAAGGTAAAATATCCACCGGACTGGGCTCCTCCGATTTGTTTTCTGTCTTCTCTGATGCTATTTCCTTTCCAGGTTCCATATTCTTTTGCCTTGTGATTAAACTCAGCGGCAAAAAATATCCGGTAATCAGTTTTATAACCGCAGAAATCTCCGCCTTCCGCATATCCTTCACAGGAAGAAGGTGAAGTTATTTTGATATAGGCGTTAGAAAGGGTTGTGGAACTGACTCCTGCCCCAATCAATACGGTACCTTCTTTTTTATCAGCAGGAAATATGAACCGGGCTATTCCGCTGCGTTTTGAAACAGTAACGTCGCAGATAATATCATCTTTCATTTGTAGAGATAAACATCCGGCTGTTGCTTCTCTTATTTCTTTATAGGTCGGAAAATCTTCCATATTTTTAGGAGACTTTGTCACTTTCCCACTGATAGGCAGTACCGGAAAATTGCCCATATGCGGACATCCGGAACCGGACATCTGATTGACTACGATGCCTTTTTGCGGTGAAAAGAAAGAAGGTGTGAATTGCATCATTCCAAACGGATAGCTGGCACCAATATAGGTAAATCCGCAGCTTAATCCATTTCCTTTGCTTCCTATGCGTGTATCAACCATTTGAGCATAGTTCGTTTGGGGGGCTTGCCCGGCATTTTGAGCAATGTTTGTACTTGGGATAAATAAAATGAAGGATAAACTAATCATCCATTTTATACGATTGTTGGTCTTCATGAGGTATTTTATCTTTTAAGATTAATTGCATGCAAATTAAATAAAGCATTATTAATTGCAGAATTAAAATCGGGTTAATTAACCGGACCTTTTTTTTAATCCTACTATTTATTTCTGGTGGCAAAACGATGGCATTATGATTTTAAGCAGTATCTTTACCACCGTGAACGTAAGTCTTAATAGTATGATTGATAGTGCAAAATATAAATATCTAATTATCGAATTGATAGCTATACTAATTGCAACACCTCATTTAAGCGCTCAAGGTCTGCAGTTTTTTGGAAATAAAGTACCGATTGAACAACGGACTTCCTATACTATTTTCTCGAAAAAACAAACTCCGGTTTTCTCTAATTTTATCGATATAGAGTTTGAATTAAGAATATCTCAGAGTGAAACTTTCGGGTATCTGTTTCATATGCTCAATCCGATAAGTGATGAGGCATACAGTCTGACATATACCTATGTAAGTGAAAAGAATAGTGTTTTTAAATTTAATACCGAAGGAAAGGTTAATCATATTTCAGTCACTGTGCCTAATGACTCTGTTATCTCACAATGGTTGCCTGTAAAATTAAGAATTGATCTTCTGAAGGGTGAAAGTCTGTTGATGATTGCCGGCAAGAGAGAATATGGAGCAAATTCTGTTGCTCCGTCCAATCAAACGTCTCCTGTACTTATTTTCGGACGTAGGGAACATCTGGTGGATTTGCCGGCATTTGCTATCCGTAATCTGAAAGTATCCGGTGAAAGGCAGAACTATTCTTTTGATTTGAATGAGAGCCAAGGACATGAGGTGCACAGTAGTGACGGTAAAATACTGGGATGGGTAGAGAATCCTTATTGGTTAATAGGAGATTCTTATCATTGGAGGAAAGATATTTCTTTCATTGTTTCTCAATGTGTGGGATCAAAGTTTAACTGTAAAGAGCAGGAAATACAATTTATCAGTCCCGATTCGTTATTTACCTATCAGACTGCAAAAAAGCGAATGCTGCGAAGACCATATGCGAGTAGGATGCCGGTAAAAATGCTCTTGGGAACTAATTTTATTAATGAATCGGCCAATCAAATGTATGCTTATGAGATAAACAACCTGCCTGTTGACAGTATCACCATATCGTCTCTGGATTTGTCCACGCTGCAATGGGAGCCTATAGGAAGAGCATACTCTAAAGTCCAGTTACATCATCATAATGGTTTTTGGGACAATAAGAATCATCGTTATATAGTATTTGGAGGATTCGGAAATAGATTATATAGTAATAAGTTTTTGGTCTACAATGAAGGAGTAGACCGGTGGGATACTTTGCAATTTAAAGGAGACAATATAACTCCCCGCTTTTTCTCTTCAATGACCTCTTCTGCACAAGGCAACTATTTGTATATATATGGCGGGGTAGGCAATGAATCCGGCGACCAGAGCATTGGGCATAATTATTATAATGATTTGTATGGTATTGATTTGGAACGTCGTATCATAAAACGATACTGGAGCCATCCTGTGGAAGAGAAGCGTGTACCTTCCGAGCAGATGATTTTATCCGAAGACGGAAAGTATCTTTATGTGATTCGCTATGCAGAGTACATAAAAACGTCCAGTTTGCAGTTGTACAGAATATCCATAGAGGATGGTAATATGGAAGCATTGGGAGATTCTATTCCGTTTGTTTCCGGATCGATTATTTCTACCGTATCTTTATATTATAATCCGACATTAAAAGAGTACTATTGTGTAGCGCAAGAATGCAATGAGCAGGCTAAACAGGTAAGAGCTACCATTTATACTTTATCTGCACCTCCTGTGAGTAAGGCAGAGATGGAATATTATGTTTCGGGTGAGAAAAGCATTGGATGGTCAAAATTGATATTGCTATTTGCAGTTCTGTGTATAGCGGCATTGAGTATTTGGATGTTTGGCTTTCGTAAGAGGAGGAAGACTCAAAAGGAAGTTGTTCAAAGTCGTCCTGTCACATTTTCGTCCGGTGGTCATTCTGCAACGGCCCCGATGAACTCGCTGCTCACTTCGGAAACGAAGATTCGTACGAATGATAAAAAAGAAGCCAACCGGATCTATATATATGGTATGTTTACTGTTTATAACCGGGACGGGCGTGATGTAACTCATTTATTCAGTAAGAAGCTGAAGTATATCTTTTTATATATTCTGTTGAATAGCATTAAAGAAGGGGAAGGGGTAAGTTCATCTTCTTTGAATGAGATATTCTGGCCGGACAAGGAAGAAGATAAAGCCAAAAATCTGAAGGGAGTTACTATCAGTAATTTGCGTAAGACACTATTGGAACTCGATGGTATTAGATTGGTCTATGACAAAGGTGTTTTTAAAATAGAAATAGAAGATGCTATCTGTTTTTGCGATTATTTCAATTTGCATATACATTTAGCTACGCATCCCCAGTCGTGTGAATACTTCCTGCCAATATGGGAAAGAGGAAAGTTGCTGGAGAATATCGAGCATTCATTGTTCGATAAGTATAAGCAACGTTCGGAAGACACTATTCTTTCATTGCTTCCTAAGGATTTGCCGGTTTATTATCAGCATAATGAATATCGTTATGTGTTGCGCATCTGTTTCATTATTCTGAATAGAGATCCGTTGAATGAGAAAGCATTGATGTATAGTGTCAGATGCTATAAAAAGATGAATGACTTTGAAAATCTTTCCAAAATATACTCGGCTTTCATTATTGAATATCGTAAAAGTATGGGAGAGGACTATACCCAAACGATAGAAGATTTGCTTTTGGAAGAGAGTTAATCAATCATTTGTTTTTATATCAGCATGATACTTCTTTTTTAAACCATACACCAAATACAGGATCAGCCAGAATGATTTCTTTTCCGTCTGTTTCTATTAGTTCTTTTTGTAGTAATGCACTCTTCAGCCGAACGATATTGGCAGAGGTTCCGAGGTTATATTTTAGAATGATCTCCTTACTGCTAAATTTAGAGTGTATCCCATCGATGACCGCTTTTAGGAAATTCATCTGATAAGCGGAGAGATTTTCAGTTTCGCTTTGAAAAAGAATATTGTTTTGGTCTAGTAAATCTTCCAGAGCATGAGTCAGCTGTTCCTCTGTTGCTATATCGGTGGTGCGTATCCAAAGCAACCAGGCAAGTTGTTGTACGTAGGAAGAGTGATTGTCCACAAGGCGACAGATTTCTTTGGCAAGCTCGGGTGAAATGTGCTTCCCGGTATTTTCAAAGCGTTTGCAGATATATTCTATCCAATATTTAGTCTCTATTTTGGTGAGATAGATCGCATCTCCGAATTTGTAGAATGGAAGATTCTTTTTTTCGAAAAGTTCATTCATCAGATGTTTCTTACTTCCAAAAAGGCAATATGAGACATGCTGCTGTAGTTGCCACACCGTACGTAGCTTTTTCTGAAATGTTTTTGAATCCTCAAAATCTGAGATTTGTTGGAACTCGTCAATGCAGATCACTATTTGAATCCCTTTTTCTATCGCAATCTTTTCAGGTAATTGCAAGATATCATTTCCGGCATTATCCTGCATGCTATACTCAAAAGAGATAGAAAAGTCGTTCATAGGGTCTGTGCCAATGGAAATTTTGGGATTGATATGTGCGAGAAATTGTTTGGTGTTCTCAACCCACTCGTCCCATTTGGAAGAAGTTTGTTTTAATACAGAAGTAGCAAAAAGACGATAGAATTCGCTTTCGGTACGACAGGAGAAAATGTCTAAATAGACTATCTTTCTGGTCTTTGTTTGAGCTAGCTGGGCTACTTTCTTCACAAGCGATGTTTTCCCCCATCTTCTTGGGGATATAAGTATTGTGTTCACACCATGTGTGAAATTAAGGAGCAGACGCTGGGTTTCTTTCTCTCGATCGGTGAAGTTATCTCCGGAAGTGGCTACACCAAAAACAAATGGCTTTTCCATGCTTATCTTTTTGTTGGAACCTTGCAAATATAGCGATTCTTTAATAAACTAACAAGTTTGTTACTAACAAAGTTGTTAGTAACAAACTTGTTAGTCATTGACGATGCAACCTTTGTTTATATGCCAGTGTTCCAATTATTTAATTTGTAATTAACGCTCGAAGGGCTTGAGGACTTAACAAAGGCTTTTTTATGTAACTTTGTAGTCGTAATAACAACAATAAAACTCAAATTAAAATCTGGAATCTGTCGGATCGCATTGATAACTTGAATTCAACATGCCATACAGTGATTTGATAGTAGTTTTGCTCTCATGCTCTAATGAAAGGTCTGTATTCCTTTATTCATCGTAGTTTCAGGTATGGTAGCAAGTGTGGTGGCAGGTATGAGAGCAAGCGTTTGCTCTCACTCTTCCATATATCATTGTTTGTCATTTGTTTGATATTATCTTTTGATTTACAGGATGTTAATAACTGAAGTGTCAACTATTAACGATTGGTATATCAGACATTAATAAATGAGAAATCAGCCTTTAATGGTTGATAACTCAGTTGTTTTTGACTGATAAATGATTTATTGTTTCTTGGAAGAGCAGGTTAATCGAACAGTTGTTACGGTCAAGTTAATTGAATCATATAAGTAAGCCATCAGTTTCCTGCCTTGGATACTGCAGTGTCCCGCCTTGGGAACTATCGTTTCCTTCCTGGATACTGTCGTTTCTGCTTCGGAAATCATTTCTCCGATAATAGGAGGTTATCTTCCATTTCCGATATAAGCGGCGCCTTCCCTGTTTATACCGGTGTTGCAGATGGTGGTATCTGTCACTTATCTGCAACAGGTATCTGCAACGCTGTAATCAAATGTTGATTAAATAGTTATTTCGATTTTGTTGCAGATGGCAGATGTTTTTCATTTATAACTTCTGTGTAGTATCGTGGAAAAATAGCTTTTCAACTTCTGGAGTTTCGCTTTTTTACGCTTGTTCTATCCATCCATACTCTTAAAACTTGCAAATTCCTTCCAATCGTTTCACAGAACCTTCCAAGCCTGTTTTTTTGTTCCGGTAGTATGATTTTATTTAGTTATTAACTTCTATATTTGTTCACAGAAACGAACAATTATGAAAAACGGGATCTATACATGCGTTATTCTCATGGCATTTCTTGCTTTATCAGAAAGTGTGTATGCAGCGATTCCGGTTCTCACGGTTGCGAGTGACACTATCAGGCGGGTGGTGATATATTTCGATAAGGAAGAAACAGATATTGATTTTAGTTATAAAACTAATAATCATGAAATTAATGTTTTAGATTCTTTGCTTGAAGAAAAAATAAATTCAAGATATATCACTGCGCTCAATGTGGTCACTTTTGTATCGCCTGACGGAGATTCGGTTTACAATGCCGCATTATCTGTCCGAAGAAACAATTCGATGAGAGAGTTCTTAAGGCAACGTTATCCGTATGTTGATGTCGAAAAGATTAAACTTACTTCGGAAGGAGAAGATTGGTCTGAACTTCGTAAGTTGGTGGCGTCGGATTCAGACTTGCCGGACCGGGAAGAAGTCTTGATGTTGATAGATTATCATCGGGATAACACTGTGAAGCGAAAAGAACTGTTGCAGAAGTTGAATCAGGGAATGGCTTACCGATACATTGTCCGCAATGTGTTACCTGAGTTGAGACGCGCTGAGATTACGGTTGTCCGGGAGGTTCCGGAAATGGAAAAGAATACTTTTGAACCGGTATCTTCTGTCTCCGGATTGTTTGTTTCAAAGCAGGAAGAGGCGCTTCCGAGCGATCAACCTGATAAGCCGGAGGGAGAAAGTAAAGAGAGTATGGCTTATGAGGTGGTAGTGTCGGAGGCAGAAGGGCCGGTTGAAAGTAAAACGGTGCTTGTAGTGAAGAATAATCTGTTGTACGACTTGGCGTTGGCGCCAAATCTGGAAGTAGAGATTCCGGTAGGCAAAAGGTGGTCTTTAAATGCTGAATACAAATGCCCGTGGTGGCTCAACAGTAAACACAATTTCTGTTATCAGCTTCTTTCGGGAGGAGTGGAAGGACGTTGCTGGTTGGGCAATCGTCAGAAGCGCAACCGGTTGACAGGGCATTTTGTTGGGCTTTATGCTGAAGGTGGAATTTACGATTTCCAGTGGAAGGGAGACGGTTATCGGGGCGATTATTACGGAGCTGCGGGAGTGACCTACGGGTATGCGCGGCAACTGGCTCGCCATCTGTCGCTCGAATTTAGCTTCGGCATCGGGTATCTGACAACAGAATATAAGAAATATACTCCTTACGAGGGGGATATCGTGTGGACAACTAGTGGACGTTATAACTTTATAGGTCCTACCAAGGCGAAAGTCTCTCTGGTATGGCTGATAAAAAGAGGGAGATAAGGACGTTATGCAAGATACAAGATACATACTTCTTGTGCTTCTGTCCTCGCTGCTGATGCTGACCGGATGTAGCCGTCGCGAACTATTGGATGATTATCCCGTAAGCGGGGTAGATATAAAGTTAGATTGGAACGGTGTTACCGATAAGTTGCCGGAAGGGGTTCGGGTGATTTTTTATCCGAAGAGTGCGGAAGGCAGAAAGATTGATACATACCTTTCAGTAAGAGGTGGAAAAGTAAAGGTGCCGCCGGGGCGTTACTCGGTAGTGGCTTACAACTACGATACTGAAACGGTGCAGATCAGAGGAGAGGAAGCCTATGAGACGATTGAAGCATTTACAGGCTATTGCAATGGTCTGGGAATAGCGGGAACGGAAAAAATGGTATGGGGACCTGATCCCTTATACGTAGTGCAGATCAATGATTTACATATAGCGAACAGTGAAGAAGAGCTTCTACTGGATTGGAAACCGAAATTAGTGGTAAAGACCTATTCTTTCAAGATCAAGGTGGAAGGGCTGGAATATGTTTCTTCAATCGTTGGCAGTGTGGAAGGTATGGCGGGTTGTTACTGTTTGGGCAGATGTTGCGGGATGATGAACGATGCTCCTATCTACTTTGAAGCGCAAGGGCGTTCGGGCGAAGTAACGGGTAGTTTTACTGCTTTTGGGTTACCGGAAGGGGCGATGAGTCGGGCAAGTCTTGCTATAAAGTTTACGCTGGCATTTGTGAAGGTGGATAATACGGTACAGAAGATAGAGGTTGATATAACGGATGTGATTGTTAATTCGGAGAGTGGTGAAGGGGGAGGCAATGATGAGCCTTCTAAAGATATAGAGTTACCGCTTGATGATGATGAGGTGAAGGTTGATAAGCCGGAGAATCCGCCTGGTGGTGATGGTGGCGGCATTGGTGGTGAAGTTGGTGGCTGGGGTGATGAAGATGAAGTGATACTGCCTGTTGAGTAAGATTAAACATAAACGAAATATAACAATATTAACGATTAAAAAATACAATTATGAAAAAAGTATTATTGGCTATTGCAGCAGTTGCAACAATGACAGGCTGTTCACAGAATGAGGAGTTTGAAACGCAAGGAACAAACAATGAAATTAAAGTTGGTACAGTGGTACGGAAATCAACAAGAGCGGCAGATTTAGATAATGCTGGTTTTACTTCATTTACCCTGAGCTCTTTTATTGTGGAAGCTAATCAGAATTATGAGACTACAGGTTTGGGAGAGCCGTATATGAATGGTGTGACATATTCAGGTGGACAAGGAAAGTGGACAGCAACAGGTAAGTATTATTGGCCAACTGACAAAAATGTACAGTTCTTTGGCTATTCTGATGGCTCAAATTTTACGGCTCCTGCAACCGGTTATCCTACTTTATCATTCACTATTGGTGCAACATTTGATGTGCAGAAGGATTTAGTAGTTGCAGCTTTGTCTAGCACTAAGCCGGAGAATAACGCTAGTGTACAGTTAAGTTTCAAACATATTCTGACAAAAGTAAACTTCTCATATAAACCAGAAGATGGCTATACATACACTATATCCAAAATGAGTATTAAAGGTTTACAAGGTGGAAATGCTACTTATACCTTTGCGGCTGACCCAATTGATGGAGAATGGCTGACAGAATCAACTGATAATTCCTATAACTATCCAATTAGCGTAGGCACTACAGCTACTAATGGCTATTATGCATTAGGAGCAGCAGGTAGTTCACTGATGCTTTTACCACAGTCTATTGCTGCTAATGCCGTAGAGATTCTTATTTCTTATGAAGTGTCAAGAACGGGCGGTTATACTTATAAAGCAACTGACAAGGTTGTTAAGATTCCGGAATCTACTTGGGGGATTGGACAAAGTATACGTTATAAATTGGCTTTACCTGCTGGTGATGGCGTAATTGGAGTTGATACAAGTACATTACCAGAATGGGATGGTGAAGATCCACGAGAACTATAAAAGCACTTGGTAAAATGATTGCCAATATATAAGCTGTATTTAAGAGCTGCATAAAACTGCTAAAAAGTTATGCAGCTCTTTTCTTGTTTTATATAGAGATTTCACTTTTCTCCTCCTTTTTTATTGCCATCTAAAAGATTTCATATATTTTTGTTGCAAACAGGAACAAATCAAACGCCAACACAAATATATGTCATCAATCTGTCAGGGTACTTGGGATTGTCAGAACTGTCCGAAAGCCGTAGACAATGCTATTATTCACACTACTCATACAAGGGGCTACCATCAACCAGCCCGGAAGTGTGAAGATAATTTCATCCTTTTTTTGATAAAAGGAGAACTCTTGGTTAATAGCCAGGAGTATGCAGGTACGATGTTGAAAGCAGGTGAATTTATTCTTCAGGCTATTGGTTCAAAATACGAGATGCTTGCGATGACCGAGTGCGAATGTATCTATTATCGTTTTATTCAGCCGGAACTATTCTGTGACTTCCGTTTCAATCATATCATGAAGGATGTACCTTCTCCGCTTATCTATTCTCCTTTAAAGATAATTCCTGAATTGAAATACTTTTTGGATGGTTCCAAATCCTATTTGAGTGAAAGTAAAGTCTGCCGGGATCTGCTGTCTTTAAAGCGCAAAGAACTGGCGTTTGTGCTAAGCTACTATTATTCGGATTATGACTTGGCTAGTTTGGTGCATCCACTCTCGAAATACACCACCACTTTTGAATACTTCATCCTTCAGAACTATAAGAAAGTAAAAACGGTAGAAGAACTGGCTCAACTGGGAGGTTATACCGTCAGCACCTTGCGGCGTATCTTCAATAATGTATTCCACGAACCGGTATACGAATGGATGCAGGCGCGACGTAAGGAAGGTATTTTGGATGACTTGAATAACTCTGAGTACAGTATCTCCGAAATATGCTATAAATACGGTTTTGAGTCTCTGCCTCACTTCTCCAATTTCTGTAAGAAGTTCTTTGGAGCTTCTCCACGTATGCTTAGAACAAGCAAGAAGAACGTCTGATAATTTTTCAGAGAGAAAGTCAAAAACTATTTTTTTCTTTGCGGGTATAGTACATTTGTTGTATATTGCTAGCTGTTTCCTTTAAAACCAGTCTAATACATCTTTATTATAAAGTCAGATCACTTCAAATAAAGCCATGATAAGGCGGATACGGAAATTAAACTTTTTATTTCAGTAAATTTAAATCTATTGCGACACGTACAATAACTAGGATATAAATCATAAATACTATGTAATGAGAACAAAACGAGCTTTTAAGGAATTTTGTGTATTGGGTGGTTTGGCATCTTCCGTTTGCGGAGTAGCTCAGGAGCGCCCGAATATTATTGTTTTCCTTGTAGATGACATGGGACTTATGGATACGTCGGTTCCTTTTATCGCAGATGAGAGTGGTCAGCCGGTGCGTCATTCGCTGAATGACTGGTATCATACTCCGAATATGGAGAGACTGGCTAAACAGGGTATTTGTTTTTCTACTTTTTACGCACAGAGCGTGAGTTCCCCTTCCAGAGCCTCCATCATGACCGGACAGAATGCGACCAGGCATGGAGTCACTAACTGGATTAATGCTGAGAGCAACAATCGGAATCCTTTCGGACCGCCCCAATGGAACTGGAAAGGTCTCAGAAAAGATATGCCTACCATGCCGAGAGTCCTGCAACAAGCCGGATATAAAACCATTCATGTAGGAAAGGCACATTTCGGCTGTATGGGAAGCGAAGGAGAGAATCCGCTGAATATCGGCTTTGATGTAAATATCGCAGGTTCCGGCATTGGACATCCCGGCAGCTATTATGGCGAATGGGGATACGGGCATATCAAGGGACAGAAGATTAGAGCAGTTCCTGACCTGGAGAAATATCACGGTACAGATACCTTCCTGAGTGAAGCGCTGACTATAGAAGCGAATCGGGAGATCACCAAAGCCGTAGAAGAAAAACGACCTTTCTATCTGAATATGGCCCATTACGCAGTTCATTCACCTTTCCAGGCAGACAAACGTTTCTTGTCACGCTACACCGACCCGGATAAGAACGAGCAGGCAAGAGCTTTTGCTACATTGATAGAAGGCATGGATAAATCATTAGGCGACATCATGGACCAACTCGAAAAGCTGGGAATTGCCGAAAATACGCTGATTCTCTTTTTAGGAGATAACGGTGGTGATGCTCCATTGGGAGATGAACGTGGCTATGGTTCTTCCGCTCCGCTGAGAGGTAAAAAGGGGACGGAGTTTGAAGGTGGTATGCGTGTTCCTTTCATCGCAGCTTGGGCAAAGCCTGAGAAGAAGAGCAAAGTACAGAAGAACTTGCCTATTGAAGTAGGAAGTATGCAGACACAGTTGGGCACAATCATGGATATCTATCCGACCGTTCTGTCTGTGGCAGGATGCGAAGTTCCCCAAAACTACGTGATAGACGGATTCGATCTGAAAAAGCAACTGAGCGGTAAGGTGGACAAGAAGCGTCCCGAGTCTTTCCTGATGCACTTCCCTCACGCACACCGCGGCAGCTACTTCACCACCTATCGCATGGGCGACTGGAAACTGATTTATTATTATCTTCCCGAGACTCCGAAACAACCCAAAGCCTTGCTTTACAATCTGAAAGACGATCCGGAAGAAAGGAATGAGCTGTCTGCCGCACATCCGGATCAATGCAGAGAGATGATTCGGGAAATGTCCGCCCGGCTAGAAAAGGAAGGAGCTCTTTATCCGGTGGATAAACAAGGAAATGAGTTGAAGCCTTTTGTTTACTTTTAAATAGGTGCTACTATTTCAACTGTCTGTTTTGCCAAAGCATATCTATTAGGCAAAACAGACAGAATTATATATCATTTGTCAGATACAATTGCTATGACCGGATTGGCATCCTCATCCAATTGGCTCATCCAATGGGGAATATTCTCATTTTTATTGTCAGATTGTTTTTGAGAAGCATCAGGAATACTGGCAGCTTCCAGAATAAATCCATATTCTCCTTTATAACTGCACAATGCCGACAGGTCAACTTTCAGTTCCTGCTCTGAAGTGAGATCGTCAACAATGAATTGCTGGCACTTTGCAAACTTAGTTTGCTGTGTTTCTTTATTATACAAACCATTATAGACTTGTTTGTTTTTTACGTATTGAAAAAATACAGAATGTGTGTTTTCCAATACATAAGCTACGTAGATACTTTGCGGATTACTATACCATAAAGGATTGGCGGATGAATGATCTGTATCTGTATGAAAAACCATATATGGATATAGTTTCCTGTTTTTAACTGTGTATATCGTGTCTGTGAAGGTTTCTCTGAAACGTAATTCATTCTCGGACGACCATAGGCTAGGATTATAGAGAGGCAGCAGTAATTCTCCTTGCTCCTTATCTTTGATAATCATTACCCCTCTTCTTCCCAGATTTCCAAAGAAACCTGCTCCTCTTTTTATGATAGAAAGGCTGGATATATTATCCGGAGAAGGGATAGAGGGCGATTTTAATAAATTGGGAATTGAATCCAGCTTTTCTCCAAAGGAGTTGAGGAAAAGCAAAGAGTTGCTGGATTCCAATCCTATACTACTATTACAATGGGCAATAATGGTAGAGTCGGAAAACGCGAAAAAGTCGGGTGCGGCAGGTATATGTGGAATTTGAATTTTCCCGGTCATTTCTCCTTTCTGATTATATTTTAGCAGCTGGTCCGGTGCGCGAAAGAAGTAAAAAAGACCTGCATCATCTATCCAGTAATTTGTCGAGCTATATCCACTTGGATCATCACCGATATGGCCTATACTGCATATATACTTCCCGGTCTGTTTGTGGAATAAGAAACATTGGTCTTTAGTAGCAATCACAATCTTGTCTTCCAGCAGCGCTATATGGGGATTGTTTCCTATCAGGCATACTTCGTTGGTTTCCAAAGGTACATAACGTACAGTATTTCCGAAGTCAGATAACTTTAGGCTTTGGGAATCAGTTGCATCCGTAAGATTTACAAATAATGTATCCCTGGCATTCTCCTGATTTGTGATGCATGAGGTTAGTAAGACTACTATCCATATCAGCAATAATTTATTCATCGTATTTAATTTATTTGATTGTCTGGCCTTATGTCACAAAGAAAAGAATAAAAAACGGATAATGAACAAGCTATCTATAAATAATTGGTCAGTAAAAAGAAATCCCCCGCCAGCTAACGCCGACGGGGGATTTATGCTATTAATCAAATCAAGCTCACGCTTAGTCTTTCAGTTTAGCGATGATGAAGTCGCGGTTCAGGCGGGCGATGTTGCTGATAGAGATGTTCTTCGGACATTCAGCCTCGCAAGCGCGGGTGTTGGTACAGTTACCGAATCCGAGTTCGTCCATCTTGGACAACATAGCTTTCGCACGGCGCAGAGCTTCCGGTTTACCTTGCGGAAGCAAGTTCAACTGGCTGACCTTTGCCGAAACGAACAACATGGCAGAACCATTCTTACAAGCAGCTACACAAGCACCGCAACCGATACAAGAAGCGGCATCCATAGCTTCGTCAGCGATGGGCTTCGGGATCAGGATAGCGTTGGCATCCTGCGGAGCACCTGTACGAACGCTTACATAACCACCGGCCTGCATGATCTTGTCATAAGCAGTACGGTCTACCATCAAGTCCTTGATGACAGGGAAACCGGCCGAACGCCAAGGCTCAACAGTGATGGTGTCACCATCGTTGAAACGACGCATGTAAATCTGGCAAGTAGTAGCACCTGTTGCAGGACCGTGCGGATGTCCGTTGATGTAAAGAGAACACATACCGCAGATACCTTCGCGGCAGTCGTGATCGAATACTACCGGTTCTTTTCTTTCGCTGATGAGCTGTTCGTTCAGAATATCCAGCATTTCGAGGAAGGAAGTATCACCGGGGATATCTTTCATTTGGTAGGTTTCAAAAGCGCCTTTAGCCTTCGGGCCTGCTTGACGCCATACCTTCAGTGTAAATGATATATTTTTATCCATTTTCGTCTAATTCTTTTAAATGTTTAACTTCACCGATTAGCTCTTGTAGTTACGGGTCTGAACCTTGATAGCTTCGTATACCAGCGGTTCTTTGATCAATACAGGAGCCTTTTCATCGTCACCCTGATATTCCCAGCAAGCTACGTAGAAGAAGTTTTCGTCATCACGTTTGGCTTCTCCTTCTTCAGTCTGGTATTCTTCACGGAAGTGACCACCACAACTTTCGTTACGGTTCAATGCGTCGTAAGCAACGAGCTCGCCCATAGTGATGAAGTCATACAGACGGATAGCCTTGTCGAGCTCAACGTTCATACCTTCCTTAGAACCGGGGATAAACAGATTGGTTTCGAATTCCTTGCGGACTGCTTTCAGTTCGGCGATACCTTTCTTCAGGCCTTCTGCCGTACGTCCCATACCTACGTATTCCCACATGATGTGACCCAGTTTCTTGTGGATAGAATCAACTGATTCTTTACCCTGGATGCTCATGAACTTGTCGATCTTAGCCTGAACTGCCTTTTCTGCTTCGGCAAATTCCGGAAGGTCAGTAGAGAAACGAGGAACAGTAATCTGATCTGCCAGATAGTTCTGGATAGTGTAAGGCAATACGAAGTAACCGTCGGCCAGACCTTGCATCAATGCGGAAGCACCGAGGCGGTTTGCACCGTGGTCGGAGAAGTTACATTCACCGATAGCGAACAGACCCTTGATGGTAGTCTGCAGTTCGTAGTCTACCCAGATACCACCCATTGTGTAGTGGATAGCCGGATAAATCATCATCGGATTATAATATTTCACACCACTGATTTCTTTTGCCAGTTCGCCCGGATTAACGTCAGTGATTTCTTCATACATGTCGAAGAGGTTACCATAACGCTGAAGCACTACATCGATGCCCAGGCGGTTGATAGCTTCAGAGAAATCGAGGAATACGGCCAGACCTGTGTTGTTCACACCGAAACCTGCGTCGCAACGTTCTTTAGCTGCACGGCTGGCAACGTCACGCGGAACCAGGTTACCGAATGCCGGATAACGGCGTTCCAGGTAGTAGTCGCGGTCTTCTTCAGGAATATCGCTTCCCTTGATCTCGCCTTTCTGCAATTTGATAGCGTCTTCTTTCTTCTTCGGAACCCAGATACGGCCGTCGTTACGCAGAGATTCGGACATCAGAGTCAGTTTGGACTGCTTGTCACCGTGTACCGGGATACAAGTCGGGTGAATCTGAACGTATGCGGGGTTAGCGAATACAGCACCCTTGCGGTAGCAAGAGATAGCAGCTGTACAGTTACAACCCATAGCGTTGGTAGACAGGAAGTAAGCGTTACCGTAACCACCGGTAGCGATTACTACGGCGTGAGCAGCGAAACGTTCCAGTTCGCCGGTGATTAAGTTCTTGGCAATGATACCGCGAGCACGTCCGTCGATGATTACAACGTCCTGCATTTCATAACGGGTGAACAGCTTCACCGTACCTACGTTTACCTGACGGCTTAGTGCGGAGTAAGCACCCAGCAACAGCTGCTGACCGGTCTGGCCTTTAGCGTAGAACGTACGTGATACCTGTGCACCACCGAAAGAACGGTTGTCCAGTGTACCGCCGTATTCGCGTGCGAAAGGAACACCTTGTGCCACGCATTGGTCGATGATAGCGTTGGATACTTCGGCCAGACGGTAAACGTTGGCTTCACGTGCACGATAGTCACCACCTTTTACTGTATCGTAAAACAGACGGTAAACGGAGTCACCATCATTCTGATAATTCTTTGCAGCATTGATACCACCCTGTGCAGCGATAGAGTGTGCACGGCGCGGAGAGTCCTGAATACAGAAGTTGAATACTCTGAAACC
>ULSY01009959.1_pt1 | contig 34809 bp, 27 predicted proteins | sample 1957201 | NCBI WGS metagenome assembly ULSY01 (sample SAMEA4835723, study PRJEB28245) | human gut metagenome | biome: gut microbiome; material: fecal sample | place: Denmark | collected 2008
TGCATGATTGCCGCATCACGCGAAATGTCGGATGAACCCAAATTTTCTCGTTTGGATTATAGGGCATTCCAACATCTTTCAGTAACTTTGCAACATTGATAGAGTCGTTCGTATTGGGGTTATCACCGAAAGGGACTCTATTTTTATTGCTTCATACGAATGCGCATTGCGAGGCAAAGTTTTATTTCAGGCGTCTTCTTTCAGCGTTATCTTAACACAATATGTCTTGTCGCCAATATCCACTACACCATACAGGCGATGTACAAGAACGTCCTTTTTTATGCCGTTTCCCACACTGCGTTTCCCCTCCTTGCCTTTCAGAAAATCAGGATGCGTCTCTACGTCTATACTTGCCTTCAGTACATTAAGAAGCACTTTCAATACCGACATGTGAACGTATTTGCTGTCGCTCTTTTCAACGGCACTCTGTGGCAAAAACTTATCTATCGCACCGTTGCTGATACGCACTGATAAGTTTCCTGAGACGCGATATATCCGTCCACAAATGGATGTATTCATGGATGGGCGTCTCGACTGTAGCAATCCTCGAATCGATGTAAATCTTCCCATTCATCGTGAAACTGTACAACTCTCCTTTGGAGGAGCGGAAAAAACGCACATGCTCTGTAATCCTCACATCAGATTCGTTACATATCACAGAATCGCCATGGTAAACGCGGTACTCACGAAGCTGTTCCGGATTTACTTCCTGTATTTCGGCAAGTCCGGTCAGGTCGATGTATTCTCCGCTGTACAATGTCTGCCTAAGAGAGCGGGCAATGTCGGCCATTGCTTTACCTCCTGCATTACGGAGTTTCTTATCCGAATAGAAATATTCAGTTACGTGCGCTCTGCCGTCATTGGTGATTCCTTCATTGCTCTTACGGGAGATGACAATACTGATTGCATTTTCCCGTCCGACATTATCGAATTTACTCGTGGTGGCATTGTGATTGGCAAGCCGTATGGTTACAACAGTCTCATTCTTGGCTTCTATTGTCACATATTGGCTGCTACTACCTTGATGGGGGGGGCTTTTATTGCATTGGCTAAATCTGTAATAAAAGTATCTCCAAATGTTTTTTCAATAAATTCATATTTAGAAACTATACTACCAAGATTTTATTGTATATTTGCAGCATCAGCAAAAGGTATGACGGCGGCCTTTGAAAGAGACTTGTTCTCCGGTAGCCCGGTATCATTTGCTGATTTCTTTTTTCTATGTCCCCTTATTTTGTCGTTGGCTATTCATGGATGGGCGCCTCGGCTGCGACAATCCTCGAGTCGATGTAAATCTTCCCATTCATCATGAAACCGCACGATGCTCCTTTGGAGGAGCGGAAGAAACGCACATGTTCTGTAATCCTCACATCGGATTCGTTAAATATCACAGAATCGCCATGGTAAACGCGAGACTCACGATTTTTTCATCCTGTACTATTGCCATTTCAGCATCTTTCCGTATCTTCGCAGCATCATCACAGCTAATGATAACGGTTCTTGCATTCGTCATTCCTATGGCGTTTGCAGGTTGAGACGTCGAGTTCAGGGGACGGACTGTTGTTCGGGCATCTGAAACATTAGATGATGAAAGTTCAGCCCACATGGTTATGGTTCCCATAGCATATGGGCTGTTTTTTGTTCCTTTCCAACAATCACGACATAACCGTTTGATAGCTTTTTCTTAAATCTTAAAGATTCGCGCCCGATTGTATCCATGCTTCCTTTTTCCACAATGTCAGGTGCCGTCATTATATATGGAGCAAAGCGAAAAACTTCATCACGTAGTGGAATACTATTCCGGTTATTTTCCTTGCATCTACGCCATGATTTTCCTCGCATAAACAATACTATTAGCTGTTATATTATGACTATCAAGTATACAAAGGAATTAGAATTTCACCACATTATAAAAAAACAGTCTTTTTATATATAGAAAAATAAGAAAACAATTGTCTTTGCACAATAAACCGTGCAACTGATATCCCTACAGGACAAGGTGGAGGTAAAACAAATGAAAATGCTGTCCTAAAAGGAAGAGGCAACAAAAAGACATATTACCTTGGTCCAAATGGTGAAATTGTGCATTCCGTGTATAAGAGAATATTAATCTGTAAAATCAAGAAGCAATGAAAGCCGAAGAAATCATAGAACTGTTCCGCCAGTTTGAATCCATCGCAAACGAATATAAGGGTGTGGAATGTTGGAGCGCAAGAGAACTCTCTACTCTGTTGGGCTATGCCAAATGGGAGAGATTTAGTAATGTAATAGATAAGGCAAAGGAAGCCTGCCTAAATGCTGGTTAAAATCCCGAAGACCATTTTCCCAACGTCGGGAAAATGGTCATACTTGGTTCAGGTGCTCAGCGTGAAGTAAATGACTATATGCTGACGCGCTACGCCTGCTACCTTGTGGCCCAAAATGGAGACCCGCGCAAACCACAAGTAGCATTCGCACAAAACTATTTTGCGGTACAGACACGCCGGGCAGAACTTGTACAGAAACGAATATTGGAACATGAGCGTGTCATGGCACGTAACAAATTGGCTGAAACAGAAAACCGTTTGTCGGGCATCCTATATGAACGCGGGGTAGACAGCAAAGGATTCGGCATCATTCGTTCCAAAGGCGACAAGGCTTTATTCCATTTGGACACTGCATTATTGAAACGTAAATTAGGTGCTCCCGACAATCGACCTTTGGCTGATTTTCTTCCGACAATCAGCATCAAAGCCAAGGATTTTGCTGCGGAAATGACTTCCGTGAACGTACAACAAAAAGATTTGCACGGACAAGAACCAATCACCCGTGAACACGTGGACAACAATACAGCCGTGAGAAATATGTTGCTACAGCGTGGAATCGTTCCAGAGCAATTGCCTGCTGGAGAGGATGTGAAGAAGGTAGAACGGCGATTGAAGTCTGAGAAAAAATCACTGACCAAGAAGCAAAACACAAAGAAATCGTCTAAAAAAGGAAAGGAGTAGGATATGCAGATAGAATTGAAATCCATAAAAATCCAAGATTTGATTGACGGATATGTCAATACCCCCGATGCCGGAGTAAAAGGCTATCATGGCAAGTTGGATATACGTCCGCCCTATCAACGTGAGTTCCGTTATGACGAAAAGCAGTAACAAGCCGTTGTGGGAACCATTCTCAAAGGCTTTCCGCTCAACATCATACATTGGAGCGTGGATGAGAACGGTAATTTTGGATACTATACGTAAGGAATAATTTAAAACATGATTACCGAATTCCAAAACATAGATTATAGAATAAAGAATTATGAACGATTTGGAAGAATTTGAAAGCTGGCACGAGGATTTAATGGCATGGGAACGCTTTCAAGACGAACTTGAAAGAATCAAGGGAGAAAATGCCGACAATGACTGGCTCGACTTTGAGGATAAAAGCTTATCCTCGCAACAGGAACCTCCACGCAATCCGACGCAGAACGCTGCAACAATCGGGTGAAGAAAATAGATGAGTAGCTCATTTTCCCAACAGCGAGACGCACGCAAGTCCCTGTTCAGCCATGGCGCAGATGATTTTCACATCTCAATCAATATCCCCCAAAACAGTATTGCCACAGACTGACAACGGAACTTGACATGCGTCTCCATGCTTTCATCCGAAGCCGTCACTTCAGACTTTCCACCCACTGCTGGAGGGTGGCACGGTCTGCGCGGTTCAGCAACTTGCCGTCCTTCCAGTTCAGGTCGGGATAGCTCTGTTTCAGCTTAGCCACACTGTTGCCTATCCCGCTGCTGCCCGAAGTGGCAAAGGGGACCAGCGTCTTGCCCTTCAGGTCGTGACTCTCGATAAACGTGTTGATGACGCGTGGTGCCTGGTCCCACCAAATGGGATAACCGATGAACACCACCTCATAAGCCGAGAGGTCTGTCCGGGATGCTTTCAATGCCGGACGGGACTTCGGGTCATTCATTTCCACACTGCTGCGCGACTGCAGGTCGTGCCAGTCGAGGTCGGCAGACGTGTAAGCCTTCTCGGGAACAATCTCATGGAGCGTGCCGCCCGAGACCTCGGCAAGCGCCTTGGCAGCCCTGGCTGTCGTCCCTGTAGCCGAAAAATACGCTACCAATGTTTTACGTGTTTCCATAGACTGATTGTCTTTCTTTTGGGCGCAAGCGGTGAAGCCGAATGCCACGATTGCCGCAAGCGTCAGTAATAACTTGTTCATAGCTGTAGATTCTTGTTCGATAGCAAAGATAAATCCTTTCAAAAAATACGGACGTATCCAAATTACGGACATTCCTACCTTCTTTACAGATGAAGGCGGCACAACAGCTGCACACCATCCTTGAAACACACCGACGATGAAAATCAAAATGTCAAAGTGTCAAACGAATCGCCTAAGAGTGCCCTTCCTCGCATCCAAATACGAGTTGGAACGCAGAACAGGCATTCTCAGGCGATTCGCCAAATACACATTGACACCACTCTTCCATCCTCCCTACCCTATTGAACGCCATACCCTAATACATCCATCATTTGGAAGGCATATCCACCCCATAACATTCCAAAATAACACTTTCCGAATCACCATCTTCTGACGCAAACTAGGAGTAAATGAATGTTAAGCGGAAGAGGTATTTGTTAAATCAAAGAACAATCTTGACATTCAGATGCCAAACACAAGTGTTTGACGAGTCAAACAATATTGTTTCACCTGCCAAACAATATTGTTTGGGAGTGTTAACGATATTGCTCGGGAGGTCGAACACGTGTGTTTGAGTGCATAAATATGTGTGTTTCCCTTTCAGAAGGAATATCTATGCAGTTCGTTCTGCATGGATATTCTTAAAAAAACCTACTTTGCGCGTTTTTACAAAATGACGCGTTAGCCGAAATCCTCCTTTTTGATTGTTTTGTCAAGCAAAAGGAGAAATATTGCATCATTTTGTTCAGCGGAAGCCGGATGAAAAGCGGACGGGAACCTCCTCACGCCGACGATGTGCTCCTGAAGTGCTTCCGCCGAACAGCCTGGAGGTATACAAAAAGATGACAACAACCCCGGTGCCTGACCCCGGAGACAGGGGTTCTTTTCTGACCTGTCACAGGTGCAAATTTTGACATTCCGACTTGTCACATCGCCCGTTGTTAAGAGTCTTCAGTCTTCTTTTCCTCTTTTTTCTTAAGAATATCTGTTATAAACGTTCAACTATTTCTATAATAAATATTTACATCATTCTCATGTATCACAATCAAAGAATTTTGAAACATAGAGAAAGTATATAGTAATAAATATGTAACACTGGTGAAGTTTTACGTTACATGTTCTTTATCTTCTTTAACATCCAGTACGTAATTTTAGGGTCAGAAAGAGCGGCGTGGATGTAGTCTTCGAGACAAAACATACACGAAGCTCTACGTGCCTGTTTATGGCGCATTGAAAACATACCTGATTATTCACTCCTTAATAATCGCAACCATGAAAGCAAAAATCAACGACGACGGGTAGACACCTTCCTCACGGAAACATTCCTCGCTGCAAGAGGGAGGATTTGAGTAAATCAATCGGACACGGTTGAAATGAATTATTGGTTTAATCTCTAAACTAAAGATTAATGAAAAATGTTAGTAACAAACTGAAGAAATTTCCTGCCTTGTGCTTATCCCTGTTGTTTTGCAGCACAACAATGTGGGCGCAGCAACAACGAACGGTGAAGGGTACGATTTTGGACGATAACGGAGAACCCATCATCGGTGCTTCCATCATAGTAAAAGGCAACAATCAGATCGGAACTATTTCCGACATCGACGGTAACTTCACCCTGAAAGTTCCCGAAGACAACTCTCTCCTTGTCATTTCATTCATCGGCATGCAGTCGCAGGAACTGCGCATCCCGAAAAACGGTGTGATGAAAGTCGTGCTCAGCGACAACACCGAGCTCCTCGATGAAGTGGTCATCGTGGGTTACGGTCAGCAGAAGAAGGCTTCGGTCGTGGGTGCCATCACACAGACCAATGCCAAGGTACTGGAACGTACGGGTGGTGTGTCCGACCTGGGTTCGGCATTGACCGGTAACCTGCCGGGCGTCATCACCATGTCCAGTACGGGTATGCCGGGTGAAGAAGACCCGCAAATCGTCATCCGCGGTATCAGTACGTGGAACAACTCTTCACCGCTGATTCTCGTCGATGGTGTGGAACGCCCCATGAGCGGTATCGATGTGAACTCGGTCGAATCGATTTCCGTGCTGAAGGATGCATCGGCAACCGCCGTCTACGGTGTGAAGGGTGCCAACGGCGTCATCCTGATTACCACCAAGCGCGGACAGGAGGGCAAGGCAACCATCGACGCGTCGGTGAGCATGGCCATGAAGATGCCCTCGAAGCTCCCCAACAAGCTGGACTCGTATGATTCTTTCGACCTGCGCAACCGGGCTGTGGAACATGAGTTGGGACTGACGCCCGACTCCTGGCAGTACATGATGTCGCAGAGCGAGATGGACAAATACCGCCATCCTGCCAACCTTGCCGAGGCAGAGCGTTACCCCAACGTCGACTGGGCGGACTGGATGTTCAAGGATGTGGCCTATTCGGAGAACGCCAACGTGAGCATGAGCGGCGGTACGTCGTTCGTGAAGTATTATGCCTCCATCGACTACCAGCACGAGAGTGACTTGTTCAAGGAGTATGACAATGGACGGGGTTACCAGACGACCTACGGCTACGACCGTGTGAACATGCGCAGCAACCTCGACTTCCAGCTGACGAAGACGACCTTGCTGAAGACCAACCTCTTCGGTTCCTACGGCGTCAAGCAGGGTCCGCGCACGGACTATGAACACAACATCTGGGGCAGTGTGTACACCACGCCGCCCAACGCCATGATGCCGCAATACTCCGACGGTACCTGGGGCTACAGCCCGGACAACGACAACAACTCCGTGGCACAGCTTGCCCTGGCTCCGCAGAACACACGGACCACGACCCGACTGACCACCGACTTCATCCTGGAGCAGAAGCTCGACTTCATCCTGAAGGGACTGAGCGCCCGGGCATCCATCTCCTGGGACAACGTGTTCCTGGAGAGCAACCGCGGTGCCTGGACGGACGACAAAGCCGACTACAAGTACATCAACCCGGATACGGGAGAAGAGAGTCATCAGAACACCGAGGGTACCCACAACTTCGACTTCTTCCCGACGAACAACTGGAAGGCTGAAGGCGGAACCGTGGACAACAACGCCACCGAACGCCACCTTTATTATCAGGCTCAGCTCGACTGGGCACGCCAGTTCGGCGACCACAACGTGACGGCGATGGGACTCTTCAGCCGTCAGGAGCGTACACGAGGCAGCATCGTGCCCCACTACCGCGAGGACTGGGCATTCCGTGTGACCTACAACTATGCCGACAAATACTTCTTCGAGTACAATGGCGCCTACAACGGTTCTGACAAGTTCTCCAGCGACCACCGCTTCGCCTTCTTCAACTCCGGCGCCATCGGCTGGATGATCAGCGAGGAGAAGTTCATGAAGCCGCTCAAGTTCATCGACCTGCTGAAGCTCCGCGCTTCTTACGGTGAAATCGGTAACGACGAAATCGGCAACGAGTGGGATGCCAACTACCGCTGGCTCTACATGACACAGTGGGAGACGGGCGGAAACATCCTCACGGGTCTCTACAACGCCGCCAGCCCCTATACGTTCTACCGCGAGAAGACCGTGGGCAACCCGGACATCCACTGGGAGGTAGTCCGCAAGTTCAACTTCGGTATCGACTACTCGTTCTTCGGCGGCCTGCTTGCCGGTAACGTCGAAATCTTCCGCGACCGGCGCACCGACGTCCTGCTCCAGGGTGCCAACCGTGCCACTCCGTCGTTCTTCGGCGGCATCACGCAGGCTCCGTGGGCGAACCTGGGAACCATCGACAACAAGGGTTACGAATTGGAGCTGCGCATCAACAAGACCTTGCGCAACGGACTCCACCTCTGGGGTAACTTCAACATGACCCACGCCATCAGCGAGGTTGTCGACGGCGACGACGCACTCTACAAGCCGTACTATCAGAAGAAGGAGGGCAAGCCTGTCAACCAGACCTACACCTATGTGGACCATGGCTACACGGAGACCATCGACGACCTCTACGGCAGCACCGCCTTCGAGGCGCTCGACGACCAGAAGCTGCCGGGCATGTACCAGATTATCGACTACAACGGCGACGGTGTCATCAACAACGAGGACAACATCCCCTACGGCTTCTCCAGCAATCCACAGAACACCTACAGCGGTTCAGTCGGCTTCGACTACAAGGGATGGAGCTTCTTCATGCAGTTCTACGGCGTGACGAACGTGACCCGTCAGGTGGTGTTCAGCACGTTCGACCAGAAACGCCTGATTGCCTACGACGAGGGTTCCATCTGGTCAAAGGACAACCCGCATCCCGACGTGCCTACGCCCCGCTTCGGCTCCTCGGTCAACAGCTACTTCCATGGCAGCCGTTACTTCTACGACGGTTCGTTCATCCGTCTGAAGAACATCGAGCTGGCATACACGTTCACCGACGGCTGGATCCGCCATCTGGGTCTGTCGAGCCTGAAGCTCTATGTCAACGGCAACAACCTCTGGGTACACACCAAGATGCCGGATGACCGCGAATCGAACTTTGCCGGAACGGGCTGGGCTTCGCAAGGCGCTTACCCGACGGTGAAGCGTGTGAACTTTGGTCTTAAATTCACCTTATAAACTAGAGACACCATGACGATAAAGAATCACTTACGTACCTTATTATATACAGGGCTCCTGACTGCGTCCTTCGGTCTGACTTCGTGTGAAGACTACCTGGAGAAGACCCACGAGAGCACTGTTTCGGAAGAAGATGCCTTCAAGACCTTCCGCACCTTCCAGGGTTTCACGGAAGAGCTGTACTACTGCCTCCCCGACCATGCACACTGCTACTGGCAGAACTCCTTCAACTGGGGCGAGGACGAAATCATCTCCTTCGGCAAAGACTATTTCATGGGCTACAAGATCGACCTGGGCGACTTCTGGGGCTGGCAGTCGGGTTTCGACGGCTGGGGCTGCTGCTGGATGGATGGCAGCAATGTTTCGTCGACCTCGACCGACCGTATGCAGAAGAAGTTCTGGCCACTCGCCTGGTATGGCATCCGCAAGACGAACGTCGGCCTGGCAAACCTTGACAAGCTCATCAACGCCACCGACGAGGAGCGCAACCTCATCGAGGGACAGCTCTACTTCTTCCGTGGCTGGTTCCACCTGATGCTCATCGAGTACTTCGGCGGCATGCCTTACATCGACACCGTGCTGTCGGCATCCGAACCGCTGAGCAACCCGCGTCTGAGCTACCAAGAGTGTGCTGACCGCATTGCCAAAGACCTGCGTCGGGCTGCCGACCTGCTCCCCATCGACTGGGACAAAACGACCGCCGGAGCTGCCACGTTGGGCAACAACCAGCAACGCATCAACAAAATCATGGCACTGGCATTCCTCGGCAAGAACTACCTCTGGGCAGGCAGTCCGCTGATGAACTACGCGTCCCAGGGCAGCCGTACCTACAACGCCGACTACTGCAAGAAGGCAGCCGACACCTTTGCCGAGTTGCTGAAGCTGGTGGAGAGCGGACAGACACAGTACGCCCTCGTAGACTTCGACCACTACTCGGACATCTTCTATACCTATCAGCAGAACGCCATGAACCCCGGTTCGACGGAAGCCATCTTCCAGAGCCCGATGTACGACTGGTGGATGGGTTCGGGCTGGAGCCTCGGTCCTCAGTTTGTCGGTTCCAACCAGTCGGGAGAAACGAACTCCACGCTGTTCACGCCGACAGCCAACTATGTGAACTACTTCGGTATGGCTAACGGACTTCCGCTCGACGACCCCGACTCGGGCTTCGACCCTGAATATCCGTGGCGTGACCGCGACCCCCGCTTCTACAACGACTTCATCTATGACGGCGTGCAGACCATCGAGAACCTGAGTGCCCTGAGTGCCGACCAGCGCGACAACCAGAAAATCCAGTATGCCAACCTCTACACCGGAGGCAACTACCGCGACGAGGTGAACGAGAGCCGTACGGGCTATCTGTTGCGCAAGTTCACTCCGCTTGCAGTCAACTACTACGACCAGGGTATCCGTGACTACGGCGACGCCCTGACCATCCAGATCAGCTGGATGCGTCTGGCAGACGTCTACCTGATGTACGCCGAAGCTGCCGCCAACGGCTACGGTTCGGCAACCAGCTCGGCTCCGGGCTTCAGCCTGACAGCAGTCGACGCCATCAACCGCATCCGCGAACGTGCCGGCGTGGCTGACGTCAACAGCAAGTATACCGGCAACCTCGACGACTTCAACAGCGAAGTACGCCGCGAACGTGCCGTGGAACTCGCCTACGAGGGCTTCCGCTTCAACGACCTGCGCCGCTGGCTGCTCCTCACCGTCTACCCCTACAACATCAAGACTTCACAGGAGTTCGACCGTGTAGAGCTGAACACCGACGACCCGACGCAGAGCCGTGTGGCCAACTGGCGCGAGGAAGAAATCCTGCGACGCAACCTCTCGGAGAAACACTACTGGATGCCTCTGAAGACCAACGACGTGACCATCTATCCCGAGTTCTACCAGAACCCCGGATGGTAATCGGTGAGTATGAACGACTAAAAACACAAAGAAGATGAAACACATACAAATAAGACCTGTTTTATGTATGACCTTTGCCGCCGCCTTCATGTACGCGCAGGCTCAGGAAGCCGAGACCGCCGCACCGGTCGCCCAGCTCGACTCACTGACCGCCAACGCCGAAGGTGAGCAGGTGCAAGTGGCCTATCGAAAAGTCAATCAGAACGACTTGCTGGGAGGTGTCTCGTTCGTCAACGTGGAGAAGCTGATGGAGAAGAACTACATCGGCAGCTACAGCTTGACAGACATGCAGAGCTACGTCAGCGGATGGAACGGCAGCAACCTCTGGGGCATGGACAGCTATCTCGTGCTGGTGGACGGTGTACCCCGTGACGCCAACAACGTGTTGCCGTCTGAAATCGCACAAATCTCCTTCCTCAAAGGTGCACAGGCTGTGGTCCTCTACGGAAGCCGTGCCGCCGACGGTGTGATCTACATCACCACCAAACGGGGACAGGCAGGCAAGACCCGCATCGATGTGCGGGGCAACACGGGCTTCCACGTGCCCATCAGCTATCCGGAGTACCTGGGTGCAGCCGAATACATGACACTCTACAACGAGGCACGCCTCAACGACGGACTGGACCCGACCTACACGGACCAACAAATCTATCACACGGCGAACAAGACCAATCCTTTCCGTTACCCGGACGTGAACCTCTACTCGGACGAGTACCTGAAGAAGGCCTACAACGAGTCGGACGTGACGGCGGAAATCTCCGGCGGTTCGGAGCGCGCCCGTTTCTACACGAACATCAACTTCTACAACATCGGTTCGCTGGTGAAGTTCGGCGAGGCGGACAACGACCACACCACCCGCTTCAGCGTCCGTGGTAACATCGATGTTGACCTGGGCGAATACGTACAGGCTTACGCCGACGCCAACGCCACGTTCTATGACGGACAGGGCGCACGCGGCAACTTCTGGACGGCAGCCGGCTCGCTCCGCCCCAACCGCATCACCCCGCTCATCCCCATTGACATGCTGATGCCCAACGACAAGACGGCATGGGACTATGTCAACTCGTCGATGTACCTCATCGACGGCAAGTACCTCCTGGGTGGTACGTCGCTCGACCAGACCAACGAGCTTGCCAACCTCCTCGTGGCTGGAACGAACACCTACACCAGCCGTCAGTACCAGTTCGACCTGGGTGTGAACGTCGACCTCTCGATGATGCTGAAGGGACTTTCGTTCAAGACGATGTACGCCATCGACTACGCCACGACCTACAACCACTACTACGGCAACAGCTACGCCACCTACGAGCCGCAGTGGGGTAACGTCAACGGCAAGGATGTCATCATCGGACTGACCCAGTACGGACAGGACACCCACGACGGAACGCAGCACGTCGCTGACAGCTACGACCGCCAGACGATGACCTTCTCGGCACAGTTCGACTACCAGAACCGCTTCGGCGACAACCACAACGTGGCTGCCAGCCTCATCGCAGCCGGATGGCAACGGGGCGAGACTGCCGTCTATCACAAGACCAGCAATGTCAACCTCGGTCTCCAGCTCGACTATAACTACCAGAACAAGTACTACGCCAGCTTCGGCGGCGCACTGGTGCACTCCGCCCGTCTGCCGAAAAACAACCGCAACGCCTTCTCGCCCTCACTCACCTTGGGTTGGCGTCTGTCAAAGGAGAACTTCCTGAACGACTCGCCCGTGGTGGACGACCTGATGCTGACGGCTTCCGCATCCATCCTGAACACCGACCTCGACCTCACCGATTACTACATGTATGAGTCAACCTACGACTCGTCCAACGGTTCCTGGTGGGGATGGGCTGACGGTAACCAAAGCAAAGCTACCGAATCGCGCCGCGGTGCCAACCCGAATCTGGACTTCATCCAACGGAAGGAGGTCAGCGTCGGTCTGCGCGGCTCACTGTGGAACAAGATGGTGTCGTTCGACGCATCGTTCTTCATGAACAGCGTGGAAGGTCTGCCCGTACAGGCACGCAACGCCTTCCCCAACTACTTCTTCTCCTACTGGCCTGAGAGTACGCTGATTCCCTATGTCAACTACAACAACAGCTCGCGCACCGGTTTCGACTTTGCCGTCAACTACAACAAGAAGTTCGGTGAGGTGGACCTGAGCGTCGGCCTGACGGGAACCTACTACACCAGCGAAAACACCAAGGTCGATGAGATGTATGAAGAGGCTTACCGCTACCGCGAGGGCAAACCGACCGACGGTATCTGGGGCTACGTGACCGACGGCTTCTACAAGGACGAAGCCGACATCGCCAACTCCCCCGAATCGACCTTTGGCGAAGTGAAGCCGGGTGACCTGAAGTATGTCGACCAGAACGACGACGGCGTCATCGATGACAAGGACGAAGTCTACCTGGGCGAAGTGTGGGGCTCCCCCTTCACCTTGGGTCTCAACTTTACCGTGAAATGGAAGAACTTCACCCTCTTCGCAGCCGGCAGCGGCTATTTCGGCGCAGCAGCCATGAAGAGCAGCGAATACTACTGGGTATATGGTGACCGCAAGTACTCCGAAGTGGTGCGTGGACGCTGGACACCGGAAACGGCATCGACAGCCACCTATCCGCGCCTGACCACCCAGAACAACACGCACAACTTCCGCAACTCGGACTTCTGGATGTACAAGAACGACCGCTTCAACCTCTCGAAGCTCCAGCTGACCTATGACCTGCCCAGCTCGCTCTTCCAGGGCTCGGTGGTACGCAGCCTGTCGGTCTATGCATACGCCAGCAACGTGTTCACCATTGCCAAGGAACGCAAGCTCTTGGAACTGAACACGAGTGCCGCCCCGCAGAACCGCTTCTACAACATCGGTTTCAAAATTGGTTTTTAACTGATTAATCACTTAGATTCATGAAAAAGACATTATTCATATGCTTGGCGGTTGCCGCCCTGACAGCCGGATGCGACGATCTGTTCACCCCTGCCGTTGAGAACATCAAGCAACTGGAAGACGGACGGACAGACCCTCAGTTTGCCGAGGGTATCCTGGCCAATGCCTATACGCGCAACCCCTACAACGCACAATCGTTCAATGACGTCGCTACCGACGATGCCGTGACCAACCAGACGGACAATACCTACCTGCTGATGGCGACCGGCTCATGGACGGCGAACAACAACCCCGTGAACCAGTGGGACGGCTGCAAGGCTGCCATCCAGTACATCAACATGTTCCTGAGCGAAGTGGAACAAACCAGCTTTGCCAAGGACTCCACCATAAACCGCCTGTTCCGCAACCGCCTCAAGGGAGAAGCCTACGGTCTGCGCGCCATGAACATGTTCTACCTCCTCCAGGCACATGCCGGCTGGACTGACGACGGACGTCTGCTGGGCGTCCCCGTAGTCAACGAGATGGAGACTGCCACGAGCGACTTCAACCGCCCGCGCAACACCTTCGACGAGTGTATCCAGGCCATCTATGACGACGTTGCCGCCGCCGTAGAAATCCTGCCGCTCGACTATCAGACCCTGTCGTCTGACGAAGAGATGCCGGAGTACTATCAGAAGATGGGTGTCTCGTTCTATGACTTCAACCGTGTCTTCGGCAACGAGTTCAAGACCCGCATGAGCGGACGCATCGCCATGGCATTCCGTGCCAAGGCTGCCCTGCTGGCTGCCAGCCCTGCCTTCGCCTCGGGCACAACCGTAACCTGGGCAGACGCCGCACGCTACAACGGCGAACTGCTCAACCTCATCGGTGGCGTGTCGGGACTGTCGGCAACCGGTAACACCTGGTACAAGAACAGTTCGGAAATCGACGGACTGGGTGCGGGTGAAAATCCGCAGGAGATGCTCTGGCGTCAGGGCAAAGTCACCAATGACTACAGCCTGGAGCTTAACCAGTTCCCGCCCAGCATCCTGGGAGGCGGACAAATCAACCCGACGCAGAACCTAGTGGATGCCTTCCCCATGGCGAACGGCTACCCCATCGACGACCCCAACAGCGGCTATGACGACCAAAACCCGTACGCGAACCGCGACCCTCGTCTGAGCCTCTACATCGTGTACAACGGCAGCACCATGGGCAACAACAACACTGTCATCGACACCAGCGTCGACAACACCTCGAACAACGACGGTCTGAACCGCGAACAGGGTCACTCCACCCGTACCGGATACTACCTCCGCAAACACCTGCATGAAGATGTCGTGCTCAACGCCAGCGGTAGCCACAACGGCCAGACACACTACGTGCCCCGCATCCGCTACACCGAAATCTTCCTCAACTATGCCGAAGCCGCCAACGAGGCATACGGTCCGCAGGGAACCGGTGAATACGGCTTCTCCGCTTACGATGTCGTGAAGGCCATCCGTCAGCGTGCCGGCGTGGGAACCGACAACGGCGATGCCTACCTGGAGAGCATCAAGGGCGACAAGGACAAGATGCGTGAGCTCATCCGCAACGAACGCCGCCTGGAGCTCTGCTTCGAGGGCTTCCGCTTCTGGGACGTACGCCGCTGGCAGCTCGACATCAACGAGCCCGCCATGGGTATCCGCATCAGCCGCGGTGTCTACACTCCGTTTGAAGTCGAGGCACGCAGCTACCGTGACTACATGAACTTTGGTCCCATCCCCTACTCCGAGACGCTGAAGTACGACGCACTGGAGCAGAACAAGGGCTGGTAACACAGAAACGTTGAACTAACACATCAAACTTAACTCATGAAGATTATGAAAAGACTGACATCTATACTTGCTTTGGCAGCACTGACCCTCTTCCCGGCGTGTGAGAACGGAGACTGGTCGTTCCCCGACTACGACTACTCTACCGTCTACTTCGCCTACCAGTTCCCGGTACGTACCCTGACACTGGGCAACGATGAGGAGTATAACAACGACCTCGACAACGAGCACAAGTGTAAAATCAAGGCTGTCCTGGGCGGTGTGTATGAGAACGGAGCCAACCGCATCATCGACATCGAGGTGGACAACTCGCTCTGCGACGACCTCTACTTCAGCACGGGCGAAAAAGTGGAACCGATGCCTGCCGGCTACTACCAGCTGGCAGCCGACCAGATTGTCATCCCCAAGGGTGAAATCAGCGGCGGCGTGGAAGTACAGTTCACCGACGCCTTCTTCGCCGACCCGAAGTCGCTCCTGACCAACTACGTCATCCCCTTGCGCATGACCGACGTGCAGAACGCCGACTCCATCCTGCAGGGACAGCCCAACGTGGACAATCCTGACCCGCGCATCACGTCCGACTGGGTAGAGCAACCCAAGAACTTCGTGCTCTACGCCGTGAAGTACGTCAACCCATGGGACGGCATCCTGCTGCGCCGTGGAGTCGACCAGATTACCGCCGACGGAACCACCACGACCGTGGTACGTCATGGAGCAACAGTCGTGGACGACCAGACCGTGGAGTTCACCACCCGCTCGCTCACCGAAGCCGCATGGTCACTGGGACTGGGCAACAAGACCTGCAACCTCATCCTGAAGTTTGACGAGAACAACAAGTGTACGCTCAGCACCGACACCGAGGGATGCACCGTCAGCGGTACCGGCGAATATGTGCCTCACGGAGAAAAGAACTCGTTCAACAACAGAGACCGCGACGTCATCTACCTCGACTACACCGTCGACCTGGGAGACACGAAGTATGCCACCCGGGATACCCTCGTGATGCGCGACCGTCAGGTGAAGGGCGAGTGGTTCACCGTGACCAAACAATAGGAACTCAAGTAATGGAACTTACCAAGCAGAAAACAGACTATGAAACGATACATCAAATTATTTCCAACACTTGCCCTGGCGGCTGCCGTGACAGCGTGTGCGGACTACAAGCTGGAGCCGTTCGACGTGGCAAAGCCGGAGAGTGTGGCTCAATACGAGTATCTGAGCAACTACGAACCGCTGAAGACGTACATCGACCGCGCCGCACACCCCAACTTCCACCTGGGAGGCGCTATCGCTGCTACCGACTTCAACAAGAAGGGCGTAGTCTACGAACTCATCACCTCCAACTTCGACGAGATGACCGCCGGCAACGAGATGAAGTACGCCTCCTGTGTCTCCGATGACGGAACGATGAACTTCACCACCGTGGGCGACTTTGTCGAGAATGCACGCGAAGCCGGCATCACCATCTACGGACACACGCTCGCCTGGCACTCGCAGCAGAACAACAAGTACCTCAACAGCCTGATTGCCTCGACCATCATCCCGGCTCCCCCGGTAGAACCCGTCGAGGAGGAAGTGAAATACGAGGACTACTCGACCTACACCTCCTTCCCCTTCTACGTGATGGGATACACGCCCGAGTTTGACGGCGAGTCGCTCATCAGCCGCTATCCGGGTGAGTGGTACCAATACTTCGTTGCCGACGGCATCACCGCCGTGCCGGGCGACGACTACAGCGTGACCATCTGCGTCAAGGGCAGCAGCGAGGGCACCATGAACGTACAGTTCGGAAACTGGGGAGCCTTGCAGGACAAGCAGGTCAGCTTCGGCGAAGACTGGTCGGAAGTCACCATCGAGTACCCCGGCTGTCCCGACATCACTTCAGCCTTCGTCGTCTTCCAACCGGGAACGTATGAAGGTGAAATCCGCCTGAAGTGGCTGAAGGTAACACACTCATACACTCCTGAAGTTGCCAGCGACGGCGGACACTGTCTCATCATGAGCAATCCGACGATGAAGGACAACAACTACAATGCACAGGTGTTCTACAAGATTGCCACTCCTTTCCAGACCGGCGTGACCTACAACTTCAAGGCGATGGCAAAGGCAACGGAAGCCTACACCCTGTCTCCCTTCATCCAGTCGAGCACCACAAGCGACCAGCAATATCCCGCAGGCTGGAATGTAGGAACGGAGTGGACCTCCATCTCGGGTTCCTTCACCGTGGACAAGGACAACACCTACGACAAGTTCACCTTCAACATCGGTACGATTGTGGGTGACATCTACTTGGACGACGTGAGCATCATGGCAGAAGGCTCGACGACCAACCTCATCAACGGAGGTGATTTCGAAGACGGCCTTGATGCCGGCTGGCAGATATTCGAAGGCGACCACTCGTTCCGTCTCTCCGACGACGGACAGGGATACGGCGGCACGGGCGACCAGATTGTCGAGATGACTCCTGAAGAGAAAAAAGATACCCTCACCTGGGCTATGGACAACTGGATCAACGGCATGATGGAAGCCACCGGCGGATACGTCACCGCTTGGGAGGCTGTCAACGAAGCCATCTCCGGTGCCGACTATGACGGCGACGGCATCTACGACCTGCAGTCGGCAAGCAACGTGTCGGCAAGCGACGCAGCCAACAACTTCTACTGGCAGGACTACCTGGGCGACATCGACTACGTCCGTACCGTTGTCCGCCTGGCACGTGAACACTTTGCCGAACACGGAGGCAACGCCGCTGACCTGAAGCTCTTCATCAACGACTACAACCTGGAGTCCGACTGGGACGACAACGCCAAGGTGAAGAGCCTCGTCGAGTGGATCAACCGTTGGGAAGCCGACGGCGTCACCAAGATCGACGGCATCGGTTCGCAGATGCACGTCAGCTGCTACATGGATGAGAACACCCAGCGCAGCAAGGAAGAGCATGTGGTGAAGATGTTTGAAATCATGGCAGCCTCGGGCAAGCTCGTGAAGATTTCCGAGCTCGACATGGGACTGGTCGGACTGGACGGACAGGACATCCCGACCGAAGAGGTCACCTACGAACAGGCACTGCGCATGGCAGACTACTACCAGTTCATCATCGAGAAGTATTTCGAGATTATTCCCGTTTCTCAACAATACGGCATCACCCAGTGGTGTATGACCGACAGTCCTGCCAATTCGGGTTGGCGTGCCAACTCACCGGTAGGTCTGTGGGACCTCAACTACAACCGCAAACCGGCATACGGAGGCTTTGCCAACGGCCTTGCCGGGGAGGTAATTGTGGTTCCTTACGCTCCGGGAGAAGCCGCAGAGTGATCTTCTGAGTATGTTTCTTGAGAGGGAGCCGGATACCGTTCCGGTTCCCTTTCTTTTTGCCCTTCAGCGGACGGAAGGCATCCCGTCCCCCGACACAGACAGCTTCAGCCTGTCTCTTTTCCATGAAAAGCCCTCCGGGCATTCGCGTTTGACCGGGCAAACACAAGTCTTCGACCGGATAAACACAAGCGTTTGACCTGCCAAAGTAATTAGTTTGATATACCTAAATATTATACTTTGCCTATCTAAGTATTATACTTTGCCTGCCTAAGTATTATACTTTGCCTACCTAAGTATTATACTTTGCCTACCTAAGTATTATACTTTGTCTGCCTAAGTATTATACTTTAGTCTATCAAACTACTATGTTTGTCAGGTTAAACGCTTGTGTTTAGTGAGTCAAACTAATGCATTTGACAAATCGAACTCTTGTGTTCTATCCGTCGGACAACGGCATTTGCCTGGACAAAGCCCTGATAACGGAAGGAGCAACAGGTTTGTAAACACACAGGATTAGACACGCCTTCAAACAAAAATGGCGCGGAACATGCAAGCATCGTGCTGCATCGTCCGCGCCATCGGCATATTTGAGAGAATAAGCAATAATCAGCTGAGAGCCTGAGCTGTCTATTTCTCCAGCAGGTCCTTCAGGAAGGCATCCAGCTCGGCATCCAGGCCTTTCAACAGTTCGTCGTCATTGAGCAACAGCGTGTCGTCATCGACCAGCAACAGCTCGGCAACGGTCTCCTTGTCGCCATCGACCAAGGTGAACGAATAGGGCTTCATCAGTGCCACCTCGTCCAGCGCACCTTTCTCCTTCAGGCGCTTCAAGACGTTGCGCAGGGGCGCCTCCGCCTCTTCATACGACCCGTCTTCCGACCATTCACCGACCTCGGTGCATGCCAAGCGATTGTCATCATCGTCCATGATGACGAGCTCCCCCGTATCAAAGTTGGGTTGCAGGTGAATGTCCGTGATTGCCGACTGCCCGTCGCCGGCAGCCCGGTAGCGCGACAAGGCAGCCTTGATGGCTTCTTCGACGTTGTTTTGTGACTGTGAACTGAGTTTCATGACGTTATTGATTTGATGATTGCTAAAAGCACTCAAAAGTACAAAAAACAATCATTCCGACCACCATGAAGCATGAATTTTTACATTCTACTCGTTGAATCGCTTCATCTGCAGGTCGAGTTTCTGTCTTGCCAAGGCTGCACGACGCAGTTCGTCGGCGTATGCCTCTATCAGCCGTCCGTCTTCCGATGTCCGGTAGTCCGTCCCCTCCTTCTTGCCGCGCAAGGCGTTGCGGGCTTCGTCGAGGTAGCGCAGGGCAGCCGGAAGGTCGCCTTTCATTTCGCTGTAGAGTGCCAGGTTGAAGGCTGCACGCATCTTCGCCTTTCCCTTGCGCAGGTCGAAGTCTAGCTTCCAGCTCTCGGCGGCCAGGTCCCAGTCTCCTTCCTGCAGGCAGACGGCGGCATCGCGCATGTTGACGCTTCCTCCCCGGTAGAAGTACCGGTTCACTGTCTGCCACAGGGGGACGAGGTGACCCACGGGGCGTCCTGCCAGGTGCCGTGTGGCGTCTTCCTCGATTTGCTGACGGGTCAGTCCGTCCAACTCCCAGTAGAGCGTGTCACGGTCGATGAAGCGTTGGAACGGACGGTCGCGTCCCGGCAGGTATACACGTGTCTCCAGGGAGAGTGCTCCCGTGAAGACAGCGACCCGTTCCTCCTCGCTGTACGGAGTATACATCTCGGTCGCACCGGGCACCAGCGAGGCGTCATCGACCGTCAGCAGCAGGTCCACCTGCAGGTCGGACGTCAGCTGTTCCACTTCCCGGGGTGAGAAGAGTACCTGTCCTTCCGGTTTTGCCGGACGGAAGAGCGAGTCACTGATCATCACCGTCTCAAAATACCCGGCGTTGGCGAGCTGCCCGGCCAGTTCCTCGGCAAGCACCTTGCCGTCGAGCGGCACCGGGGTGTTCAGCGGAAGCTTACCGTCTGCCGGAGCCTCCGCAGGAAACATGTTGTTGAGCACCGCCACCCGTCTCACACCGGGTGCAAAACTCACGTCGGAGGGCATCAGGGTGTCGACCGACATCACATCTATGCTGGCGCAGGCACTGAAGCCCACACATGCCAGAAGTCCCAGGAGTAAATGTTTCATTGATTCTGAAGAGGTTTATTTGCCAACGAGGGGACAAGTGAGCAAGGAGACAAGGAGCGTGTCTGTCACATTCTCCTTGTCCACTTGTCTGCTTGTCCCCTCGTCATGTATTATCGACTCGTCACCGGATTATTGGTACAAGTTCCGCCCGTGGCAGTTCTTGTACTTCTTGCCGCTGCCACAGGGGCAGGGATCGTTCCGTCCGATGGTCTGCTCGTTGCGGATCGGTTCGCGTTTGACTTCGCGGGTATCACGGGCGGCTGCAGCCTGCTGATTGGGGTCACTCAGGTCCTGCTTGGTCTCGGTGTAACGCGGACGTTGCTGGGGCAGCGGGTCGGGAGCAGCCTCACGCACCTGTTCCGGTTCGCGTACCGGGATTTGTGCACGCATCAGGACGGAGATGGTCTGGTCGTTGATTTTCTTCACCATGCTGTCAAAGAGGTTGACCGACTCCAGCTTGAAGATGAGCAACGGGTCTTTCTGCTCGTAGCTGGCGTTCTGTACGGAGTGCTTCAGTTCGTCGAGGTCACGCAGGTTCTCCTTCCATGCCTCGTCGATGGTGTGGAGCAGGATAGCCTTCTCGAATGCCTTCACGATTTCGCGGCACTCACTCTCGTAAGCCGCCTTGAGGTTGCAGGATATGTTGTAGACGCGCTTGCCGTCGGTGATGGGCACGAGGATGTTCTCATACATGTGCCCTTGTGCCTCATAGACTTCCTTGATGACCGGCATAGCCACCTGTGCCATACGCTCGGTCTTGCGCTTGAAGTTTGCCATGGCGGCATCGAAGAGCTTCGTCTCGATGACTTCGGGCTTCTCACGGCGGAACTCCTCTTCGGTCACCGGCATCTCGATGGCGAAGTTGTGGAGCACCTCCATCTTGGCATCTTCATACTCCTTGCCTTCCACGGCACTGATGCAGCACTCTTCCACCATGTTCACGATGTCCATGCCGATGCGTTCACCCATGAGGGCGTGGCGACGCTTGGTGTAGACCACCACACGCTGCTTGTTCATCACGTCGTCGTATTCCAACAGACGCTTACGGATACCGAAGTTGTTCTCCTCGACCTTCTTCTGTGCACGCTCGATGGAGTTGGAAATCATCTTTGCCTCGATCATCTCGCCTTCCTTGAAGCCCAGCTTGTCCATCACCTTGGCGATACGCTCGGAGGCGAACAGACGCATCAGGTTATCTTCCAGCGAAACGAAGAAGACTGACGAACCCGGGTCTCCCTGACGTCCGGCACGACCACGCAACTGACGGTCCACACGGCGTGACTCGTGACGTTCGGTACCGATGATGGCAAGACCACCCGCAGCCTTCACTTCGGGGCTGAGCTTGATGTCCGTACCACGACCCGCCATGTTGGTGGCGATGGTCACCGTACCGCTCAGACCTGCCTTTGCCACGATTTCGGCTTCCTTCTGGTGCAGCTTCGCGTTCAACACGTTGTGCTGAATCTTCCGCATGGTGAGCATCTTGCTCAGCATCTCGGAGATTTCCACCGACGTCGTACCTACGAGGACCGGACGTCCGGCATTCACCATCTTCTCGATTTCCTCGATGACGGCCTTGTATTTCTCACGCTTGGTCTTGTAGACGCGGTCGTTCATATCGATACGCGCAATGGGGCGGTTGGTCGGGATGACCACCACATCGAGCTTGTAGATGTCCCAGAACTCGCCTGCTTCCGTCTCAGCCGTACCGGTCATACCGGAGAGCTTGTGGTACATACGGAAGTAGTTCTGCAGGGTGATGGTGGCGAAGGTCTGCGTGGCAGCTTCCACCTTCACGCGCTCCTTGGCCTCGATGGCCTGATGGAGTCCGTCGGAGTAACGGCGACCCTCCATGATACGTCCCGTCTGCTCGTCGACGATTTTCACCTGTCCGTCGATGACCACATACTGGTCGTCCTTCTCGAACATGGCGTATGCCTTGAGGAGCTGGTTGATGGTGTGTACACGCTCCGACTTGATGGCATAGTCGGTGAGCAGCGCATCCTTCTTGGCGAGCTTCTCTTCGTCGCTCAGTCCGGTCTCTGCCTCCAGTGCAGACAGTTCGGAAGCGATGTCAGGCAGCACGAAGAGGTTCGGGTCAGACGAGTTGCCGGTAATGAGGTCGATACCCTTGTCGGTCAGGTCGACGCTGTTGAGCTTCTCGTCGATGACGAAGTAGAGGGGTTCCACCGCCTCGGGCATGCGCTTGTTGTTCTGCTCCATGTAGATTTCCTCGGTAGCCTGCATGCCGGCCTTGATGCCCGGTTCACTCAGGTACTTGATGAGGGGTTTGCTCTTGGGGAGCGCCTTATGGCAACGGAAGAGGGCGAGGAAGCCTTCTTCACGCTCTTTCTTGTCTTCGGAAGGGATGAGGCGTTTGGCTTCGGTGAGGAACTGGGTAGCCAGCTTGCGCTGTGCTTCAACCAGACGTTCCACCATCGGGCAGAGCTGTTCGAAGAGCTGCTCCTCTCCCTTGGGCACGGGACCGGAGATAATCAACGGCGTACGGGCATCGTCGATCAACACCGAGTCGACCTCATCGACGATGGCATAGTTATGCTGGCGTTGCACGAGGTCACGCGGACTGTTTGCCATGTTGTCGCGCAGGTAGTCGAAACCGAACTCATTATTCGTACCGAAGGTGATGTCTGCCATGTATGCCTTGCGGCGGGCGTCGGAGTTGGGCTGATGCTTGTCGATACAGTCCACACTCAGACCGTGGAACTCATAGAGCGGTCCCATCCACTCGGAGTCACGCTTGGACAGATAGTCGTTGACCGTCACCACGTGTACACCGTTTCCGGTCAGGGCATTGAGGAACACCGGAAGGGTAGCCACCAGGGTCTTACCTTCACCGGTCGCCATCTCGGCAATCTTGCCTTTGTGCAGCACGACACCACCGAAGAGCTGTACGTCATAGTGCACCATGTTCCACGTGATTTCGGAACCTCCCGCCATCCAGTGGTTCTGATAGATTGCCTTGTCACCCTCGATGCGGACGAAGTCTTTTGTGGCAGCCAGTTCACGGTCGAAGTCGGTTGCCGTCACCTCGATTTCAGCATTCTCGGCAAAGCGGCGTGCCGTATCCTTCACGATGGCGAAAGCTTGCGGCAGGATTTCGTCGAGCGCCTTCTCATAGCGGTCGAGCACCTCCTTCTCCAGCTTGTCAATCTGGGCGAAAAGCCCTTCACGCTGTTCCAGCTCGGTCTCCTCGACCTTGGACTTCAGCTCATCGATTTTCTCACGCAGGTCGGTGGCAGAGTCCTTGACGAACTTCTGCAATTCCTTTGTCTTCGCACGCAGCTCGTCGTTGCTCAGCTTGTTGATGTCCGGATAGGCTGCTTTCACCTTCTCCACCCAAGGCACGATTTCCTTCATGTCGCGAGTAGCCTTGTTACCAAACAGCTTACTCAAAAATTCATTAAATCCCATTATCGTATTGTTTTTATTATTTGCTTATGTGAGTATAGAATAAGTGTGTTGACACGCCGTCCGCCAACAGCGTGCAAAGTTAATTGAAAGAGCCGACTTTACGGCAATTTTCAGACGGTAAAAGATTTAGCGGATTCCGCCCAGAAGGGTTGAGCGGCATGCGTTGGGGGCACGGATGCGCACGAAGTGTGTCACCGTGGGTGCAATGCAGTCCACTGTGGCAGGCACCGGGATAATTTCCGGCTTCACGGAATGACCGAAGAATATGATGGGGAAATTAATCAGAGATGCGGACGTGTAGTGGCTGTCGACCAGCGGGTCCTCGCTCACGTGTTTCCAGCCGGGGGCAAGCTCCAGCAGGATGTCACCGGACGCGTCGATGTTGAACGCGTTGCGCAGCAGAAGCCGTTCGGGCGTATTGGCATTGAGTGCCAGCTGATGGGCAGTGTAGGCAGCCTTCACGCCACTGACCTGCACGAGAAACTCGGCAGACTTGTTGAGCACCTCGGGCAGACTCAGCTGCTTCTGCTCGATGAGCTTGTGGTCGAAATAGATGTTCAGCCCGTTGTACGCCTGCACGTATTTTCCCTGTCCGTAGGTTGCCATGAGGTACATGTTGAGCAGGGCGGTGCAACGGTCCATATAGAAGTCGCCCGTAGGGATGCGATAGGCAGCCAGGTCCATCTTCTCGGGGTCGTTGTACCCCGTCGAAGTGATGAAGAAGAGGGCGTTGCGCAGCCCCACCCGCTTGTCGACCATGTCGATGAGGTTGCCTATCTCACGGTCGAGACGGACGTACGTGTCCTGAATCTCCACGGGATATTCCGTGGTCGACTTGTGTTCATAGTTCCCGGCATAGTAGGTCACCGAGAGGAGGTCGGGCACATCGTCCATGCCGAGGGTCGTGCTCTGCAGGCAACGCTCCACCAGGCGGTTGACTTCCTCATTGACCAGACCGGAGGTCTTGAACTGACGATATTTCTTGTAATCTGAAAAGGAATGTTTGAACCCGCGGGGCTGCTCGGGCGAGAAGTAGGTGTAGAGCGCCCGGTTCTGCAACGTCTCCCAGTCCAGCCCGGAGATGCGCGAGTCGAGTGCCTGACGGTCGTTGTAGGACATCACCCATGTCGGGAACGAACCATAGAACGTAGAGCCTGCCCACTTCCCGGTGTCGTCATTAATCCAGAAGGCACCGTCGCCGGCATGTCCTGCGCCGAAAATGGCTGCATCGCGGAAAGGACTGATGGCGTACACCAGGGCTTTTCCCTGGGTGGCAACCTTCAGCTCATCGGCTATGGTCGAAGAGAGCAGCTTGCGCGGCGAAGAGTTCTCGGCGGTGTACATGCCCATGAAGTCCTTGTCGTCGACCGATGCCATCACACGCAGGGTTTCGCGGTCCAGCCAGCTGTTGGCAATGATGCCATTATAATAAGGTGTAGTGCCGGAATAGATGGCTGCGACAGCCGACGAACGGTCGACAGGCTTGAAAGTGTATCCGCCGTTGGTGTAGACACGCCCCTCCTTGAGCAGACGCTTGAAGCCCTTCTCGCCGTAGAGTGCAGAGAACGCCTCCATGTAGTCCGTACGGAACTGGTCGATGGTGATACCGACCACCAACTTCGGAGCCGAAGAGAGGGTCTGCGCCTGCAAACTTGCCAGCGCCAATGCCGCCACTAGTGAGGTTAATATGCGTCCTTTCATGCTTTCTTACTTGTTACGAGGAGTCGTGTCACGGAACGTACCAACAAACTCAGCGCCAAAGGTACGATTACTAACGTTATTTTTTGGGGTATAAGCCACCAGAACACTATAAAAAGTGTTAATACGACAGCATTTCCTACGTGATAGAGGTCTTTCCGCCCCTTAACGGACTTATAAATCATCCACGGCAGGTAGACCAGCGGAATGGGATTAAGGATGGCCAGCAACCAGTTCGACCCCACCGTGGGGTGCAGTGAGAAGAAGAACAGGAACGCCACGATGCAGCCTGCCAACCCCTGGAAGGCGAACAGTACCGCGTCAAACAGCCACAGCCGCACCCCCTTTTTCCACTCCATCCATGAGAGGACGAGCGTCAGTGCCAGCACCAGCAGCGAGCAGGCAAGAGGTGACAACGGGAATCCCTTTTCCGGTTGAAGTGGCTCAGGGTCGACCACACGGACGGTCGACTTCACCAACCGACGCTCGCTGCCGTCCGCTGAACGGATCACGGCTCCTTCCGCCTCATCCATCATGACAAACGGGGCGAACATCTGGGCACGGGTATCGATGGCGCGGTCGGCTTCAGCCCCCAGACAGAGGTCGATGCCGAACTCGTCCCACGCATGTCCGTCGGTGAAACGGTGGACAATCTGACGGAAGGTCGCGGCATCGCGTGCCACGGGATAGACCACTTTGCCACGGATGCTCTCTTCAATCTTGTCGCGGGCACGGGTGGTGCAGTTGTCGTAGAAATAGTTGTAACGGTAGGTACGGTTCTCGGGGAGGTAGTTCGTTTCCAGTATTTCCACCAGACGCGCCTTCTCGTCCGGCAGGAGATTCAGTTCCTGCTGCACGACGTAGGACCCACGTCCGGCATATTCCGCCTCAAAATAAGGATAAGGGATGATGCCCAGCTGATAGTCGGTCTCTCCCGCGACGAAGCGCAGGATGAAGTTGGGCGTATTGAAGCTGAACATACCATAATTATACACCCAGTCAATCTTCCGGGAAGGCACTTCCACCCGGATTGCCGTATGGCCGAAGAGGGCATAAATCTCACTACCGGGAGAGCAGGTCATAAGGCTGATGCGCACGGAGTCTGCCTCGGCAGCACACACCGGTGTCATCTGTGTCATCCCCAGCAGGAGGACAAGGAGGATATATAGCTTTTTCATTTCTGTGGTTTCCGGTTCTTGGATGGACGGTGCAAAGGTAAGGGTTTTGGAGGAAATACCGTACCATCATCGACACAGTTACTCATTAAAAGTTCATTTTTCCTTCTCATACCCCTCATAATAATAGCTCTGCTCAATACCCTTGAATATCACTTCACGGTTCTCCGTGTCAGAAGTCAGGTTCTGCGAGAGCAGATAGCGTATTTCGAGATCGTTTATTGGAGAACGCTCCATAGCCGAGAGATATTGGTCCTTGTCCACATACTGCCAGTTGACGACCTTGCCGAGTGAGCGTTTCAGCATCATGTCCAGCCAGATACGCATGGAACGTCCGTTGCCTTCCATGAAAGGATGACATACGTTCATCTCGACATATTTCCCGATAATCTGCTCAAAGGTGTCTTCGGGCAGCTTCTCTACTGCCGCGAGAGCCGCCTTGAGATAGAGCGAATTGGCAAAGCGGAAACCTCCTTTGGCAATATTCTTGTCCCGGATAATGCCGGCAAAAGGATATAAACCGTCAAACAGATAGCGGTGTATCTGCTGGAGTCCTGCCGTCGTACCAACCGGTATCGTGTTTATATCGCCTGATTCAAAAAGGCGATGTGCCTTTGTCAAAGACTGTTCGTCTATTTCTTTTGTTGTCATACGGGTGTCACTTACCTGGCTCTTCCTTGATGGGAACAAGCAGTTTGCCTTTGTTTATCGTTTTATTTGAAGACAAAGGTAACGATAAAAGATTAATAGTAAAACTCGTTTTGCGTATCTGCACAGACACGGCAGCCCCCATCGGGACAGAACAGGCAACAACCCCTCTCCTCATCCATTGACAATCTGAGAGGCAAACAAGCCGTTTCCCTGACACAATTTCCCGATTCGTCGTTTTCAGCTAACGCATACTTTTGAAAAACTCCCCCTTCCAGCGGGCAAAAGCTAAATCCGATTAACAGGAAACTCCTACAACGCCTATTCGTTTCATATTTATTAACCTCAAACACTTCTTTTTCACGCGCGAAACAATATTGTTTGAGCTTCCAAACACAAGTGTTTGACTCGTGAAACAATATTGTTTGAGCTTCCAAACACAAGTGTTTGACTCGTGAAACAATATTGTTTGACCGATGAAACAATATTGTTTCGTCCGTCGATGTAAAGAAAAGAGAACAGCAAAGAAAAATTCCAGACATCTGCGTTCCAGAAGAAGCGCGGACGCTTCATTTTCAGAACTATTATTTTGCACAGCTCATTCGCCATTGCCTTGACAGCACACTCTTCCAAGCACCACAAATTACCCAAAACGACATCCGACAGCCACATACTCAAGCAAAGTGTATTTTGCAAATCGCTTGAAAAGGCTGTTTTCACGCACAAGCTCGCCGTCGGGTGCAACGAAGGGCATTCTCAGGCGATTCGTTTGACGTTTTGACACTTTGTCATTTCATCCATTGACAGGAGAAAACCGAAAGGCTTGCAATCGCTTCAAGCACAGAAAACCGCTTGTTGCCCATCATCGAAAATATATTCGTAAATTATTGATTTATAAAACAAATATATATACCTTGCAGACGTCAAAAAGTGGAAAATGAGAAAAATTATAACACATATCATCTATTTGCTTTTCCTCACCGTCACACCGGCTATGGGACAAGTTGTCGAAGGCGTCGTACTGGACACGACAGATTCAACAGCCATCGAGCATGTTTTTGTACGGATAGAGGGATGCGACGGTCCGTTTGCCCTTACAGATAAAAATGGACACTTCAAATTGGACAGCATTTCATGGAAAAGCAATTCCAGACTTTCCTTTAGCCACGTCTCCTTCAAACCTCTCCACGTAGCACTCCAGAAAACAAATGGCTCATACTATATGGAGCCCAGACGTGAGTTCGGGATAATAGTAAAACAAAGTCAATTGTTTTGATTGCTCGATTGTGTATCCTCATGCTGCCGAACAGCGAGACTTGCGTCCATTCATCTCCATAAGAATACAGATTGCAATTTCCCAAGTAAAACATTTGGAGATTCGATAATTCCTGGTTATTTTTGCAATAGACTAAACATCAGCCATCTATGTCAAGAGACAAGTATAACATGTTGCAATACACCGTAGCCTTGGTGTCGGAGTTCTCCGCACATTTTGGCATCAGTCAGCAGCAGGCACTCAACTACCTTGTGCGCTTCAAGGGGTTGGCGCATCTGGAGGAGTTCTACAATATCCTGCATACACATTCTTTCAACGACAGCATCGACGCACTCGCAAAGGTTTGCAGAAATAACGGAGGGAGGCTATGATAACGCTCTATGAAACTGACCCGCCCACAAATAGAATCGATGCAGGAAGACATGACATCCGACCTGCTTGCCCTGCTGATGGAAGACCGTGGAATGACGATGGAAGCTGCTATGAATCTGTTATACAATTCGGATACTTTCGAGCGACTGCTAGACCCTCGAAGCGGATTGTACTATCAATCTTCCGGCTATGTGCTGGACAGCCTCGACAATGAACTGACAACAGGAAAAAGTAAATGATAGTTTTTGAGGAATAAGGGCTGTGTCGAGGTTGCCTAAGGTATACAGAACAGACTCTACTTGTCTGCGCTTGACTGTAGTGTAGTAAGTAATTCTCAAAAATACTTCGTAATATTGCAGACTCGGGGTGACAGCTCGACAACAGAGACCAAAATAAATCACCATTTATGATAGAAACTGAGCAAACGAAGATGACGGAGATACGGATTTATCAATGCTTGTGGAAAAACATGCTTTTGGTCGTCCTCTGTTTTACTCTTGCAGCAGGTGGGTACCAGACGACTCAAAATATGCATGCAGGTTGGGTTACGAAAGTGTTTGGCGGTTGGTTGGGTATACTATTCTTCGGTGGTGGCGGATTGTTTCTCTTTCTCCAGACACTCTATAACCGGATTCGCCATATTCCGCTTTTGATAATCCATGAAGACAGAGTGGATTTCTACAGTCAGTTGAAGGGCACTTATCACACGATCCATTTTGCTGATGTGAAGCGTTTCCGATTAATTAGAATTTACAGTACAAAACTGATAGCCGTGGACTATAAGGCAAAGCCCTTGACGCATAAGTTGAAGACATCACCCGGTCTTGTACAGCGTGTAATGGCATTCAATCTCAAGGTGGCTGGCTCAATCGAAAGCTTTCCTGCCTATAATCTGACCATGAAAGGAAAAGAGATCTGTGAACTGTTAAATGGACGCTTGAATAAAAGTGCATGAAGATACCTCATATTTGATGTGTCAATACGACATGTAAAATAAGGCATCTGTTATTTATCAATGTCCGATGCCGTAGTCAAATATAAACAGGTTAAAGAAATTTGCTTTCATGCGTTTTTTTCCTGGAAAGTTTGTACCATCAATAGTTATTCGTACCTTTGTCGCAACAGAATCCGCCACGCTTCCCATTTAAACAGCGAACCAGGGCGGGTCTTTTGCTTTTTATGGGTACACTAAAATTATATACTAAACAGGCCCTTTCTATTTCGGAACAAATAGAACTACTAAAAAGTAGAGGCTTACATATAACTGATTCATTCAAGGCACAAAATTCCTTGGGGAAGTAAGTTATTTTCGTATCATTCAGTACCTTCGTCCTATGGAGGCCGACAAAACAACACATCAATTCAAGCCTGCCAGCCGATTTGAAGATGCCGTAGCTCTCTATAACTTTGATATAGAGTTGAGAGATTTGACGTTCAAGGCAATCCAGCGATTAGAGATTGCCTTACGCACAAAGATCATACAAGAGTTTTCTTTGGAGTATGGTCCGTTTTGATTCCTTGATACAAACCTTGCTGACGATGAACATAAGTTTATTGAGAATATGAACTCCATAGACAGAGAACTTCAGCGTAGCAAGGAAGACTTTATTAAAGAGCATAGGCTCAACTATAATAAACCGATTTTTCCTCCTGCATGGAAAACACTTGAATTGGCATCGTTCGGAACACTATCAAAACCCTATACAATTTCAGTAACAAAAAGTTGAAAAAGCGTGTTGCTCGTCAGTTCAATCTTCCACAGCATGAGGTGTTAGAAAGTTGGATGCGTAGCGTCACCGTTCTGAGAAATTATTGCGCGCACCACTCACGACTTTGGAACCGCTATCTTTCTAACGCGCCACAAATGAATGCCTCTTTGCGTGGTGCGTGGGTGAATATAGAAGGCGTCGACGCAAACAAAGTATATGCTATAGCTTGCTGTATTGCATATTGGCTTGATTCCATGGGATATGGATTGGACTTCAAAAATAAGCTAAAGTCCTTGTTGCTCTCTTATCCACAGGTGGATCCAACAGCAATGGGCTTTCCGGTAAATTGGAATTCCGAGCCTCTATGGAGATAACTTATGGACAAAAACAAGGTAATTCTGTCGGCGGTGAACATTCTTCACTACCGATAGGACTCCTTCTTAATCTTCTGATAACCTGGAGCAAGCAGAAATTAAATCCCATTCTTTTCGTATTTATGTGTCCTCATGCCCAATTTGGGCTGTAAACATACCCCGGCACACCCTATGCACAAAATCTGCCCCAATACACGATTGGGATGAAAAGGTACAAGCTAACTCTCCGTAAATACACCACACTCGAAGTTGACAGCACGAAAAAATGACGAAATTATTGCAGACGGGATGTAGAAAAAACGGCCATTTCTTCACACTCCCATAGATTTTCTATTACTTTGCAGCCTCAAATCAAGAAATGAGAAAATAAACGTGAACCTTATTATAGATATAGGAAACTCTGCTGCCAAGCTGGCTGTCTTTCATCAAAACGAGATGATAGACATGGTCTACGACACCAACCATGCGCTTGAAAAGCTGGACAATATCTGTGAGCGATATGCCATCCGCAAAGGAATCCTCTCGTCGGTCATACACATGAACGACATCATCAGCTCACAACTCAAACGGCTGGATTTCCCCCTCCTCAAGCTGGACTACAAGACTCCCCTGCCCATCACCAACCTCTACCGGACACCCAAGACGCTCGGTTCAGACCGCATCGCAGCCGTCGTCGGTGCATACACCCGCTTTCCCGGAAGAGACATACTCGTGGTGGATGCCGGAACCGCACTGACGTATGAATTCATCGACCACAACGGATGCTATCACGGCGGCAACATCTCGCTGGGAAAATATACACGCATCAAGGCGCTGAGTGCCTATTGCGACAAACTGCCGGTCATCAACCCCGACGGCGACATCCCCGAATTCGGCTACAGCACCGAGACTGCCATCCGTGCCGGAGTCATACACGGCATTGAACTGGAGATTACGGGATACATCCTGCAGATGCAGAAGAAATATCCTGACCTTTTGGTTTTTTTAACCGGAGGCGATGAATTTTCTTTTGATACAAACCTAAAAAATATCATCTTTGCAGATAAATTTTTAGTTCTAAAAGGCTTAAACAGAATACTAGACTACAATGATAAGATGTGAAAAGATAATCTTTGCGCTGTTGTTCTTGATGATAGGAGGCGTTGCCCTGGCGCAAAACGGAGTAAACTCACCTTATACGCGATACGGTTTCGGACTGCTCTCCGACCAGAGTACCACAGCCAACCGCGGTATGGGAGGCATATCCTACGGTCTGCGAAACAAACTCATCAACGTGGGAAATCCGGCATCCTATTCTGCCATCGACTCCATCACATTCCTGTTTGATGCCGGCATCAGTCTGCAAAACGCCAACTTCAGCAACGGCGACCTCAGCATGAATGCCAAGAACTCCAGCCTCGACTACATCGCCCTGCAATTCCGCCTGCGCAAGCACATCGGAATCACCGTGGGGCTTCTCCCTTTCTCAAACATCAACTACAGCTTCAGCAGCGACGGACGTGAGGTGCCCAACACCGACGGTGGACAGACCGGCACGAGCACAACCTCCTACGAGAGTTTCTCGGGCGACGGCGGACTGCATCAGGCATTCATCGGTGTCGGCGTGGAGCTGTTCAAGAACTTCTCCATCGGTGCCAACTTCTCCTACCTCTACGGAGACTACACGCACACCATCACCAACACCTACAGCAACAGTTCGGCGTGGAGCAACGTCCGCAACTACCAGGCAGACATCAACAGCTACAAGCTGGACTTCGGTGTACAGTACTCGTTCAACCTGAAGGAGAAACATGCCCTCACGCTGGGCGCCACCTATTCGTTGGGACACGAAATAGGCAGCAGTGCCTACAAGATACAGCAGATGACCAGCTCGTCGACGGTGATGCAGCAACACATCGACACCATCGGCAGCGCGTTCGAACTGCCGCAGAAAATCGGTGTGGGTCTGACCTATGTCTATGACAACCGACTGACCATCGGCGCCGACTACAGCCTGCAACAGTGGAGCGGTGTGAAGTTCCCCCACTTCCAGACCCAGCAGAACAGCGAATTCGATACCGGGAACAGCGAGAACGACTACGAACAGTGGAAGTTCAACAACCTCTCGCGCATCTCTGTCGGAGCGGAATATGTACCCAACCCTGTGGGACGAGGCTTCTTTCAGCGTCTGCGTTACCGTGTGGGTGCCTACTACTCCACCCCCTACATCCAGGTGAAGAACTCCGACATGCGCGAGTTCGGTGTGGAAGGCGGTGTGGCAATCCCCATCATGAACCACTACAACAACCGTTCGTTGCTGTCCATCACGGCACAATACATCAACGTCAGCCCGAAAGGCAGCAGCCTCATCAAGGAAAACTACCTGCGCATCAACATAGGATTCACCTTCAACGAAGACTGGTTCCGCAAGATGCTCGTACAATAAAACACAGAGAACACTATGCGACGCACGGCGCTCATCACCCTCGGTTTGTTGCTGTCGCTCCTGGTCCTCCCGGCTTTCGCCCAACAGAACACCGGCGGAAGTTCGCGGTTCGGTCATGGCAAAGACAGCATCAAGTGCCTTCTCAACGTGGGCATCATGAGGGAACATGTGCGCAAGGGTGAATACCGGAAGGCCTATACGCCGTGGAAGGAGGCATTTACACTCTCGCCCGGTTCGCAAGCCTGCCTCTACAGTGACGGAGTGAAAATCCTGCATGAGCTGCTCCGGAACGAACGGAACACCAAACGTCACAGCCTGTATCTGGAAGAACTCATGCACCTCTACGACCAGGGTATTGTATACCGGGACCAGCTGCAACACTTCGTGCGGACCACCGTGCGCAAAGACCATCTGCTGGCAGCCAAAGCCTATGACTATGCCAACTATGCGGGCGACGCCCTCGACCTGCAGACGGCTTACCGGCTGGTACAGGAGGCTGTGGCAAGTGTGGAGGACACCCCCTCGTGCTACCTGCTGCTGACATGGATGGATGTCAACCTGAAAATCCTTCGGGACAACCCGACGTTCAAACCGACTTTCATCAACGATTATCATAAAGCTGTAAAGCTCATCCGGGAGAGTTCTGCCATCGCATGCGACATCAACCGTCCGATATGGGACGAGACACTGGCACGTGTGAACGAGACATTCCGCGCCGGCGGTGTGGACGATTATGAACCTATCGTACAGACGACCGGAGTCACCCTGCATCCCTGACCTTCTCTCCCCGACGTTCCCAATCAATGATTATGACGAAAACGACACATAGCACCCTTTTAAATAGCGGACTCTCCCTGGTGGCAGGCCTTGTGCTCGCCGCCTGTTTTTTTGCGGCATGCTCCAACGGCGAGAAAGCACTGGCTCCC
>ULSY01002066.1_pt1 | contig 33368 bp, 32 predicted proteins | sample 1957201 | NCBI WGS metagenome assembly ULSY01 (sample SAMEA4835723, study PRJEB28245) | human gut metagenome | biome: gut microbiome; material: fecal sample | place: Denmark | collected 2008
TAAATCCTGAACCTGTTGCCGGTATTCCGGTTTCATATCCGAAATACGTCTGGCAAGCGCAAGGGCTTCCGCTTCTGGCTCATCAGTTCCAAAGATGATTCGGTCTGCGCTGACGCCAAGCAAACGACACAGACGCTGCAAGGCTTCAAGAGAGATGCCAGAAGCGCCACGCTCAATAGCACTCAGGTGATTCGGCGTCATGCCAAGCATTTCTGAGAGCGTGTCCTGCGTATAGCCCGCCTGTTCTCTTGCCACTTGAATATTGCCGCCGATTTCAATATTGATGTCCTTCTTCTCTCGCATAGCCTCACCACCTTTGCATTTAGTTTACCTAACGGCGGTGTCATTATCCACGATACAACGTCATTGATTTTACTAACGACAATGCGTTGACTGCTGGGGGCGAGGGTGATAGAATGGAGCTATCTATCAGAATAGCGAAAGAAGGGGTGTTATGTCGCGTATTATTGGGTTTAGAAAACCTACTTCAAAGGCTGCAAGAGCAACTCGTTCACGGTAAGGCGTGCGCGTTCACCGGTCACAGACCTCAGAGTCTTCCATTCGGCTTTGATGAATCCGATAAGCGTTGTACTGCTTTGAAATCCGCCATGCAGGATCAGATTGCGGCACTCATTGAGGACAAGGAGGTCACACATTTTATAACCGGCATGGCTCTCGGAATCGACGTTTACGCTGCGGAAATTGTTCTTGATCTGAAAACGAAATATCCTTACATTACTCTGGAAAGTGCGATCCCTTGTGAAACGCAAGCAGTTAAATGGTCCGTAGCAGCACGGGAACGGTATTATAATATCGCGGCGAAGTGTGACAAGGAGACCATGCTGCAACGGAAGTACACGCCGGACTGTATGGAGAAGAGAAATCAGTATATGGTAGATCACGCCGATTATATTCTTGCAGTATGGAATGGACGCCCCAGTGGAACCGGTAATACTGTGAGGTATGCTCAGAAAAAGGGCAAATTCGTCATCGTCATTGATCCGGTTTCCCTTGATGTCAAGCGGGAATAAGGAAAAAATCCCCCTCCTGAATCAATCGTTGTGAAAACCGTGAATTTGTTTTCGATAATGAATACACTTTGCGCTGTTCAGTGACTACTGGAACCGTGTACGGTATATGCTGTCCAGTGAACTTCTCCACGGAACGCATTGAGTTTTCGCGGCTTCACAAATCGGAAAGTGTCACCCTATGAGCAGTCCTTTGTCATGAGAAAATAAAATCGCTGGAAACGGGAACGCCCCCGGCGCTGTGCATCTGGCACAGCGCCGGGGGCGTTGTTCCGTGTCTTAGTTTTGAGCCAGTTCGTTTAGGAGAAGAACAGCACGTTCTTTTCTCAGCCTGTGCTTTCTGAGCAAATTACAGTCCACCTCCGCTTTTGTTCCCGCCAAACTCACAGCCGTGCGTATGGTCATGACCATAATACCATCTTCCATAGCGATACCCATAATGCGGTGGGCAGTTCGCACAGTCGCCATTACAGCGTCCGTGGTAAGGTTGTCTCGTCTTACCCAAAATACTGCCAACTCCAAGCACCAAGCCAAGTTTTGAAAAGAATCCGAGTTTAGGTTCGTCCTGTTTCGGCTCGTCAAAATTTGCTTCATCCTCTATGTCGGTCTCTTCAATCCCGGCATCTGCAAACATAGTCACATGGTTCCGTTTTGCTACAAGCTCAAGAACATCATCGTCTGCTGCGCCCCATAGATCCTCCAACTGCTCCTGTGTAAAGCTGCACTTTGCAGATTTCAGCAGTTCGTTCATAGCAGATGTATCGCAGCAGCCGGAAAGATCGTAGATTTCATCTGGTGTAAACTGGACGCCATAGGCAATCGCTTTTTTAATAAGCCGGGATGCTGCCTTCTCATCCATGTACTCCTGCGCGACCTCAGCAACCTCAGAAGAAGCGCCGAAGGATGTCAGTGAGGACATTCGGCTAATCTGTGTGCTGGTTGCCCAGTCATAAAACTTTTCATAATATGTATTCCAGTCCATGAACTGCGCACACCCTTCCGATGATTTATGTAGCGAACTCTAAAGTGCTTGTAGTGTTCTATATGGTAACGATTGGTACCATTTATTTCATCACCTTTTCGAGCAAGGTTTGGTAGCTGTCCACCACATCATACACCACATTTCCGTTGCTGATCGCTTTGAAATGTTCTCTTGCGCAGTGAATTTTCGATTCCTCAATCAGCCGGAGCTGCATAGAAGACATAGAGCCTTTCGTTTCGGCAACGAAGTAGATGTGTTTGACGGTGCCTTCATAGAAAGCAATCGCCCAGTCCGGATTATAATGACCGACTGGTGTTGCGATATAGAAGCTGTCCGGCAGTTTTACATAGACTGCAACATCCGTATTTGTATCAAGGTCGGTCGCAAAGTCACGCTCATTCGTGGAGTCATACACAATATGGTCGTATAGATGCCGCTGCGCTTTCATTGCATTCGTTCCGAGCTTGCCCCTAATGGTTGGCTCGGTGAAAATGTCCGTATCATAATGCTCGTCCAACACATTGTAAGTGATATGCTGAATGATGGCAGTTGCTTTTTCATCATTGATCAGCGCCGCAGTCTTGATGATAAACTCTTCCGGGTTGAACTTAAACTGCTCGAAAACCGTCTTTTCAATTCCGGTCAAAATTGCAACGACCGCTTTTCGCGTCAAGCCGGTTTCAACGACCAGCTTGCCAACCAAGTCATACTTTACGCTGCTGTTGGTTCGGATTTGCTTGCTGCTGTCATAAGTGGAGGACTTTGATTTTGAGAATGCGCTTCCATCAAGCAGTGCGTCCTTCGATTTGATCTCATCCATTGCACCGGTTTCGACTTTGAAATAAATCTTCGACACATGAAGATTTCGATTGATAGACGCAATCGCCTTGTCCACAAGCTCGTCGGTGTCAAAATCAACTACATATACGGATTTCGGGCTAATGCGTTTCCAAAGCTCCTTGAACTCCGGCATAGCGAGCTTATCCCGGTCAACTTGCAGCTCCACATTCTTGTCGCGTGCATTCTCCGGCTGCATAGCACGGCTGTCGTAGACGGAATCAAGGATATTGATTACTGCGTCGCGGCTGTCCGCCACTTCTTCTGCAACTTGAATTGCACCGTTTGCTTTGTCAGCGTAATACTTGTCGGTCAGCGCACCCTTCTTGTCCACATAACCGTTGACGATCAAATCAAAGTAGATTGCCTGTGCGGTTTCACCGTCCACAACCTGTTCGTTGCCTCTGGCATCCACAATGACCTTGCCTTTGAAGAGGTCGGCGGTAACAGCCACGGGACGTCCGGCAACTGCGTCTGCAATTTCTGTCTGCAAGCCCTTTGCAAAGCTGTCGTAACTCTCGCTGGCGATAACCGTCAGGACATTAATGGAATGCACATCATTGCCAAGAACATTGGCGTCCATACGCTCGCCGTCCTGATTGACGCAAAGGCGCAGACCACGACCGACTTCCTGCCGTTTGCGGACCTCACTGCCGCTCTGTTTCAGCGTGCAGATCTGGAATACATTCGGGTTGTCCCAACCTTCACGCAGCGCAGAGTGGGAGAAGATGAAGCGCACCGGAGACTTCTTCGGGTCTCGATCCAGAAGCAGCTCCTTGTTCTTCATAATCAGATCATAGGCGTCAATATCGTCAGAAGTACCTTCCTTTTTATCGGAAAGCTTACTGTCGGTCATCTTGCCTTTTTTGTCAACGGAGAAGTAACCGGCGTGGGTATCATGCGCAGAGATGGCATCAAGGTATTTGATATAATCCTCGTCACCGATTTCCCGCTGCAAGTGTTCAATAATGTCCGCATACTCTTCCTCAAACATATCAGCATAGATGCCGTTGAAGGGATGTCCTGCCTCATCATACTGCTTGTACTTTGCAACCTCGTCGATGAAGAACAGGGACAGCACTTTGATACCCTTATGGAAAAGCTGCCGCTCCCGTTCAATGTGAGAGAGAATGGTTTCGCGGATTTGAATACGGCGGAGCTGGTCTTCACTGACTTTGCCGATCACATCACCGGCAAAGATTTTAATGCCGTTCAGGAACTCTACGGAGTTATCGCGTCCGTCAATGGATTTTACCACAAAGCCGACTTTGTACTCATCCAGATTGCCGGAATTGTCGTAAAGATTGTAGCCGATCCCAACGGTTGCCGTCTTTTTACGCAGCCCCTTTGCACCCTTGAAATCAAACTGAATGGTTGCTGTCGGATCTGCTTTGGAGAGATTGATGCTTTCCAGATAGACAAAGCCCTCGGTTGCCGTGCTGCCGGATTCTGTGATACCTTTGACGGCGATCTTCTTAACAAGACGCTTGTTGTAGGCTTCCATTGCATCAAGCCGGTACACCATGTTATAGATGCTGTCCGACTTATGTGTTGCGGAATAACGCAGCGTCAACAGCGGATTGAACTCTTTCAGCCGCTCTTTTGTCTGCTTGCCCTCAACCGACTGCGGCTCGTCAATAATCAGAATCGGATTTGTTTTTGCGATAATGTCAATCGGGCGGCGGGAACGGAACTCATCCAGCTTCATGTAAATGCGCCGCGCGTCCTTACCTTTGGCGTTGAACGCCTGCGAGTTGATAATCATGACATTGATGGAACTGTCCGACGCAAAACGGTCAATCTCGGTGAGCTGGGCGGAATTGTAGATGAAGAAGCGGATTTTCTTTCCATATTCCTCCGCAAAATGCTCCTGCGTTACCTGAAAGGACTTATAGACGCCCTCGCGGATGGCAATGCTCGGCACGACCACGATAAACTTGCTCCAACCGTAGTGCTTGTTCAGCTCGTACATGGTCTTGATATAGGTATAGGTCTTGCCGACGCCGGTTTCCATCTCAATCGTCAGATTATAGCGGCCTTCCAGTTTCTCAGAGGGCTTGATCTGATTGGTACGCTGCACCTTTTGCAGGTTTTCCAGAATCAGCTTGTCGGACAGCTCAGGGACAATACGTTCGTTGCGCCAGCCGGTAAAGTCTTCTTCATCGGTAATTGTTTGCTGGCCGTAGCCTCTGTCCATCATGTAGGTGGGCGTGAGGTACGGTTGTCCAGCGAAGACGTCAACCACTGCCTTTGCCGCATCCGTTTGAAATTTTTGGTGTTTGAATTGGAGTTTCATGAGGTTGCCTCCAGTGCTTTAGTGATATACGGCAGTGCTGCAATTCCAACTTGAATGCCTTTCTCCGCAATCCATTTCAAAGCACTACTAATTTTTTCCCAGCGCTTTTCCTTATCTTTTTCAGCGGATATGGAGGCAAGTTTTCCGGACAGCATCTCTTTCTCTTCATCCGAAAGCACGGATTCCGGTAGTTCCTGTATATTGTGAATTGTCTGCTCAAAAGTTACAACTACTGTTGCGCTTACATCTTGATTCACATGCTGTGTTACGGTTACTGCTCCATCTGTACCCTGGAATGGCTTATATAGTCCGGAGGCAAGATTCAATTTATAGTTTTGGAGCTTTGCTCTTAATAGCTTAGCATCCCCAATATAATCAACAGGTGTACTCGCGCCATAGTGAGTAAAACTGTAATTATCCAGTTCACTCTTTAACGAAGAAATTTCCGGTTCGTAAACGGCAATGATCTCTGTTTGCAGCTCTTTTGCCTTTCCAACATCTTTTTTTGTTATGGCATCTTCAAGCATACAAATGTAATCTTCTAATATCTTTATTTTTTCTTCCATAAAGTGTGTCATAATACGGCGTCCTCCTAGATCACCCGCACACGCTTGGTGATGTCGTTTGCATCCTCCGGCATATAGAGCTTGAAAATCTCGAACACGTTGATCTTCTCCGGGCTGGAAGCAAAGCCAGAATCCCGGAAGACGGCACGGAGCGGGCGGCGCTTGGCAATTTCCTTGACCACGCTTTCGGGGATATTGGCATCAAAGCAGGCGATCAAATCGCCGTCGTTGTAGGTGTGGACGGTGCAGCCGTCGATTTGCTCGGAAGAATACGGCAGGGACAGCGGCAGACCCCAGTCGATCAGGCAGCCAAACAGCAGATCGAGGTCGGTACGGTCATCCTTGATGTTGGATTCCAGTCCGGCAAGCATTCCCTGATCGTAGTCATCGGGCGCGTAGTAGACGTCCTTCATGTTGGTATCGTCCAGCTTGAGGACGCGGAAACCAATATCGAGGTTCTGCGTGGTCATGGGGCTTTCGGATTTAATCTTGTCTCCGGCACGGCGAATGCGCTCCTTTCCAACTTCTGCAAGTGAATGCGGAACGCTCAGCGTATCACACAATTCTATAGCATTAGACATCACTTGTTTTGCGCTTCCTATTGCGGTTGCTAAAGATTTATCCAAGTCTTCCGGAAGCTGAACCATAATAAACGACAGCGGTATGTTCAATTCCACGCCTATTCTCATGACAGCCTCTGCACTCGAAGCTGAACCCGAAAAAAAGTCCATGATGATGTCGTTTTCTTTAAGTCCGATCGACTTGAATATCGACTGCAAAACTTCAACATCTTTGGGGTTCGTGAAGCAATTACATCCCATGAGAGCAGTAAGTTGCTTTGACGCAGCTCTACCATCTTTATATTTTACACTGCCTACGCTCTGGTTCACGGTATCCGCCAGATATGTTTTGTTACAAGGAACTGTTGTCTCATCTTTTCCAAAATGCACAAGTCCTTCCTTTATTCTTTCAAGCATGGTATATTCCGGATAGCGCCACCCACTTGCTGGTTCCTTAACCACTTTTCCAGTGACCGGATGAATGACATCGTATCTGTATTGCCCAAAATGTGGCCCTGAAATATCAGAAGCAAAGTACACCCCACGATTATCCATCCAAGAATAATGCTTGTTGGCGTAAATTGGGCTGGATGCAGGGAACGATTTGTACCATGCTTGCGCCGCTTGATGAATTGCTTCCCAATCGTCACCATACTGTTTATGGAATCCCTCAAAAGCAGCTACGATTTCCTCTACACCTTCTTTTGGCTCATACCATTCACCTGTATTAACAGCTTTACTCTTAACAAATGCCAAAATATATTCATGCTGAATAGAGATATATGCTTGATCATTCTTGCTGCTATTTTTCCAAATTATTTCACCTGCAAAATTATCATCTCCAAAAACTTCACGACCTATCTTTTTCAGATTTTCAACTTCGTTTTCATCAATGGATATAAAAATAACGCCATCATCTGCAAGTAGGTTTCTTGCTATCATTAACCTTGAATATATCATGCTGCACCAGTCGGAATGAAAACGTCCGTTGGTGTCGGTGTTCTTGAACAGACGGTTATCGTCCTCGTCGTACATTCCCATCTGCTCGTTTTCTTCTTCCTGTGAGCGCATGAAATCATCGGCATAGATGAAGTCGTTGCCGGTGTTGTATGGCGGGTCGATGTAGATCATCTTCACTTTGCCGAGATAGCTCTCCTGCAACAGCTTGAGAACTTCCAGATTGTCGCCCTCGATGTAGAGATTTTCGGTGGTATCCCAGTCCTTGCTTTCCTCCACACGGGGGCGCAGCGTCTTGCGAATGGGCTTGTTGGCTTCCACAATCGCCGCCTTCTTGCCCACCCAGGTAAACTCGTAGCACTCGTCGCCGTCCACCACGTCCGGCGAGAGCATCTGCTTCAGCAGCTCAAAGTTGATTGCCCGCTTGATCCCGCCGTGTCCGTCCGAAGCCTCGGTGACGCAGTTTGGGAACAGGGCTGCAATCTTGGCTATGTTTTCCGATGTAAGATCGGGTGTTTCAAACTTCATCTTGTCCATTATGAGTTTCCTCCTGCTTTGTTTCTGTTTTTATATGCCTGCCGTATATGTTCAAGTTCTTCTGGTTTATCATCAAATTCCTTGATTTTTTCTCTCAAGAATTGTAGTGCAAAATCAGAAAACTTATGTGTCTTGCTGGTTGAGGAAGTTGTAATTTCCAAATGGTACTTTTTTGATTCTTTCATTTTGAAGTACCAGATTAGTGCATACAAATCCTGTGTTGAAATAGCCAGCATTTCTGCTAATTGCTTCTGAATATAAGGGTGAGTTTCATCCGGATTGCCTTCTGGAACAGGTACTTCTTCTGCTAAATCAATATTGCCTGTAACCTTAATCACAGGGATGCCATCAGTTTCATTAAAGCTACCTTCCTTGATGAATTTCGCCTTTTTCAAAACTTGTGTTACTAACTTCCTGTCAAATGCAACATCTACACCATACGGGGTTGTAATTTTCCCGTTAGAGTAGTTGACAATTCCGAGATTTGCGGTTTCACTTTTGCGAATGACTTCAAAGAGTTTCAGTAAGCCTTCTCGCTCTTTTGCGGTCCTTTCCTCAATAATTCGACTCATCTCAGCAAACTTTATTTTTTCGCTCCGCGCACGATACCGATAGAAAATATCTCCACTATTTATCTTTTCACCATCATTTGCTTTTTGGGCGATAATAGGCTTATACTCGGCTTCCTCTGTATATATCCATCCAATTTTCAGTGTTCTGTGGGAACCTGAAGGATCAGACGATGGCAAATCAATCGTGAGGGTTCCACAACTCCATTCCATTGCCGGTGCAAACAAGGAATTGATTGCGTCTGAAAACTGCTCTTGACTCATGTTTTCGAAATTATCATTCTTCAATCCAATAATCTTTCTTGGCTTGTCTTTTACACCGAAAATAATGTAACCACCACGATTATTGGAATATGCAGCCATTGTTTTGCCGTATTTTGCGGTGCTGTTTTTATTGAACGCTTCTTTGAACTCGACAGTATTGCTTTCTCTGCTTTTTAGTGTACCGTCAGCAGAATTATTAGAAAGTATTTTCCTAACATACTCTTCATGAATATCCATATTTTCTCTCTCCAAGCTGTTGCAGGGGGTGGTTTATATTCCTTCGTTCCGTAATCGTTTTTGATTCGCATCTCCAAGTCTCGAGTTAAGTATGGAACACAGTGTTCTCCAAAATAAGCGTAGCGGTCAAGTTTTATCTTGTCCATCAGAGAGTCTATCCTGCCATCTGTTCAATTTTTGCAACAGCTCCAATAGTGCAGGATCTGGTTTGAATGCTTGAAGAGATTGTTGTAGTGCAAGTAGTTCTGGTGGAACTGCTTGATGAATTGAAGACGCAACTTTTTGTAATTCAATGAGTGCGGGTGAAATATCAGTCTGTATTTTTGAGATACCTTTAAGACTCCGTTGAATTGAATCCCATTGCGGGGATGAAACCAGTTGTTGAGCCGCCTTAAATCCGGGTGAATCTATAATCTTAGTATATGCGGTCAGAGCTGCGGTCAAATTTTCGCTCTTGATAGTGGGAATAGAAGACTGCAAGGCAATTAGCTGTTCTTGCCAGTTTTTTATACTCTGTGCTTCATCCATATTTCTTATGGCATCTCCGAGGGCTGCATTGAAGTCCTGTGCGCTGTCACCTTGAACTGTTTCTTTGGTACCAATAATATTTCCAATCTCGGCATCAAGCTGCTTATTTATTTCCTTGATTAACTTTGCTGCCTCGTTGTACTTTGCTGTCTCCATGCTGTGTGCGTGCATGATGTCATTGCGAAAAGATTTGACTTTAGCAAAGTCGGAACGCAAAAGAGGGACGGCATCTTTTCCAATTAAATTGTCCCATACGGTATTCTCGGATATTGCTTCTATCGCTGCAAGGATTTCATCTTTCGTAAATTGCCATGTTTTATTGTTTACCAAAGCTTTTGTTCCTTGAACAAATTGTGCATCAGAGAATAGGAGAGTAAAAATCTCCCCAAAATCTTTGCTTTCCAAATCCTTTATCAGCGCACTACCTTTTGCATCCCGGCTTAATGCGCTCTTTAGGTAAAGTAATTTCCTGAGTTTTCGTTCGAACTCATTAAAGTGAGGATAAAGCGCTTTGTTGTAATAAGCAGAACATTCGTTACTAAGTACGGTAGGATGAAAATTATTTACAATATAGCTATGTACCGAAGAGAGGATCTTTGCGCTGCTTTCATTTGTACCTTCCTTAGAGTAGGTAACGATCCAGCAATCAGAGTTGTCTATATCATAAATGTCTTTTTCACAAGACTCAGGAGCATACTGTTCAACTGTGTGTCTATGCTCATCTGAGGTAAATAGGTATTCTTGAATCATGATAGTAACTCCTGCTCCTTTCTGAGTCTTTTAAGCTCTGTGTTTATTTCTATTCTTCGATTGAGCTGCTTTTCCTTGCGCATTTTTGCTTCCAGTGCAGCAATCTGCTTTTCAAGCTGCCTCCGCTTTTCATCGCGCTCAACGGAAGCTTGCAAGCTCTCGCCGGATTCTGACCCAAGCGCATCCCCGGCAATCTGACGGACAAGATTCTCATAAACCGCGTCCATGTCCAGACCGTTGATTTGGAATTGCAGCTCACTTTCTGGCATCCAGTCTGTGTGATAGTACCGGCTTACCTTAAAGGCGTTGCTCCCGGATGCGGCGGCTTCTTTATAGCCGATCCATGCCTGTGCTTTTCCGTCGCAAGTCAGAATAAAGAGAAGGTGGTACGGGATTTCCTTGTCGATCTGTTTCAGAACAGCCTCATCAAGCAGCGGCTCGTTCAGGCGCACTTCAAACACTTCAATTTCCGTTACAGCTTCGCCCGCAGCAATGTTGAGCGTGGAGGCTGCCAGCTTATTTCGCCAGTATACAATGCGTATCTGATCGACAAACACACGACGCAAGGTCGGAGAAACATCGAGGTTCTCATAGAACTTTTGCTTCGGTATTCTTTTGTTAAATTCCGTAGACACAGGAAACCCAAGCATTGTAAGCCCTCCTTATTTCACAACCAAGAAGCAGATCAGCTCAAAATCATCCAGTCCAGACACCGCACTGAGCAGGGCGGTTGTTCCTCCGCTCTTGAACAGGCTGTCAATATCGTTTTCTTCTTTCACGTCGATAATAGAATTGATCGCCTCACTCAGCAGCTCAGAGACTTCACCCATTTTACGTCCATCATCCGTCTCGTCATTGAACCGCTTGCAAAGCTCCATGCACGGCTCGCTCTTGCCACGACAGAGCAAACGCATGGTGTCGAGCAGTTTTTTCGGATTGAGGTAATCGCAGACGATTTCGCCTTCTTCACTGATATAGACCATGTAAAATGGATGAATCCGGTTCCGGTTGTCAATGTTCACGCTGTCGTTGATGTTGCGAAGGACAAAGATCACACCGGCAGGAGAATCCTCTGTCTGCCCGACAACGGTGTGCAGACCCTTTGGCGCGGTTTCGATGTCCTCGTGCTGCTTCATGTATTCCAGCAGATCGAGTCGGAACTCGTTTAATCCCAAATCCATAATGGAGATGCCGCTGGTCATGTCTTCAATGTCCACGACTTCTTCTTGCAGCCGTTTTAGCTGTGCACGGCGGTATTCAAGGTCGCCCTTTTCCTCAGCATTGATCAGGTCATCATCACCGGTGGAGGTCATAACCGAAATCTTCATGCGGGTCTCCACGCGGCTTTTCAGGTTGATATATTCGTCGAGATCCATATCCGGCCAGAAGTTTACAAGCTGGATATGGTCGTTCTTGCTGCCGATACGGTCAATTCTCCCGAAACGCTGGATGATGCGCACAGGATTCCAGTGAATGTCGTAGTTAATGAGGTAGTCACAGTCCTGCAAGTTCTGACCTTCGGAGATACAGTCAGTCGCAATCAGAATGTCAAGCTCATCCTTGCTTCCGGGCAGTAATACAGACTTTCCTTTGGAAACGGGGGAGAAACAGGTCAGCACCGTGTTGAGGTCTGCTCGCAGCTTCGGTATGGTTGTCTTTCCGTCAACCGTGCCGGTGATCTCGGCTGTTTCCAAACCGTAATTCTCTTTTGCAAATTTGCTGACGTTCTCATAGAGGTAGTCAGCGGTGTCGGAAAATGCAGTGAAGATGATAATCTTCTTATTACCGGGGTTGATGGGATGCTCGATTTTCTTCCGAATCAGCTCGAACAGCGTTTGCAGTTTTGTGTCATGCTCCGGCGTGATGTCGGCAATCATGAGAGACAGCAGTTCCAGATTCTCTGCGTCCTTTTCCAGCTCACGCATCCACGAAACATAGTCCATATCCGCAAGGTCAATTTTAACTTTCTTGCCGACTGAAAAGAAATCGGTGTTCTGATCGTCATAATCGAAATCTTCTGTGCCGGAAATCTCGGTCAGATTCAGAACACAGTCTCCGGTCTGATAATTTTTGATTGTCTCAATCGTATCGTTGATCAACTTTTTAATGCGGTCTATCGTCAGACGGAAAGAGGCAGCCGAGCTTTCCAGACGCTTGAGCAAGTTAATGCTCATAAGGCGGCGAATACCTTCCTCACGTCCTTGCTGGGTCAAGCTGTTTCCTTTGTGGTGTGTCATGTCGATGTACTTTGCCAGCTTCGACGGCATGATGTAATTCGAAGGCGTATAGATTGTCAAGCTCAGTGACATGAGCAGACTGTAAATGTCGTTATAGTTGATCGCATCGTTCAAGTCGGTCAGGCAGGGGCGCAGTGAAATCGGCGGCAGACGCTCCGGAAATTTCCCAATGTCGGAGGTATTGTAATACTTTTCGATGTGTTTTCTCGAACGGGCAATCGTCACACTGTCCAGAAGTTCAAAGAAATCAAAATCCAGAGTCCGCAGAAGCTCGTCCGTTGTGCGTTCATCGGCAGGGAGCTTACTCCATGCGTTGAAAGCCTTCTGTGCCTGACGGAAAATTTCATCAATGCTTTTCGTTGTATCAAGTTTTTTGTTTATCTGCGAAGCGTCGCCCTCATAGGCAAGTGCAAGCTGATTCTTGAGGTCAATAAACTTGTTATTAACAGGCGTTGCGGAAAGCATCAGCACCTTGGTTTTTACACCTGCGCGAACGACTTTGTTGAGCAGTTTCAGGTAACGGTTTTCTTTTGCATCCTCGCCGTACACCTCACCGCCGTTACGGAAGTTGTGACTTTCATCAATAACAACAAGGTCATAGTTACCCCAATTCAAGCGGTCAAGGTCAATTCCGTTTGACTGCCCATGCTCGCGGGAAAGGTCCGTATGATAAAGGACATCATAGCGCAGTCGGTCTGCTGCAATGGGATTGTTGATATAGTTGCCTTTGTATGTATTCCAGTTCTCAGACAACTTTTTCGGGCATAGAACAAGAACGGATTTGTTGCGGTTCTCATAATACTTAATGACCGCGAGCGCAGTGAAGGTCTTACCCAGACCAACGCTGTCCGCCAGAATACAGCCGTTGAATTTCTCAAGTTTACTAATGATGGCAAGAACAGCGTCCCGCTGGAAGTTGTAGAGCATTCCCCATATTTTGCTTTCCTTGAAGCCCGTTGCTTCATTGGGCAGCTCGTCCTCCGAAACATCATCAAGGAACTCTTTGAAGATGTTATAGAGCGCGACAAAATAGATATACTCCGGTGCGTTCTCACGATACGCGGCGGAGATATTCTCAATCACAATATCCGTGACTTCTTGCAGCTTTTTCTTGTCATTCCAGAGTTGTTCAAAAAGTCCCAGAAAGTAGTTGGCGTTCTCAAAGCTCTCAGTCTTCTGCACTGGATAATAGGCGTTGTTGCCGCGCTCACAGCCAAGATCGACAGTGGTGAATCCATTGATCGGCATATAGGAGCTTTCATCGACCGTCATGAAGCCCATCATTTGCTCCTGTGTGACGTTTGATTTGAAAACCGCCTTGCGTCTGATCCAGTCAGCGCACTCTTTTGCAATCGCTTTTTGGGTCAGCTCATTGCGGAGTTTTACTTCAAACTCAGTGCCATACAGACTGCTTTCTCTTGAAATGCGAGGAATATAAAACTCCCGCTGCGCCTTTGACGTCTTCTCGGTTACAAATGTTGGCGAGGTGAAAATGAAACGTAGCTCGTCAATACCCTCAAGCTGCTTTTTGAGTTCCTGATACGCATAGATTGAAAAGCAAGCGGCGGCAACGGACATCTTGCTGCCTTTATGAATACCCGCTTGCAGATCGTCCTTGACGGTCTTGTTTATGTTATCAATAATCTGCATTTCATCACCTCGTTGAGACGCACAACCGTCTCCAATCCCAAATTATAGCATAATGGCTGTACGAAAAACCGGACTCAGTTTCCCGCTCGCACAGCTTGGCAAATATCTCCGATGTCACAATCCAGATAATCACAAATGCGCAGAAGGACAGAAAGAGCTACATCTTCACCTTTGTTGAGCTTGCTCATCGTACCAGCAGCAAGCCCCAAATCTCTTTTCATCCTAACCTTTGTGATGTCTTTCTGAATAAGAAGCATCCATAGTTTTTTATAACTGATCTTCATATAAGCACCTCTCGCTTTCACAACTGTGAGCTAATATAAGGACTCAGATTATATTATAGCAGAAAAAGTCGAACTTTTCAATTTATCAATGCAAGGATTAACAAAAAAGTTCCAACTTCTTGGACTGTCCATTTTATCCACAGTCTACGCATATAAAAGCGGGCCTGACAAGTATGAACTGTCAGACCCGTTAGATTTATTCGCGCTGAGAAAATCGTTGCTGTGTTTGTTCCTGCTCATCTCCTATGCGGAGTAGCATATCAACATTAGTCTTGATCGTATCTATCTGCTTCATTTCTCTTTTCAACCTTGCCCGCTCATCATATAGTCTTTGTTGCTCATCAGTGATCCGTTGCTGCTCGGCTTGAAGAGCTTTGAGACTTGGCAGTTTTTGATCGCCTTGCATTGCAAGCAGCGTGGTCTTCGCAGCCTCGAAAATCACAAGTTCAGCTTCATGCTTTGCTCGGAATGTGGACTTATCTTTAGCCTTCATATAGGCATCGTAGACAGGCTTGAGCTTGCGATAATTTGTGATGTTTTTGATGAGAGGCTGTATCTTACGAAGACGAGCTTCGACCTGTTTCAGGTCATCGCCGGTGCGGGCATATGAGCTGTGAATGTCCTCAACCTTTTTCTCAAGATCAGCATATTGCAGAAGGTTGTTTTCAGTCAGATAGTTGAGCGTTTTCGCAGCTTCTTTGAGATTGTTGATCTTAGCCCAATGTTCATATCCCTTGCTTTCCTGAGCCTTGATGCTGTTCTGAATATCAATGATAAGCGAGACACCTTTGCGGGCAGTCTGCATCTGACGCTTGCGGGGATTGTATCCCTGAATGCGTTCCTTGATGCGCTCTTCGGTGTAGTTTTCACCGATGGTTTTAGCGCGAGTGAAATGCTCCTGACCTTCTGCTCGGAAGGAGATGTACTTGCCGGTTTTGATTTCATATCCGGCATCCTGCATCAGCTTCAAGAACTCATCATAGTCCTTTGCCACGATGATGTTTCGGTCAATGGTCAGCTTGAGTTTTTGCTTCCAGCTCGTGCCTCTCTTGGCTTCGGTGTACTCCTTGTAGCTCATGCCTTTGCCCTGAGAGGGAGGGATGACCGAGAGGCCGTTTTCTTTGCAGAGCCGGTCACTTGTCTCGCGCATATCATAGTATATTTTCTTGTAGCTCTTGTAGGCATGATGATCCACAAAGTCCACGGCATTGAAAATCAGGTGATTATGAACATGGTCTTTATCAATATGGGTGGTCAGCACATACTCATACTTACCACCGAGGATTTCATCCGCAAACTGCTTGCCGATCTCATGGGCAAGCTCCGGTGATACTTCTCCGACATCAAAGGACTGGATAACATGACGGGCAATGATTTTGACGGGATTCATTCCTTGCTGCTCGGCAATCTTTCGCGTCCATTCAAACTCCTGAGCTGCTGTCTCAGTGGCGCAGCCATAAGAAGAGATGAGCATTTTCTCATCGGTCTTTTCAGGATTCATGATGTACGCGAGAGCCTTACTCAAAGTTCCTCGGATTGCTTTGATTTTAGTAACTGCCATACTTCATCCAGCTTTCCTTTCAGCTCAACAACATCATCCTGATAGAATCGTCCCGTTGAGTTCATCCTTCGGCAGATGATATTGATATTCGTCCCGATCTTATTGACCGCCGCAGCGAGTTTTTTCTGCTCGGTATAGTCTACCTGAATGATGTAGCCATCTATTGCCATCTTGCGCAGATAGGCTCCCATATTCTTCGTTTTCAGTATCTCCATTTTCCGCTCTATGATCGCCCGTTCTTCCTCGGTGACCCAAAACTTGAGCTGCACTTTCCGCGTTCTGTTTGCCATCGTTCTGTCTCCGTTCTTCGTAATTTATAAGGGTTTGGGACTATCCCAACAAGCAAAAATCAGCGGTTAAGGGGAGGGTTCCCTTAACGCATTTTTCTCCGGTGGGTACTCACCGGATTTGCTTGCTATTCTCTAAAATCGTACTCCCCCGTAGGGACTCCCCGTAAAATACCCCTTCACTTTACAACGGACATTTTTATGGCAGTTGGGGGGGTATCAAACGAAGAAAGACGCTCGAAAGCGTCTTTCTTCGACGATATGGCAGTCACTTTATCTCCCATGTGAAGGCAACGGTGTCTGATACATCAATGTCATCAGGCTCAATCTCAGGTGAACAGCATTTCTCCATTGCCGCAAGAGGCATGAGGCAGTCTTCCATTTCGTAGCTCGTCCGTGAAACAATGTTCAGTTCGCCCCAGTTGTAGTCGATGGAGATGAGCTGTCCCATCTCGCAGCCTGACGCTCCGCATAGGATCTCAGCCTTTGCTCGTGCATTCAGCGCGGCACTTTTCAGAAGTTCCTCGCTTACCTTTGCAGGATTCTTCACCGTGAAAGCGATGCTCAGTTCGGGATTTGCTCCACTGTTGGCGATTGCTGAAATCACTTTTGCAAGCTGTTTGCTGTCAAAGTCGAATGACAGCTTGAGACGATATACACAGGCATATCCGTCAAACTCGCGTTTGTAGTTCCCTTGCCGATCCTTGATGCTTTCATATCGGGTATCTACATTGAAGCTGGTGGTCTTCAAATCTTCTTTGGTGTACCCTGAACTAACGGCTACATCCTGCAATTTCAATATGCGTTCAGAGGCATCTTTCATTGCTCCATCATAGTCTTTTCGGATAGACTCTATGGTCATTGAAATGGTAATGTAGTCCGGTTTTGCTGATACATTTCCAACGCCTCGAACAGTAATTGTCCTCATCATTTTCTGCGCCCATCCTTTCTTGCATTGTAGTCCTCGTCAATGCGCTTTTTCCAATCAGCACCGAGAGGTGTGCTGCAACGAACAGCGCAAATCGCTTCGCTGACTACCTCATAATTGAGCTGTGTGCCTTCGCTGTCGGAGTGATAGTTCACAGCCCGATCCTCGCTGATACCGAAGTGCCTTGCTGTCTCAACAGCGTCGATGTTGGCACCGAGGAACAGGAACTCCCACCCGTATTTTTCCTTCTGGCGCTCAATCATCTTTTTAACCTTATCGCTGTCATAACGGCGGCTTGCATTCTCCATGCCGTCCGTCGTGATAACAAACATGGTATGCTCCGGCACATCCTCGGCTCGTGCGTACTTATGGACATTGCCGATGTGATGGATCGCCCCACCAATAGCATCCAGAAGGGCGGTGCAGCCGCGTACCGTATAGTCATCATCGGTCATCGGCTTGATGTCCCGAACATTCACTCGGTCATGAATCACCTCGCTGGTGTTGTCAAAGAGGACAGTGGAGATAAGGGCTTCACCATCTGCCTTTTTCTGCTTCTCAATCATGGAATTAAAGCCTCCGATGGTGTCTGCTTCAAGCCCGCTCATCGAGCCGCTGCGGTCAAGGATGAATACGATCTCCGTCAAGTTCTTTCTCATGTTCAGTACCTCCGTATATAAAAAATATGACTGCTCGGTTGTTTACCTTACAGTCATATTATAAGAAAAATCATATTCGGTTTGGTCGCATGGCAAGCGACAATTACTCAGCCAGCTTGATTTCAAGAATGTCATCAATCGGGACTTTTCTGCCTTCCCGGAAAACGATCATCCTCTCGTATTCGTCGATTTTCTTTACGACGCCCAGAGCATCCACATACGCGCCTCCGGCCTTCTTGCCGTCCGGCTGAAAGTAGGTAATCACAACTTCAAAGTCCTCACCAAGATGCTCTGCAATGAGCTGGATTTTGTCGTTGATTTCTTCCTTCTCGTAGTCATCGAGTTCAATTTTCTGATCGGTCAGCCTCGCGGTTTCCTTGATGGCGGCATCATAGCCGGTAAGTGCGGCGAAGGGAGAAAACTGTGCTGCACGATCCATCATGGACATCTGCGGCCGGGTAGCAGAGACATGGTGCGGCAGATCGATTATATCATTGTAGTTGTCAGTCATGGTTTCCTCCGTATTCCGGCCTTACAGCCAGATAGCTTTGATAATCAGCCAAACAATCAGCAGCCATATCAGAACAACTGGTATGGCAAAGTACCATTTCTTCGGCTTGCCGTCCTTCCACATATTTTCTGACTCTGCCTGACAGCGCACCCACACTTTTTTCGGGATCAGCTTGACAGTCAGTGCAATCAGCGCAGGAAGCAAAAGCACATCATCCAGATAACCAAGCACCGGCACGAAGTCCGGTATCAGGTCGATAGGAGACAGTGCATAGGCAACTGTAACACCGGCAAATATTTTTGCAAGCAGCGGAGTGTCACGGTCTTTTAAGGCAAGGAAAACAGCAGGAACATCTTGTTTTAATTTCCTTGCTTGTTCTTTGAGCGTCATGCCTTATGTCCTCCGATTTGCTCATTCCGATCTTTTGCAGTTGCACCTTCTTCAAGGTTCATTCCTTTCAAAATTGCATTTTTCCCGTACTTCTTCCTGATGGTCAAAACCGCCCGCTGCATCTTGCGTTCGCGCTCAAGATCGGCTTCTTCCTTTTTCTGTTCGGCTTCACGGGCTGCGTAGTCGGTGAAAAGATCAAGCTGCTCAAATCCGGCATCCGGCTTCGGGGCCGAGGCTTCGTCGATGACATGGTTCGCAACAATGTTCAGTCTGCGGATCAGAAGGTCCTGATTTGCAATCCGGTCAAACAGCTCCGATGTGGCATCCAGAATGAGCTTTGTTGAGGAAGTGTGCCTTCCAAGGTTTTGTGTGCCGTGGGAATGCTTCGGTATCTGCCGCCCGTAGTGATCCTTCACAACATTGCCGCGATATTTCTTTCGGCGCTCGGGATCGGTAAGGTTTTCGATGTCGTAGCCGATGGTGACAACGAGCTGGTCTGTGACCAACCCTTTTTCCACCAAGTCCATCACAAGCGAATCGGCCATTTCCCGAAGCACGAGCTTGGCTTTCTCAGCAGTATATGGCTGATGCAGCACTTGACCAGAGCCGAGGCTGTTTGTACTCGGCCTGTATGCCTTAATTGCTTCAACCGTACAAGGCTCCCAGCCCCACGCATGGTCAATCAGCAGCTCCGCATTCTTTCCAAAGAGCTGGTACAGAAGGTCTTCATTTTGAACAGAGCATCGTGCCACATCGCCCATCGTGAACATCCCGTTTTGTTCCAGCTTCTTAGCATAGCCGCGCCCCACCCGCCAGAAGTCAGTGAGGGGCTGATGTGACCAAAGCTCCCGCCGGAACCCCATTTCGTCCAGCTCTGCGATGCGTACCCCGTTCTTATCTGCCGGGATGTGTTTTGCCACAATATCCATAGCCACTTTACAGAGAAAGAGGTTCGTGCCGATCCCGGCGGTTGCGGTGATGCCGGTTGTCTCAAGAACATCCAGAATGATCTTCATGGCGAGGTCGTGGGGAGACAGCTTATAGGTGCTCAGATAGTCAGTGACATCCATGAACACCTCGTCGATGGAATATACGATGATGTCCTCCGGTGAAACATACTTCAAATAGACATTGTAAATCCGGGTGCTGTATTCCATGTAATAAGCCATCCGAGGCGGGGCGATAACGAAATCAATCGCATAGTTTGGGTTTTTAAGAAGTTCAGAATGGAAGCAGGAGGAACCTTCCAGCTTGTGTCCTGGTGCGTCATGCTGCCGCCCGGCGTTGGCCTCTTTGACCCGCTGCTTGACCTCAAACAACCGGCCACGGCCTGAGATACCGTAGGACTTGAGGGAAGGTGTAACTGCAAGGCAGATGGTCTTGTCGGTACGGCTTTCGTCTGCGACAACAAGATTGGTGTCCAGCGGATCAAGCCCTCGTTCCCGGCACTCCACGGAGGCATAGAAGGATTTCAGGTCGATTGCAATATAAGTTCTCTCCTTCATCTTCATTGCCTCCCTGTACGTCCTTATATCAATCCCACGCTATAATCGTCAAATGTCTTCTCGTGAAAAGTAATTCGCCACTCAATATCATGCTGCACAGGTTCAAAATGCAACGCAGAACACGCAGCACAGGGCTTCCCTTGTGAACTTGCTCCAAATACAACCGCTGTTGGTCCGTCAGCTCCGCCGATAATTCCAATACAGGCGGCATTGCTGCTTGCAGAGGGTACGAACGAATCATGGTCGGGCATGATTTCAAGCGGCTTGTCGCTATCCTCACAATCGCTGACTGAGATTTGCTCTGATGCTTCCGGTGAAAGCGTGTAGCGCATTTCGACGAAATGTGTGGGATAAAACCAGCAGCCAGAACCAAAGCTGTTCTTCGGCAAAGTCTGTTGCTCCAATTCCTGTACGGTGAGCGTGTATTCTGTCCCGTTCGCAGGATGGACAAAATGGAAAGAATCGCCGGGCGCTTTCACCGTGAAATGCGGGCCGGGGACGGAAACCAGTTGTTGTTCCATGATCAGAGAAAGCGTCCTTATTTCCGGTCGGCGCTTGCTCACCCACGGAAAAGAATCTCTGCAAATGACCCATCCGCATGAAGTGTCCAGACCATAATGCTCCACAGCCCATTTTGCTTCCAACTCAATGCCCATTCCATCCGGCAGACAGGGATTATATGTCACAGCACAGCCGTGAGATGCCCGCAGCTCATGCCCATTCAGATCCAGTCGTGGATTGAAATGAAGACACAAAGGATTGTCCAGTTCCAGTTCCATCTGCTGCTCCTGTGTAAAGTTTTCAAATGAGTCATTCTCATAAGTGAGATTCCACCTTCTCATGAAAGCACGGATTTCATCTGGCTCAACACGCATACAGAAATCAATCACCAAGCCCTTGCTGCATGAGTAAGCTGTAGGAATCAACCAATGGTGTCCCGCCCACTCAAACTGCTTTCCAACGGGAATCTCCTTTCCGGCGTGATCCTTTCCCTGATGTCCCCAGAAGTTGCCTTCAAAATAGACCTTCCATTCTGGGACAATGGGTTCCGCAGCCGGGTTCATATCTATGTCGTAATACTCTTCCGTGTATGTGATCTTACTGTAATCAAAGGACGATTGCAGTGATTTGATATATTCCCACGGCTGCTCCATAGCCGTCAAACTCATCTTTTCGGCAATCTCGGAGAGAGTTTTCTTCTGTTGTTCGGTTGCAGGATTCTCCTTCAAAAAAGTCTCAAACTGAGTTTTATCCCACATCCATGCCTGTTCCAAAACGGCAGCATCTCCACACGCCAGCAGCAAACGCAGAAAGTCCGTAAAGTTCTCTGCCAGAGGGTGAACAAAATCAGGGGCAGTATTCATGGGGCTGACCGCAAAAACCATCTCCCCAAAACCGCGAATGAAGCAATAGTGGATGCCGTCTACTCCCGCACAGCCGATGATAGATGCGCCTTTCGGCGTACAAAAATAGGTGACGGGATCGGTTGATTTCTCCACACCAACAGATGTGAGATCTATGTGCTTTTTTAGAAACTGCGAATAAGATGTTGCCATATAAAATATCTCCTAAATCAATCATGCACCGAGCAAACTCTGATCGAAGGCGAACAGAGCCTCGTTTATTTCAAAGACATTGTAGTTTTCATTCTCGATGAAATACTCAATGATGATGTCAAACTTGTTGGAATGAGACAGCGCAAAGCCCGCCTTCATAAGCATATCCTTCGTCTCATCCAAAGACAGCTCAAGAGCAATGGCAAAGGCAATCGCCGTAGGCTTGCTCGGCTTATAGAGCTTGTCTGACCGGATCTTCGAGAAGAGCTTACGGTCAATGTTGGCTTTCTTATAACACTGTGCGTCCGTCATACCTTTCTCGTCGATCTTGCGCAGCAGCATCTCGGAAAAGCTCTCATCAATCTGACCCAGCGCCTCATCCAGAGATTTTGTCTTCTTAGGCGCTGCCATTGGCATAGACAGGATAGGGTCAATCGCTTCGTCGGCTTCTTCACAGACCGACGCTTCGCAAACCGGCTCCATATCCCGAAGAGCATTCAACCGGCGCAGACGCGCAGAATAGTTGTCGGAATGCTCGTCCACATAGTTATCGTCTATGTACTCGGCAATATCCGCATAGAGCTTCCCGCTGATCTGATATGCCTTCCTGTCAAAGATGACGATGTAGACGGTCATATCGTTTTCAAGCAGGAACTCGCTGATCGTATCAATGGCAATTTTGAGTGCCTGGTCTTTTGGATAGCCAAAAATACCGGAAGAGATCAACGGGAATGCAACTGTCTCGCATTTGTTTTCCCTTGCCAGAGCAAGAGAAGTCTGATAGCAGGAGATGAGCTTATCTCGCTCACCATGCTCGCCGTCCCGCCAGCGGGGGCCTACGGCATGGATCACATACTTGCAGGGCAGCTTGTAGCCCTTCGTAATCTTGGCGCTGCCGGTTTCACATCCGCCCAGCGTTTTACATTCAGCCAGCAGTTCCGGTCCTGCAGCACGATGGATGCAGCCGTCAACGCCACCACCGCCCAGAAGCGATGAATTGGCAGCGTTGACGATTGCGTCCACTTTCATTTTTGTGATGTCATTTCTGACGATTTGAAGAGGCATACTTTGTTCCTCCTATATTTCCAGCTTCCAGCCATGATCTCCATGATAAATCATCTGCTTCGTCATACCACCGTCAATGCAGATGTTCTCTCCGGTGATAAACCCGGCCTTTTCAGAGCAGAGGAATAAGACCATATTTGCAATATCCATCGGGTTTCCAACCCGTCCTGACGGTTGCTGAACGACATCCGCTCCTTCGTATTCGCGGTATTCCGTGTCAATCCAGCCGGGAGAAATGGAATTGACACGAAGTTTTCCAGAGAAGCTGACTGCAAGAGCATGGGTCAGCGCCGCAATACCACCCTTGGCCGCTGTATAGCTTTCGGTCTGCGGCTGGCTCATCCGATCTCTGGATGAAGAAATATTGATGATAACGCCGCCCTTGCCAAAATGCTCAGAAAAGAGCTTGCTGAGATAGAAGGGAGCTGTGACACCGACAGACAAGGCATACTGAAACTCTTCATAGGAGCATTCGGAAATTCCCTTCATTAGCGGAAGAGCATTGTTGATCAGGTAGTCCACATGACCATGCTTATCCAGAACATAGGAAGCAAACGCCTCTAATGTTTCTTTTCTGCTGATGTCTCCGATGTAGTGATCTCCCGGTGCGATGTCAATAATTTCAACTGATGCGCCCTCACTGCGGAACGACTCGGCAATCGCTTTGCCGATACCATGAGCGCCGCCTGTTATAACTACGACTTTGTTTTCAAAATCCATTCGCCTTACCTCAAATCAGAACTCAAGAATGTCTGCCCATGCGGTAATCTCAGCTTTACTTGAGTGCGCCTTGAACACCTTTCCCTCTATCAGTTTGGAGTTTGGGCAGCTCGGTTGGAGTTTTTCATTGGTTTCTCCCATGCCGCTTCCACCAGAGGTAGCAAAGGGAATAATGGTTTTGCCGGTCAGGTCATAGCTTTCAAGGAAGGTGTTGATGATATGGGGAGCCACATACCACCAAATTGGAAACCCTACAAATACGGTGTCATAGTCATCCATGTTGTCACGCTTACCGGCGATAGCAGGACGGGATGCCGGATCGCTCATCTCAATGCTGCTTCGGGATTTCTGATTTGTCCAGTCAAGATCAGCCTTGCTGTAAGGTGCCGCCGGTTCGATTTCGTATATATCCGCACCGGTGGCCTCAGCCAATGTTTCGGCTACTTTGGCTGTCACGCCGGATGCGGAAAAGTATGCCACAAGTTTTCTGCTCATTTCTGTTGTTTGCCTCCAAATCTATTCGTCTTCTTCATTCAGCACTGCTTGTAGCAGCTTTTCCAGAAGATTGATCATCCGATTCAAGTTCATGCCTTCCTCTTTGGTTTGTCCCATGTGGTCAAGCACAGCTTTGAATGCCGTAGTCCTGTCCACTTTTGTTTCTGCGTCAAAACGGTCAAGAATACTCTTGATGATTAACGCGGCTTCCAACTGTTCCTGTGTGAGTTCAGGCATTTTTAAGAGTTCAGCCATCCCTTCATTCTCCATGATTGTTTCGTATTTCAGGTAATCGTATTGCTCATCCGTCATCAACTCCTGAAAATAGTTGATCATGATATGGATGCGGAACCCGCAGTTTTCTTCGGGGGTAATGCAGACATAATGTGCCTTTTCCCCGATCTCTTTCAAAAGAGACATATCCTCTTCGCAATCAAACTCTATCATCCTTAGATACAAATTGATCTCAGAATGGAAATGCTGGTAGTCCACAACTGCATGAATCCGTCCGTGATGCTCCTGAGCAAATCGATCACAGCGTTCCAGCAGATATTCGTAATTTGCCTTATCCTCCGGCACAATGATCTTGGGTATAGCATCCATTTTCTTCCCGAAGGAGGCGAAGAATCCATCCGGTTCCATAGCCTTTTCGTAGATTGCATCAGCATAGCCATTGTCTTCTGATGCGAGTTCATAATTTCGGTCAAAAACGATATTCTCCATGCTGTGTTCCTGCTCTTTTCTTATTTGTCTGTCTCTGTAATTCCGTATTCAATCAGGATATTCTTCTCTGCATATTGTGGATAGACAATTCCCGTCATTTCGTATTGATAGCGTTTGACGCGCCGAAAGTCCTTGATCGGCTCAGGCGCGAATGCTGCCGTCTCAAAATGCTCATATTCCGGCATACCGGCCAGATCATCGGCAGCAGCCTCGATCAGCGCGTCAGTCACTTCGTTGATGTCCTTTCCGTACTCAACAGCAACAAGCTCATGTTTGCGGACATCCTTATCAATGCTCCCAAAAGAGCGGTACAGAACATATTTCATAGCATCCTCCCAGTTGGCATCAGCCCTCCGGCTTGACATTCCTAAGAAAGTCAGAGCGGGGTACATAGGGCAGATTCAGCCGCCAGCCCATGCGGTTAAGCTCGTGGAGCTTGATCAGCATGAGATTGATATTCGTATTCATCATTGCGGAGAGCTGCACGACATCGTAGCCCTGCTGCATATTGTCGATTAGCTCATCATCGTCGATGATCAAATGAGCCGCAAACGCATTTGCCTCGTATTCCGGCTTTGAGCGCATATCAAACAGGACAAACTCCGGCAGGGTATTGTTGCCTTTGGCAAGGTCCCGGTGGAAAACATCATGCCCGATCTCATGTCCGCAGACCATCTGCATGACCATTTCCTCCATTTTCGAGTTCAGAAGAATATGCCGTTCCTTATGGCGGTATGTATACATTCCCAGAAGATCGTTCAGGTTGTCAAGGTAATGCACATAGATACCAAGCTCACGGGCAATCTTCAAAGTGTCCCTTGTTCCGCAGCTTTTCACGATGCTTTGCGCCTTGTTATAGATTTCCTCGGAGCGAATAATCACGGAACGCTCACCCCCTCGGTGTTACAGGTTTCCAATATAATTCTATCAAAGCACAAGTACAATAAAACGGACAGACGCATCAAGTCCCTGCTTCACCGCTGCCTTTTTTGTACTTCTTGGGGGTGTACTTCTCGACATTGCGGGCTTTGGACTCCCAGTAAATATCCTGCAATGCCTTCATAACCGCATCTTTATCCTGCTCGGAGAGTGTACCGCCAGCAAACAGGCCGGACATCCCATCGATCAGCTCCTGAGCCTGCTTCATGCCGCGAGAACCGTACTGCTCAGATGCTTCAACTACAAACTCTTCATCATCTGTCAGAAGGTAGTTGACATCCACGCCGAAAAAGGTAGCGATCTTTCGATATGCGTCTTTCGTGCGAGGAAAAGAAATACCATTTTCATATCGGGTGATCATGCGCCTGTTGATACCCAGAGCATCGGCCACTTCCTGCTGTGTCATTCCTTTTTTCTCTCGTTCAATCTTGAACTTCTCTCCGAATGTCATTTTGGTAATCACTCCTGTTCACAAAAAGTTTGCGACGTTTAATTGCTCATATCTATTGACAAAGGCACTTCAACTGCGTATAATTATTATTGAGCAATTCAACTGCTCATAGTTTACCGCGAATTGCTCATCCTGTCAAGTGGGGTGGGCAAAAATACAAGAAAAAGTTACAAATCAAGGTGCTTTTTCGGCGGACAAGCTGCCGCAGCATCTTAGATCAGACTGTCGGCGGCATCAGCCGACAGTTGAAAGACGGGAGTGAGTTTGAAGATGGAGATGCAGTGTAGGAAAGCGTATGTCTCAGTCAATCTTGATGTCGATGAAGAAGGCACAATCCGTCCCCGGTTTATCCGTTGGAGGAACGGGCGCATCTTCGAGATTGATGAACTACGCTATAAATGCCGCGCCACATCTAAAAAGGTTGGTGGAGGCGGCATCCGTTATACCGTTATGATTCACGGAAAGGAGGCTTACCTGTTTCACGAAGGTGACAAGTGGTTCGTCGAAGAAAAGGAGGGCTGCTCATGATACTATCGCATAAGCAGATCGAAGAAATAGCGGCAGCCGTGACCAAGGACTTCAATGAGTTCTTTTTCGGGAAAGATGCTGACAATGAGAGGTCAACTGCTCAGGCAACACCGATTGACCAGTTTGCCAAGGATTATCTCGGCTTGAGCGTTTCATTTGCGCATCTATCCTCTGACGGAAGCCTGTGTGGGCTGACCGCTTATGCCGACACTGAGTACACCATAGAGGAACAGGGCGTTAAGCGGACAATCCCGCTGAAAGCAAATCAGGTTCTTTTGGATTTGAGCTTTATTCAGCCTGGACAGGTTCATGCTTTGTGCGGGAAGCGGAGATTTACCCTTGCCCATGAATGCGCTCATCAAATCCTGTTCGGGATGGAAAGCGATAATGATAAGAGAACGCACGAAAGCAAATATGCCCCCAGAGCGGCATATTCGCTCCGTGATCTCAAGACCCGCGAGGATTGGAATGAATGGCAAGCTAATGTGTTAGGCGCTGCCATTCTGATGCCCCAAAAGGAAATCGACATTGCCATGAGGCAATTTGCCTGTGGCCGTGTCCTCAGGAACTACGAGGGGAGGTTTAATTACATTGATTGTTTATCCCTGACTCTGCTGTGCCAGACTCTCGGAGTTTCCAAGTCCGCAGCCATTATCCGGCTGAGACAACTCGGTTACATCGAGGACCGTCCCTTTGCGGAGTATGATGATCCGTTGGAGGTGTGGTTGTGAGCAGAAACATCCGGGTTTCCGAGCCTTCGCCGGAAATGCAGATAAAGATACAGAGGGCGCGACGCGCCATAACAAGTCAAAAGATGCGCATGGTGAAATGCCCCTATTGTGGGCATAATTCCATCGCCGTATTTGAGGACACAAGAGGCCATGTCCAAGCAAAATGTAAGGCTTGTGGACGCGAGACAGTCTTTGATGTTCTCAGCATGAGAAGGTTAAAACTCCGTCTGAAAGGCCGGAGATAATAACATACAACAAAATATTATGATAGCTGTGCTGTGGAGCCGCTGATTGGTGAGTCTTCCTAATGCCGCATGAACAGAGTTTTCGGACTCTGTTTTATCGGCATGGGATCACAACTCACCGTCATGCGGCTCTTATTTTGTCTCTCCCTTCCGCTGCTCCGCGCCAGCGGAAAGGACGAGACAATGAGAATCCCCAAAACCCCTATCGAGTTTGACTATGACCTCTGGACTACGGAGGACGGTAAGTGCATGGTGCGTGTAAAAGCCACCGGCGATGTGACGGAGGTAGACCGCGAGGTCATGAAAAGCCTCCGCGCAGAGGAAAAGAAGCTCAGACGCTCTTATGGAGCTGTCGGTACATCTGATGATGAGGACAACGCAAAAAAATCTTCTGATACGGTTCTGTCTCTGGATGCTCTGCCGGAAGAAGATGTGAAATCTTCTGCTTGGTTGGCTGATCCTGCTAACAACATCGAAATGGCTCTGACGGAAATGTGCATTGAAGATTTCCGAAAGTCACTTAGTTCCATTCAGCTTGAAATATTTGATGTTGTCATGCTCGGTGGAGTAGGTGTTCGTGAGTATGCAAGGCAGAAAGGGATTAACCACAAGACGGTTGTTGAGGCTATTGCATCCATGAGGAAAAAACTCAAAAAAATTTTTTGAGCAGACCCCCCCAATCAGCAAAAAGATGTCCGTTGTAAAGTGAAGGGGCAAATAACAGCCTCCTTCGCGGTTCCTTGACAACTGAATAGTCAGTGCTGCGGATCTTTCCTCTTTTCTCGAAGCGACTTGCCTTCTGCCGCCATGACCTCCCGTACAGGAGCGAGCGATCAACAGAGAGGCTAAACAGCCGTGTGGTGCGGCTGCTTGCGATGATGGAGAAGATGGGTACAATGATACTTCCGTCTCTTTCGGGGGGCGGCTCGGAGCGATCCTCGGAGGGGTGAGAGTCCCATGATACTACTTTACCGGTGGTAGTCCGCAGCATTCCCTATTCAGCAGGGGCGCGAGCTGCAAATATGCTGGAAGTAGAACACTGTTACAACGCCCGAAAGGGCTTATCAGTGAATACTATGGGCAGCAGTCCAAAAGGCTGCTGCCTATCAATTTGCTGATAAAGTGTTCTCGCGGCTCAACGCATAGAAAGGTAATTTTTGGTCAAGAATAGAGAATGAAAAGGCGGTGATTGTATGGCTAACGAAATGAGCAAGAAAGAGCTTCTGGACTCTTTGGTAGATATTCGTGATGTGAAGATTGATCGTACTCAGCCCGTTGAAGAGCGTATGAAGTCCTATGTAGAGCAGATTAAGAATCCCTATTTATTCAAGGTCGGCAATACAGTCGTAAGGGTTTCCTACGCCAACACGCAGGCAACGATCAATGACAACTTCGTAAACCTCTTAGCGAGTTTGTGATCTGCCCGTCGGATGACTGGAAAATGAATCTTTTTTGTGAACTTAATTCAAAAGGCTGGATTTCTGGTTGAGGCTATGCTATAATAAGCATGGACAAAATCAACGAAATACCACTCCTATTGTTGTTTTCCGGTTATCTGACGGAAATAAAATTAGGGAGTGGCGTTTTATGCTGAAATTATCTTTAGACAGAGATTATAAAGCCGCCATCTACCTGAGATTATCGAAGGAAGATGGCGATTTTTCATTTTCCGGCGAAAAACTTGAGAGTGACAGTATCTCCAATCAGCGATTGTTGATTATGGACTTTCTCAAGAAACACCCGGAAATAACAGTGGTAAAAGAATACTGCGATGACGGCTATACCGGTGCGAACTTCGAGCGTCCTGATTTTCAGAAGATGCTTGAAGCCGTCAAGTCCGGCGAGATTGACTGCATTGTAGTAAAAGACCTTTCGCGTTTTGGCCGTGAGTATATTGATTCGGGAGTATATATTCAGAAGCTCTTCCCGATGCTCGGCGTTCGTTTCATAGCCATCAATGATCACTATGACAATGCACAGCCGGGTGCAGCAGATAACGAGCTGGTACTGCCCTTCAAAAACCTCATGAATGATTCCTACTGCCGCGACATCTCAATTAAGGTGCGAAGCAACCTTGATGCGAAACGCCGCAGCGGACAGTTTGTGGGAACGCGAGTGGTATTCGGTTATATGAGATCGCCGAACAACAAAAATCAGTTGGTGGTCGATCCCGAAGCAGCGTCGGTAGTGCAGGACATCTTCAAATGGAAACTTGAGGGCTTGTCTCCGGCACAGATCGCAGACCGGCTCAATGACAACAATGTTCCTTCTCCTATTGAATATAAGAAGGCAAAAGGCTCAAAGCAGCGTACTTGCTTTCAGACGAACCAAGTTGCTCAGTGGAGCGCCGTAGCGATTTATCGCATACTCAAGAATGAAATCTATACCGGAACGCTGGTGCAGGGCAAAACCACTTCTCCAAACCATAAGGTAAAGAAGACAGTGATTAAACCCTCAAACGAGTGGTCCCGTACAGAGAACGCGCATGAAGCGATTATCTCTCCTTCCCAGTTTGACCTCGTTCAGAAGATCATGCTGGAAGATACGAGAAGTCCCGTGGGAGCAAAGGGAGTGCATCCTTTCTCCGGCAAGATTTTCTGCGCGGACTGTGGTAGTCCAATGGTGCGGAGAATATCTCGCTGCGGAGGCCGTGAATACGCCTACTTCATCTGTGGCGGCAATAAAAATGACAAGAACTCCTGCTCTTCACACAGCATCAAGGAATCACTGGTGTATGATGCAGTTTTGGCAGTTGTTCAGGCTCATATTTCGGCAGCAATGGATATGGCAGATGCAATGAGCCGTGTAGACAACCTTGCATGGGAAAATCGGGAGCTTGAGAAGATCAAGGCGAAGATTGCTTTTCAAGAAGAAATCATCGACAAGAACAGAAGGCTCAAGACCGGCGCGTATGAAGACTTCAAACAGGATTTCATCACCAGAGAGGAATACAAAGCCTTCACTGCTCAGTTTGATCAGCAGATTAACGAGGCAAACGAAACCATCATGCGCCTCACAAGTGAGCGCAACAGCGTTATGGGCGGTCTGGCAGAACAGCAAGGCTGGCTCTCTCAGTTCAGACAATACGAAAACATTCAGGAACTAACTCGCAGTGCGGTGGTCAGCCTGATCGACTTCATCCGCATCGGTGAGGACAAGGAAATTCATGTCCAGCTCATGCACTGTGACCGTTTTGCGTCTATTATGGAGTTCCTTAACGAACACAAAGCAAAGGAGGACGCCAAGAGAATCATTCGATTGACAAAGGAGGCAGTATAAATGGCACGAGTATCACGAAAAAAGCAAAATATCCCGTCGACTCCGGTTGATACTTCCGTTCGCATTTGGAAGACTGCGCTCTATGTCAGACTATCGGTTGAGGACAACGGCAAGGAATCTGACTCCGTTGAGAATCAGACAGCCCTTCTGGAAGAGTATGTCGCAAACCATCCCCATCTGAAAAAGACGGCGCTGTTTGTCGATAACGGCTACACCGGTACGGATTTTCTCCGTCCCGAATTTACCCGGATGATGGAGGCTGTTCAGGATGGCCTCGTAGACTGTGTTGTTGTAAAGGACTTATCGCGTCTCGGCAGAAACTACATCGAGACATCTCAGTTTATTGAAAAGATATGCCCGTTTTACGGATTGCGCTTCATCGCCGTCAATGACACCTATGACACTGCGACGGTTACGAGCGAAGGACAGCTTTCAGCATCTCTGTCAAACATCGTCAATGATTACTATGCGAAGGACATCTCCCGTAAAGTCACTTCTGCGCTCAGAGCCAAAATGGAGCGCGGTGATTATATCGGAAACTATGCCCCTCATGGTTATCGCAAAGACCCGGAAAACAAAAATCATCTGCTCATTGACCCTGAGACTGCTCCGGTGATACAGCAGATATTTGAATGGAGAGCTGAGGGCATCAGCTATATGGGCATCTGTAAGCTGCTCAATGATGCTGGCATCCCATCTCCCGGTCAGTACAAACTTAATCAGGGTATCGAAACCAATAACAATAAGAAGAAACGCACTGTTCTCTGGAATAAGCATAAAATCACTGAGATATTGAAGGACATCGTTTATATCGGGCATCTTGCCCAGAAGAAAGGCAGTCAATGTCTCTACGGCGGCATCCCGTATCATATCACATCCGAAGAAGAATGGATTGTGGTAAAGAATACCCACGAGCCGCTGATCAGTGAAGAGCTGTTCGAGAAGGTGCAGCAAATCAATAATGCAGTCCTTGAGCGTCAGAAGGCAAATACCGGAAAGTACGATCATCTCCCCAAAGAGAAGAACATCTACGGCAAGAAGTTCACTTGTGCCGATTGCGGTGCAATTATGAAGCTGACGCGCTCGTTCAGTACAAAGAAGGATAAGGTGTACTTCACCTTCAAGTGTCCTACCTATGCAGAGCATGGCTCAAGAGGTTGCTCCGACATCAAAATGCGCAAAGCCGATCTGGATGAGGCTGTCTTTACCTTCATCAAGTCTCAGATGGATGTCTTTATCGACATGGAGAACACCCTTCGCAGACTGTTAGCGATGAAGAAGGCGAAGCTCAAGCAGAACAATACTCAGCAGGAGATCAAGGCTCTGAGGCAAAAGCTGGCAAACAAGCAGTCCCTTCTCAGCGGCTTGTATGTCGATCTCAAGGAAGGGATGCTCTCTCAAGACGAATACGGTCATCACAGAGAGATTATCACAGCAGACATCAAGGCTCTTGAAACCAACCTTGCAGAATTGGAAAATGCGAAGAACGAAACCGAAGAACAGATAACCGGCGAAATGAAATGGAAGTTCATGATCCAGCGTTTCTATGACGCGACGGAGATGACGGCTGAAATGGCCGACGCTTTCATTGAATCCATGAAACTGCATGAGGACGGCAGTCTTGAAATTAAACTCAGCTATATGGATGAGTTCGCTGCCCTCATGAATACTTGCGAACGCCTCAGAAAGGAGGTCGCATAATGAAACAACAAATTGCTATTTATCTGCGTTTGTCTCTGGAAGATGTAGATAAGCGCACGAACAAAGTCAAGGATGAAAGCAACAGTATCGCGTCTCAGAGATTGCTCATCAACCGGCACATAGACCAGAATCCCTTGCTCTGCGATCTTCCTCGTATTGAGTTCTGCGATGATGGGTTCTCCGGTACAAATTTTGATCGTCCTGACTTCTCTCGAATGATCGAGTATGCAAAAAAGGGCGAGATCAGTTGCATTGTAGTCAAAGACCTCTCTCGTTTTGGCCGAGATTACCTTGAGGTCGGTGATTATTTGGAGCATATCTTTCCGTTCCTCGGAATCCGCTTCATGTCCATCAACGATCACTATGACAGTGCCAAGCACGAGGGCAAAACTATCGGCATGGATATTGCCTTCAAGAATCTCATCTACGACTATTACAGCAAAGACCTCTCCAAGAAGGTTAAGTCTGCAATGGGAATGAAGCAGCGTGAAGCGAAGTATGTGTGCTGCATCCCTTATGGGTATAAGGCTCATCCTACCCAGAAGCATCAGATGATCATTGATCCTGAAACAGCTCCGGTAGTGCGTAGAATCTACATGGATGTTATCGCCGGAAAGTCATGTACTCAGATTGCCAAAGAGCTGAACAACGAAGGCGTTCCTACACCGGCACAGCACAAAGCAGTCACGAGACAAGCATCCGCCAAAAAGCCCCAGTGGACACATCGTGCGCTCTTGGGTATGATAGAGAACATCAAGTACACCGGTACAATGGTCAATCACACACGCGAGAGCCGCTTTATTCGAGACAAG
>ULSY01022554.1_pt1 | contig 32516 bp, 33 predicted proteins | sample 1957201 | NCBI WGS metagenome assembly ULSY01 (sample SAMEA4835723, study PRJEB28245) | human gut metagenome | biome: gut microbiome; material: fecal sample | place: Denmark | collected 2008
GAGGAATCTGTTCCATTCCACATCGTCGAAGCGCACCATCACGCAGTGTGTCTTCGGGTTCAATTTGGGATTTCTCCCGTACTTGCTGTTCTTTTTCATTCTTCTTATTCTTTTAATTTTATGGCTTGTCCATTGTTTAATCTTTGATTAAGGAACCCCGAAATTATCCTCCGCAGTCGGATAATTCTGCCCACGGCAGTGCTGGGATTTTCAGTTACTCGGAAGCATTCGAGTAACTGAAAATATACCTTGCTGTGTCTTTGAGGACACAAAAATCCTCCGTTTGGCGGATTGGGAAAACACCTTTCAAACTCCAAGTTGCTTCATCCGGGTATTCCTCACTGTTCGGGTACAAAGTTACACCTTAACACGGTATCGGACAGTGGTTTGAACCGGACAATGGCTACCTATCGACGCAATATGCAGCCACTTATCGAAATGCAGGTTCAATCATTTCCTTATTTAGTCAAACAATGATTCAAAAGATGAAAGTTCTGAGTACATGAGAATAGAGAAATTCAAATACTGATCAAAAGGATTTGTTGAATACCTGCCAAAACGAGTATTGAGGAAAATCAAACAATGGTTGTCTGACAATTTGATGATACATTGATTTAATGATTTCATGACGTAATGTTGTCACTCTCCAAACGACCAAAATTTTGTTTCACCACACAACTATATAGAGAACTATTAAATAAGCGGATTGTGAAATAGTCAGCCTTTCTGTTTGAACAGCATTCATGCGAAAAGAACCGTTTCTGTATGATACCCACGGACAATGATTACCGTATCGGTGCAACACGCTGCCACTTTCTGGAAATCCATTGCAAGGTAGTAGATTATATATTCCTTTGTGGCAAAAGAAACAGTAACAATAAAAAGTATGTATATGGAAATCGTATCAATTGAAAGAAAGACCTTTGAGGCGATGGTCGCCAAGTTCGACCGTTTCGTCAGTCGCATGGATGCCATCTGCCGGCGGCACGGAGAGAAGACAATGGGCGGGTGGATGGACAATCAGGACGTTTGCCGGATGCTCAACATCAGCCCACGCACATTGCAGACGCTTCGGGACAACGGGACGCTGGCTTACTCGCAGATAAACCACAAGACGTATTACCGTCCCGAAGACGTGCAGCGTATTGTTTCCGTTGTGGAGGACAGGCGCAAAGAAGCAAAGTTCAAGGGCAGGACGATTTAATCACCCGCATATAGTAAACAAAGTAATTACACTAAATCCAAAGTAACATGAATGAACTGATTAACAAGGACAACGAGTGGATAATCCACTTCATGGGCAGTCTCGACCGTCTTTTGGACAGCTTCGAGCATCTGACCGCCTATTACCGCCCGACACTGAACGGAGAGCGTTTCTTCACCGACAAGGAAGTGTCGGCACGGCTGAAAGTGAGCCGCCGGACACTTCAGGACTATCGAAACGAAGGGCGCATAGCCTATATCCAATTAGGCGGTAAAATCCTCTACCGTGAATCCGACATCGAAAGGATGCTGGCTGACAGCTACCGCTCCGCTTACCGATTGACAGCAACCTGATTTTCTTGAAGGAGCGCAGTTTGCCGTCTGCCTTATGATTGCGTCAGCAATGGACTTTCGGCAAAAAGAGAAAGGAACGGCTTACGGACGGAGCATCAAAATCCCGCTTCGTCTGTAAGCCGTTCCTCTCTTCTTTCTTCTGATTTCCCGTCAGTCGCTTGTTTCCGTTGCCGGATGCTCTTCAAGCGTATGGCAGGCAATGGCAAGGTTTTCGGGTTGAATACGCTCCGCAGGAGGAAGATTCCGCCCGAAACGGCTCTGCCGCCCGACCTTGCCGCTGCCATCAAGCCATACGCTACCTTTGCATCCGTGCATCGGGAACGAGTGGCTGACGGAATGAACCTCAACTATACCATCGGTTATTACCTCTGACGCTGGCAACTAATAGTGTAATCGTCGTAGCTTTCTTAATGGTGCTAATTTCATTTATTATAAACCGTCTGAACAAGACACTCTCTTTACTGCATATCCTGAATGCAACGGCTATAACCATTTTAATATCATAAACGTCATAACTGATGCCATCCGGTTGCTTGAGATACTTCATCGTGTCAAATTCGTTCAGTTCCTTGTTCTTGTAAATGGTATGAATCGCCTTGCGGACATCGCATGAGAACATCCCGAAAAGGTCGGCAATCTCAAACTTGGTCATCCATACAGGTGCAGTAGGCATAGTGACTGCACCCGTTTCACTGATTGTTATTATTCCTCTGTCCATAATGTACTGAATTGATACTGTTTACTTATTGTTGTCTGGCTTTTCGCCGGTAGATTGTATTTTCCTGCGTTCCATCAGCTTGTCCATGTCCTTTGAGATTTTATCATCGGTTATCCGTGCGTAACTCTGTGTCGTCCGGATATTGGAATGCCCCATCATCTTGGCAATACTTTCGATAGGTATATCCGCCGAAATCAGAAATGTTCCGAAACTGTGCCGACTTTGATGATAGCTCAAATTTTCCTCTTTGCCTATGGTTATTCCCAATTCGTGAACCTCAAACCATAGGGCATCACGGTTGGGAAGAGGAAACACAGGTTTCTCGTCATCGGTCGTGTTGTACAGCGACAATATCTGTTCCGCTATGGGATGTAAGGGTATGAACGCCTCCACCCTTGTCTTTTTTCGGTTGATGCGGATATACCGCCTGCCATCAGCGTTCGTCCCGATATGGTGGGGATGAAGAAGTTTGATGTCCACATACGCCAGTCCCGTCAGGGTCGAGAAGATGAAAGCTCGTCTTGCCAATTCCATCCGCTTGTCATACATCGGTGTGGAAAGTATCTTCTTGAATTCTTCACGGTTGATGTACCTGTGCCTTGCTTCCGGCTTTGGCTCGTATTCCAAGTCCTCGCAGGGATTCACACGGATAATCTCTTTATCGACAGCCAAATAAAGCAGACGGTTCAGCCAACATAGGCATTTGTTGGTCTGGGAAGCCCCGAAATTCTTGCATTTCTTAAGATATGCCTTGTAAGATTTTCCAAAATCCTCCGTCACCTCTTCAAGGGCGATGTCTTTCTTCCCGAAAGAGGCAAGATAATCCGTCAGATACTTCTGATAGTACATGGAGTGACGGTAGGAAGAAATTGAATCTATTTCTGCCGAATGTTTCCTTAACCGTTCTCTTTCCCATTCCCCCATTTGCAGGAGAGTGGTCGGATGGATGTTGTTCAAGGATATGTGGTTTTTCAGCATCTCGGCACTGACCACGCCTTGTGATTTCAGTATCTCATTGTAGGCTTCCTCTGTCAGTCGCAAATATTCCCGTAAGCGGTTATTTTCCCTTACGGATTTAATTTCGTTTTTCTTGCTGTTCCATTCTTCCGGTCGGCAATAAATCCCCGTACTGATGACGGTCTGTTTTCCGTCAATGGTTATACGGCAGAGTATGGCAGTCGTACCGTCAGCCTTTACTTTGTTGCGGTTAATATAGGGCAAGAGTGAAAAAGTGCTTCGCATATCGTTTTCTGTATTAAAGGATTAAAGAACTAATTGAAAATCTTCGGTGGCTTCTATGAACTTGTCCATGTCCTCGAAAAGTTTCTTCGGGCTGACACGGGCATAGACTTGTGTTGTGGAAATGTCGGAATGTCCCAGCATCCGGCTGATGGTCTCTATCGGCACACCTGCTTCAAGCGTAATCAGCGAAGCGAAACTGTGCCTCGCCTGATGGTAGCACAAATCATCCTTGATGCCTGCCAGTGCAGCCAACGCTTTCATGTGTCGTTTCATGTTCGGGTGGTGGATTATCGGAAAAAGCGTCTCCCGGGTTTCATCCCTGTATTTTTCAAGCAGAGCCAACGCTTCGGGAAGCAGTTTCACGCTCGCCCGATGTTCGTTTTTCTTCCGGCGGTATTTCAGCCATAATGCTCCGTTATCATCCGTGTGCAGGTTCTCGTCCGTGATGGAAACCACATCAGCGTATGACACGCCCGTATAACAGGCGAACAGGAAAAGGTCGCGTGCCAGTATGTGCGTCTTTCGGTATGAAGGTATCTCCACGTCACGGATTCTTTCGAACGATTCGCGGCTCAATGCACGTGGTGTCCTTTCCGATTGCCGGGGCAGGGCGAAATGTTGAAAATGGCATTTCTCGGAATACCCTTTCTTATAGGCAAGGCGGCAGATTTTCTTCAGGATGGCAAGGTGGTGGCGTACGGTATCAATCGCATAGCCTTTCTCTTCCGTGACGAAGGCCTGATAGTCGTGTATGAACTGTTCCGTCAATTGTCCGAAAGCCAGATCCTTGACCTTGTACTTGGTTTCGATGAACACCCCGAGTGTCAGCCGCATATAGTGATAGCCGGGATAAGTCCCCTTTGCCCGGTCTATGCCGATACGTGCCTTAATGTCGTCACAGATTGCATCTGTCATTTTCATGAGGGTCATTTGTGTTTCCATGCTTCCTTGGAAAAGGTCTTTCACATCGGTGGCATCGAAATCAATCTTACGCTCCACAAGATTGTCGAATGCCGTGTTTACCGCCAACAGCAGTTTCTCAATTCTGGTATTGCTTTCCACCGCTTCCTTGCTCTTGCCGTTCAGACGGCTTTCACGTGGATTCCACAATTCCGGTCTGCAGGACAGCTTGCAACTGAACTGCGCCATACTCCGGTTCACGGTGATTCTTCCCATTATCGGGGCTTTGCCCGACTTGTCCGGTTCGCTCTTTTTAAGGTAGAGCAGCACCTTGAATTTTTCTACTTTCATACGCTTATACTTTTTAGTGCAAAATTACTTGCCATATAAGCGTTCCTTGATATGCAAAACACTGTGTATGAGTGCAAACAAAACGGTGAGGATTTCTTTTCATCGCTTACCGTTACCTATTTTCGTTTCGGTAACTGCCTGGCTAACGGTTTGGTAACTGAACAACCTCAATATTACGTTGTCATTTGCATTTTCTCTACTTGGCAGAATACTGAAACAAAGCTAATTTCAAACGACTTACGTTTTATCTTTACCTGTTCGCTTTCCCTTGCACAGCCTATCACTTTCCATCAGTCTCGGCATACGATGGCAACGACTGTTTGCCTAGCAAACGGTGTGCCTATTGAGAGTTTGTCCAAGATTTTGGGACATACTAATATAAAAACTACTCAACTATATGCCAAGATTACAGATGAAAAATTGAGTAATGATTTGGCTGTATTGAAGGCTAAAATTGATTAGTTTTCTATATCTTAAGCTTTGTTTATTGAAAATAGATGAAGCTTAAGATGTGTTATATGCTTTGTTGGAGGTTACCTTTCTAAAATTATCCGATAATATTCCCTAAATGGTGATGATATTATTTATATATAAAACATTGTCCATAATAACTATATGGTTTTCCACGATATGCTATTTTATATTTTTTTTCGGTCGTTTTCTTAACGGCAGGACATTTTATTTTTCTGAGAAATTTATCTGCACGATGTAGTACCTTCTGGCGATGGCGATCTAATGCTTTTAGTTGTTTAACAGACCAGGGGTTTTCGTCGAGTATGGAAAATGCACTAGTCCAGCTATGTATATTGGAGTTGTTTTTATAATTCCAAATCTCCACTCGACCAACACTCATTCCTATTTGGCGATTTATGAGACTAGCCCGTATGGTAGCAGAACAAAATTTAGGAAGTTTACCTTTTTTGTAATACTTCAGTAGCTCCCAATTTATGGTATGCTGTTTCACAATTTGTTTTTTAAAAGAAGCTTTTCTGATTCTAAGGTTGCCACACCAATTAATATCGAAACCAACAAACGTAATCCAAGGAAAAATATTTCCCCCTTTTTGGTTCCATTCGTATGGCTCTCGTGTTTTTGCTTTCCAAAAATTTGCCATTTTTTTTGTACATAAGTTGTCGCTCGGATGTGCAAAGAGTTTTGATTTATAGATTTGTTCCTTATATATGGTAAAGATCTTACTAACTTCCGTTTTGTCTTTGCCGATAAGAATCATATCATCGCAGAATCGGAGATAAAGAATGTCTTTGTCGTTAATTGAATTTATGACGCTGTTATCCACAAAATGCATTACGATATTTGCAATACAGCCTGATAAGGGACCGCCTTGTGGTACTCCTAACTTTTTCTTTTTAGAATTTATATATTTACCATTTGAGAAGAAAGTCTTTATCCATTCTATTTTGCATTTTTTTTCTTTTCGATTAGATATAGAGCGCCAAAATTTATGTGTTGAATCATATTTATTAAAGCGGTATACATTATCATAGAAATTAAAACAATCAACATAATTAAAAAACCATTTTTTTACTATTTTTAGTTCCTTACAAGAAATACTTTTGTTTCTTTTTACATCACTCATTAATTGGTTAAATCTTAACTTTATAATATTGTGGTCAATTGTATCATAAAATTTCTGCATGTCACATTCTGCTACAAATAAGGATTCTCCAATATGTTTCTTTCTGTACTGTTTAATAACTTTTACTGCATTTATATGTTGAAAATTTCCTCTTTCAGGTGATGGTTTTCTAAACGCAAAAGAGCAAGCGTGAAAATAGTTATCTAATACATCTGTTAAATATTTGTTTAAAAGTGATAGTACGATTTTTATCTTTAATGGGAATACGCATACGGGACGACATATTATTTCATCTTTTTCTCTCTTTTTTTCTAAAATATTCACAGTAGGACTAGGTATAGTCTTTTCATTGTTGTAAAACATGTGCACAATGCTATCGGCGAATTCACATAAGCGTATATACCACTCTTCTACAGATTTTTCACTCTTAGCCTTGAGGTAAGTATTATAAAGTTTGCGTTCATTTCTTCTTAAAGAATCTAGCTTTGTTCTAGACTTTCCTATATGACACCATTTAGATCTAGCTGGAAACAAAGAATAGACAGTTGCTTTGTCATTCGCCCTTGATGAGACTTTGGTGTTTTGTTTTACCGAAGATTGGTGCTTAGGGAACCGGATGAATTCATTTCTTTGTACAATATCTGCCTGTTTACTCGCGTATTTACAGCGTTGTCGTACAAGTAATTTAACTACTGTGTCGCGTGTGAAATAGAAACTTAGCATAAACAGAAGTATTTATTTAATTCACGTTAATAAAAATTACAGAGAAAACTATTGCTCTATACAGCATGGTGACGAGCAGTCTCTATTCATTTTTCCATGCTAATATTCATCGTTCTAGCAGAACAACCTTATGAATTAAGTTCTATTCCCTTCTGTTTAGCTAAGTAAATTATTGTTCCGAATCCTACCCTCCCTTTATGTTTTTGGTAAGCATCGAATATAAGCTTTTCACTTCTTGTTGCATCATGATTTATACCATCTAATTCGCATAATTGTAAAAATATTTTGCGGCCAATTTCTGGGTGTAAGTTAGAAGCTATCGCATACGCAACTTTTATCCAATTTTCATATGTATCAGTGATTGACAGATTCCGCTTTTTTAGCTTCTTATATATACTATTTAGCTTAAATCGATAGTTTTGATGTTCTATGTAATCGGTTGATTTTCCCAATATATCATTCCAGTTTAGATTTTTGCAACTGATAGCTGTGTGTGTGTGAGTAAGATTTTTATTTGACAATACTTCTTTATTTAAAGTTTTTATATCAAATGCTTTAGCTACATCTTTTATCACTATATGAGGATCCCAGCTCATAAAACATAATCTACTAATATCTGAGCCACTTTTATCTAACTCTATACCATACGTTGCTAAAAGATATTCAAATAAAGAACGAAAAGCAATTTTATGTTTATTGCTTAAATCCATATTGTCAAAAGTTACATCATAGTGTAGATGTGCTAGTCCCTTGAATCCTAATCCTGAAGGAGATTTCCAAAAGGCTGCTATATATGGATCTTCTCTTAATGAATCTTCTACATAGGCTATATCTTCATCTTTTATCTTATCTATATCTATAACCAATAAATTATTATATAGTCTGCATTCTTCCGCATTTCTATGGTTTGCAAATGTACCACAAAAGGTCACCGCATGCAAGGTGTTTTTTATCTTATTATATCCTTGTTGATCTCCTTTCTGTAGACAATTTCTAGCCTTTTGTATTTGGGGTTTGAAATAGTCAGATGATATACCACTGAAAATCCGTCCAATAGTCATGTCTAAGGAAGCCCCTTCATATAAGCTTTTAAAATATGTGACGGGTATTTCTGTTAATTTTTTATATGAGATAATTGGTGACATTACTTTGGGCTTATATATTGTTTTGTACACTGTTTAAATATAAATCGTATAGCTTAATTGATACCATATCTATTAGCATAAGTAGGGCAAACCAAATAAAATAGTTGTTATATTTGTTAGATTTGCTGGCCAAGGCCTTAAGGGTTGGAATATTGTCTTGATAAGATATTGTATTATGAGCACATTTATTACGATGATTGTATAACATCTTGTGGATATCACTTAAACATTTTTCTAATAAACAATCATTTGCGAAATGAGCTGTTTTGAAAAGATCTTTACTTTTATTAAATGCCATGAACTCTCTTTGAGCGCATTCACTAAAAAAAGTTTTGCCTAATATATCATTGGTTTTGCTGAAGATTCTCTGCTTTATCAATGATTTTTCTAATAATTTGTCATAATCTGGATTAATTTCACTGAAGTTTTCTATGCGTGTTAAAATGTTTTTGTAAACCCACCCTTTGGCATCAATTGAAGAAAATTCGCCATTTTTACCTAAATCTCTTAGCCAATCACGCCTGAACTCATAGTCTATAGTAGATATATCCCAACAAATGCATTTCATTTTTTGTTCTTGAAAACCTGTCATTTGTAGAAATACAGATTGAAACATATAGTCACACAATGGAAATGTTTCAATTCCTTTGCCTAAACATTTACATGCGGCTGCAGCTTCCTCCAATACAGTTTCTATTGGTGTTTGGATAAAATTATAATGGTGTAATAATATAGTTTGCATATATTTCTAAAGATTTGGAAAGTCTTTCTCTGAGAAACATTAGTAATGATGGTGTTTTTTTATGCTTTTCATTTGCTTTGTAAATATCAATAGCAGACTTTATGTTTTGTTTTAATATTTCAATTTTAATCAAGTCAACCTCATGTTTCTTAAATACGGTCTGATATATAAGCCCAAACATAAAAACATCCATATCTATTATAGATGTGAAACCTGTTGATGGAATAATAGCATCTATTGCAATTTTCATCTTATTAAATTCATCTTGAAATTTTCTATTTGGGAATATATTGTCAAATGGTTCAAAAATATCCGAACTTTTTTCATTTACTACAGAATAAATATATTCTTCATAATACTCTTCTAATCTTTTTTGAGAGAATCCTTTTGAAACTTTATCTACTCTATTTTCTTTATGGTATTGAGATAATAGTGATAAATATCTTACAAAGTCAATTTTTGTAGATCCATATGATGTAACTATTTTTACTTTATCCAACTGGGGCTCAAAGAAACCTTCTAAGTTTTTATCTAAGAAATATAATGATTTTCGACTCTCGGTTGCTAAAAGATGTACCCCTTGAAGATTAATGCTTCTAAAGACAGATGAATAATATTTCTGTTGCTCTTTTTCGTCATTTATTTCTGGGACAATATATGAAAAACCTAAGTATTTATTATAAAAGAAACCGTTTGAATTTCCATAGTCTACTTCATCATAAAACTCTTTGTTGTATTTACTTTGAATTTCCTCACGAGTTTTACCAATGGCAGTTAGTTTCTCAAAAGTCCAGTCAATAATATCATCAAAATTTGAACTATCATCTGCTATGTCATCATTTTCATCGGCAGTTGTCATTGGAATAGCCTTCACTTCTGAAGGCTTTTTGGGAAATAATTTTAAATAGGCAAGCAGAATACTTGTCAGTCTTTGTTGTCCATCTAGAATATAGTTAATAGTCTCATCACCTACTTTAAACACTCCTATGGTTATAGGAGGGACAAACTGATCGTTCTTCAGAGCATCAATTAAATTAGAAATTTTTTTTCTATTCCAAACAAAATACCGCTGATATCTAGGCAGTCTAATGTTTTTCTTTAATATTAGTTCAATCCAATGGATTAGTGTGTATTCTCCATAATATACGCTTCTTTTCATGCAAACTTATAGTTTTAAAAAAGGATTTTCATTACAAACATAATAATAAAAAGTGAAAGTAAGAAAAAATATAGCATTTAATAGTAAAAAAATGGTGTTGTACAAACCATAGGTTTCTATTTTATTCCGAACAGGGTATAAATAAGTCGATTTAGGAGATTATCTAAATGGAAAGAGAAATGTTTCTAGTGTTCTAACCTATAGGTGTGGAATTACTTAAACGAGGTCTTAGATAATTGTTTTTTTATTACCAAAGTTCAATCTTATGAGATTGGCATATTACTATATTGTCAAATATAAAGGTTTAAAGTTTGTTGGATATAATGAGACAGATTACATATTGTCTTATGTTGTCTTTAGGGTAGATTGTATTATAAGGTAGCTATTTAAGAAGGTATTTATATCCTTGGAATAATGTGATGATTATTTGGAGCGTTTATTTTCTTATATTTTTGGCAATTTAGCGAATAGGGTGAATCTGTATACTGTAATAGGTTGCTTACTGGGCATATTGAAATATGTATATACTTCAATATATTGATATACAGTGGGAAGTTTGAACAGCTTGATAAAACTAGCTTCTTTTTATATTGATTCTGCATTATTCGATGTAGAAAATAATTCTTATTTTATCTTCATTTATATATCCAAAAATTTCATTTACTAAATAACGAACAACATTATGTATGTATTTCAGTTGATTTATTATTTCCATGGATTCGCTATATAGGTCTTCCAGTGATAGTTCTTCAAGAAAATTACTTTCTCCATCTGAGACCTTTAGTTTTTTGCTATTATCTGTTAGCAGTAACTCAATATTATTCAGACGGTACAGCATTTTCATATCTATCGCTTTATGCATGTATTTTAGCATTTGTGTTTCTTCTTTCTCTATTGCTATAGAAAGTTCATTGAGGGTGTAGTAGGATGTTCCCCATTTGTGTTTTACTGATTCTATATCTTTGCGTATGGGTTGGCTACAATCACTAGGCAGACCTCGTTCGGAAAAGTCAGAATCGTTTAGATATTGTCTGAAGCCAGAGAGGTTTTCAACGAAACTTTGGTAGTGGCAAAGAACTTCTTTTTCCTTATCCTCGTCTTTAGGATAATGCTTATCAAAACTCTTTGAATACCATAGCAATGGTTTCCATTCCGCTTTTTCTTTTACTTCTATGTATTTTATGACATATGTACTCATAATAATTTAGAATATTATAATTTAGTAGAATATGTAAAGATAGTCTTTTTAAGTGAAATACTCAGATTTTGATAAAGATATAGTAAATTTGGGCTATTATACAAAGGGTATTTTTGAGGTTTATTATTTTTAGTCGATGATAGTGAAGAGCAATTTTGATAAATCTATTGATAATCCTAAGTTAGTGGTATAAAACCCTTCCTATAATTGGGTGATTTATATATCTAAAGTTAGACAAAATATTTATCTTAATTTGTATCATAGGGCTTGGAAAGAAGAATTATATTCCTTATATTTGCACAGAAAATTAGTGCAAAAAGGTAAATTTGCGAAACAAACCTATGCGGTAAATTATTCGGTGTACTTGGATAAAACCAAATAGGTAAAGCGCTGTATATAAGGAAGATATGAGGAAAATAATCGTTCCCTGTCTCTCCGCTGAACACTAGAGACAAATGGTGGAAAATCTAAGACAAGTCCCGTAAAATCAAGGTTTTATGGGACTTTTTTATTTTGTCCGCAGGCAAGCAAAGGACAAAAATGCCCCGTTTGGACAAAGTAGTGTTACTAAATCGTTACTGAAAATTGAGCGAAATAAAATAGTAACGATTTTGATGTTAAGTTGCTGATTTATAAACGGCAAAACGATTTGTTAGAGTTTCCCAAATCATTTTGTGACGTTTTTATTCTTGTTAACATAAAACGATATGTGTGTTTTTGAATTAAAATATTCTTCTTAATCATGGATACTATCTTTGCCGTTCATCCCGGAAGAATTTGCACACGAAGTTGTACAAGCCGTTCAGCAGCACGTTCCGGGAGTTAAGCAAATACAGGACATCACTCAGCAGGAGCAGTTCTTCCAACTGATAGTTGCGGATGTAAGCGAAAGTCAGGTAGTCCAGCAGGAACGCTACCACATGGCTGTCCTGCGAGAGGGCTATAAGCATTATATAGGCTTGGTAATCCCGCTGTTTCAGCGTGGGCAACTCTCCATACGCTTCGATTGTCGAAGTAACGAAGCGCAACAGGTCGGTGTCTTTCGCCCGTTCTTCCAGAACTTCGTATGTAGCTAACGAACGGCTGTTTTCTATCAGATACTTGATTTCTGCCACCAGCTTCCTCATGCGTGGCTGAATGTCCGGACGGTTCTCCGTTTGGGACAATAACAGGTCGGATATTTCCATATTCTGTGCATCGTTAATCGGTTAAAAAGAAATAGAGCAATGTGATGCCGACTATGATTTCCAATACACATAGACCGATTGACAAGAACACCCAACCGGAATACCGTCAATCACCCTCATATACTGTTATAATCGTTTTTTCTTATCTTTCTTATTGCTTACCAACACACATTATCCCAATCCCGCCAAGAATGATGATGACAGATGTGATTATCACCCCAACCCTCAACCCTTTGTCGCCAAACAGGTCGTACAAAAAAGGAGGAAATTAAATCCCTTGTTGCGCTCTCCCGTCATATCGAATACCCATTTCCATCGGCGGATTGCACCGATAAGAAGTAAAACTCCTAGAGCGATAATTATCAAGCCACCACTTGTGGGAGTGATGTTACTGAAAAAATCCGGTTCTTTATTCATATTCATTCTTTTCAATCTCATAATTAAACATGGTTGACAAACAAGAGTACGCCTGCCGCCACGATACAGCACAATGAAAACAGGATAGCCAACAGGTTCTTTCCGTCCGTACACGTTCTCCTGTATTCGTTTTCCCACTTTGCATCCCGTTTGCTACCGGGGTAGAAGATGGAGAGATGAATGACGGGCACTCCGAATATCAATACCCAAAAGATGTATTGATTGTACACGGTCGTCATGCCGAAATACCGCTCCGCCACCATCACGGGCAATGCATAAAGGGCATACAGGGGACTGAACGATAGGAGCATATAAAACGCCAGCCCACGCCCCATACCTCTTCTCATCCATCCTATCAGAATACGGAAAAAATAGACATTTACATAATACCAATAGATATACCAGTTCATATTCGTTGTTTTATCAATGCCTGTTGATTTCATTTTGCCCGTCATGCGCCTACGCCCAATGTCAAGTCCTGAACGGTGTTTCTGTTCCAGATGAAATAGAAATGATCCTTCAAATCATCCGTCCTTACAAAGCCTATTTCCCAGCCGCCACCGTCCTCTAAGGAAGGGGTTATTCCTTCGGGATAGAACGTATCGTGCCAAGAAGCATATATTTCTTCTTTGTGTGCCAACCTGCTTTCACGGGGCAACATATTATCCAAGCGTGTGATTATTGACTCCCAGTCTTGCAGTAACTTCCGCAAGTCCGCCAGTTGCTGTGGTGACGGGGCGGAAGCATCCCCCTCTACCAAGACAAAGGTATCCTTTGAATAAGGGGGCAGGCGTACCGCAGTTCCCCAACTATACTCTTTATCAAGCCACCAGTCGCAAACCTTACTGGTAAAAATGCCTAAGTCTTTCACTTCGTACATTTTCTTGCTTCCAAATAATTCATTAAATATTGTTTTGAATATTCCCATTGTTTTCTTCTTTTTACTGTAATAAAATGTTGCTAATGTTTGGCGGCTAACCGATTTTCGGAGGTTTGCTGATTGTTATCAACTAAATTCTATAATGATTATAACTTTATTGTATGCCCTTTCAAAGTAATCCCGTCAGTGAAAACTTGTTTTAAGGATAGCTTAATACTACTTTCCACATAATCTGTCATATCTTTAAATTGAGCATAATCAACGGGGATTATTGTTACGCCCTTGTCTGATTTTCTTTTAGCATATTCATTGAAACGGTGTTTTTTATCAATACCCCAACTTATTTCGTCTTTTATTGGTAAAGATATATTAATGCCTATGATCTTTTCCTTATCTGTCAAATAAGTGATACCTCGTTTTCCAATACAAATTTCCTTTTCTCCAATTGCTCCGCCAAGAGAAATTTCAATAGATAAAGTCCAATTAGTTATTGAATCATCCACTTTAATTTGTCCTGTCAAATTTTGAAAATAAGTTTCAATGGCATTATAATCAAAGCAACTCATTTCTGGATAACCACTTGAATAATCAAAATTCATAGATTTTTGATATTGATTCTGACAATAAAGTCCCGATGTAACCTTTATTTTAAATTTCATATTTTACTATTTGCACTGTTGATAATGGATCGGTGAGAGACTGCGTTTAGCTGTTTACTCGACCTTGTTAATAGAATTTGTCATTTTCCCCAGTACTTCAAATATTCTTCTTTTATATTCAACTGCTCTATGAAACGTTCTTTCCCGTTATCATATGTGGTTGTTAATGTTGGCTGATTATCAATCATATATCTTTGCTCTTCAAATGGTGCTGGATATGGAAAGCTATTTATATATTCATAGTCTAACCCCGTTTTCAATTTATCTAAGTCCTCTTTTTTGACTTTCTTGTATAAAACGATAAGTTGTGCGCAGAACATATCATAAACAAGGCTTGCATATAAAGACGAGCTGATATTTTCATCGACACATTCACCCGTTAATCCAATTACAAGACATTTTGTAATCTTAACCTTTCTAAAATTGGGCGAAGGTCTAAAAAAACATTTCTCTCGATTGTATGGAGACTTAAACATGAACTTATGAATATCTGGATTATATTTTGCGAATGTAAGAAGGATGTGATAATTAAACTTATCCTCTGACATCAATTTAAGTTTGAAGAGGTAATTTTCGTAAATGTATTTCCATACATATTCACTTATCTTATATGATACACGAGGACGATGTATTAGAGCTTGATAATTTGTTTCACCGCTTTCTAATCTTGCTATTTCCATATGTTGTTTCTTTACTATTAATGGGTTGTAAATAGCAACTGTTAGGGTTGCTTATTTACTTGTTATCCGCACATTAATTCTCTTCATCATTGCCATAGGCTAATTCTATATCAATAAACTGAATTACCAACTGACATATTTCGCCGCCTTCGTCTATGCCCCAATAAACCGGATACGTACCATCTCCGAACCCTGATTGAAAAATGGGAATATGATACTCCGTCCCCGGCACTTGCCAATTTAACCAGTCTCCGCCTGCACGTTGATATTCTGGATGGAGATAATAGTTTTCTTTGAATAATGCAGCAAAATATCCATCATAAGGATTATCATCGGGATTATCTTTGCGCCATTGTTCATCCCAGTCGCAATAAATACGGTGGATAATTTCATCACATACACATCCTAAACCAGCATCTACACAAAATCCAAAGTAATCACCCTCTTCCAATGTTTCAAGGTTTTCATTCCCAACTAATGCTTCATAGAATCGAACAGCCCGCTTTTCATTGAAGCGCAAACGTACTGCGGCATAACGGTCGCAATCCTCGTCGTCAGATTTGATTACACAAATTTCCGTTTCATATTTACCCGCAGGAGCGTTCTGAAAATATGGACGTTCGTTTCTGTTTGGGAGATATACCAATGGATCTCGTACCAAAAGATTTCCACTCGGCAAATCGCAAGAACCGATATTAATCGTCGTTAACGATTTTCCTGCAATTTCTTCTTGCTCAAAATAAGTATTGAGGTCAACAGGGCAGACGGTTTTTTCTTTTACCGATTCCCATTTTTTCATCCAGTTGTTTTCTAATTCTTTCATATTCCTTTTTGATTTTTAGTTGCGGATAATGTTGGGCAACGTGCTGTTTTAGGCAATACGCTGTTTGTTACCGACTTTTATAAACACTCTTCCACATTTGCTAAAACTTCACAATCACAAAAACCACCATGTTCACGCAGACAATTAACAATATCATTGAAGTTTATATTATTTTCTTGGCAGAACAACTTTGTTAAAGTATAGTCATGCTTGCATCCTACTTTTAGATTATTATCCAAATAATCTAAAAGTTTTTTCATCATACCTATATCTACTGCTTGGCTACCTTCACAATGAATGTCTTTAACTATCTTATCAAAAGTTGCATTATAACCCAGACCAGCAGGAGTTGGAAAAATGAAAGCATTTTCTACATTTTCTGTGCTCAATCTGGGTATGGCAGTTTCAATAAAAAAAGTTAGCTCCCATTTGTGAGAAACATATTTTTTCATGTCACTATTCGCTTCTATGAATAAAGCCCCCGAATATTCATCTGGAAATAGATATAGATATTTCCGAGCATCTTTTGCTATATTCAATGCTATTTCTCTTTTACTTTTATTATAGAGAACATATAATGAATCTGTATGCCTCACATTATTTATAAAGGACATATATCTGTCATCCGGTGTTTTCTTGCAAAGTTGTTCTATTTCATTCTTATTCATTTTCATCTTTATATTAGTCGGTAATGGGTTGCAGCTTGCCGCCGTTAGGTGGCACAGGTGCTTGTTAGCAACTACATTAATAATAAGTCTTTTCCATTTCTACAACTTCATTTGCATTTTCATCCCAAAAGAGTGTCCCACATACTTCGCACTTTTCATTTGCCATATTGCTTTCTTCCTCAATCAACATGTCATAACATGCAAAATCTTTACAATTAGGGCATGTTATGGAAATAACCACTCTACCTTGCTTTTGCTCTAAAGTTGATAGCTTCCAAAAATCGGATTTTATAGACTTTAGTTTTTTGGCATCTTTTTTATAAGATACCAATATGTTATAAGTGTCATTTCCTAAGTCAAGCAATACAATTCTTGCACCGAGCTTTTCTAATTGCTTATCAAAATAGGATAACGCAAAGGGTATAAAATCACCTCGTTGGGGTTCTTCTATTTCTTGATTATATTTTTGATAGACTTCATCTTCGGAAACAACCAATTGTACTCCCAACATTGATTGCAATCGGTTGTTGATGAACCTATACAGCATTCCTTGCCTATCTTCTCCACTCCAATCTACTAATAAGAGAAAATTTTTATCCACTAATTTATTGAACAGGCTTTCATCATCTTTAATAGTCTGTACATTCATTTCCATAAGTTCTTTTTCTCCAAGAACTTTTGCGAGCATTGTTTTATAGTTCATATTTCTTGTTTTTATTTGTTGCTAATGGGATGCAGCTAACTGTATTTAGCAGTTAAGGTGCTTGTTAGCAATTCATTTAGTCAATTTTATATCAAGTAGATCACCAAAAATTTCTTTGATATAAGTCATTGTACGCTTATCCAGTTTTATATCAGTTATATCTATGGTTATAAGGCTATCGCTAACTTCTACTTCCAATATCTCATTAGTAATAGTCCCCCTTTTAACTTGATTATAACACTGGTCACCATTACATTCTGCGTAAAGGTCATTTAACTCTGCTTCGGGGTCATCATCTTTCTTTAATGTGATAGGCTTCTGAAACAGAATATAGTTATCTACATTATATTTATCATTCGCAAACCCAACCATATAATAATTATCCTTTGAATTTTTGGATGCGTATGATACTTTTGCTTTGAAATTGACTTTACACATATTGTACTTTGTTTTTATTATTGCTAATGTTTGGCGGGTAATTTTTTTAGGACAATTTACCCGTTTGTTACCGATACTTTAATTTTGCCAAAATCCACCAATGAAATCCACTAAATTACAGTCTTCAAATCTTCCAAAGAAATAGATTATTCCATGATTAAACGGTTCGTTTCCTACAACTTGATTACGCAAATAAGAGCTTTCATCAAATTGCATAACGAATACATATTTATCTTTTTCTAATTCTGTATAATATGACTGTTCATCTTGAAGCAAAGCTGGTGTTCCCCCTATTTTATTCCCATATATGGGCTCTAACAATATTTCATCAGGATTATCAACGTCTTCTACTTCTTCAATGTCATTATTGATGCCTTTTGAAACTAATTGCTTAGACATAATGTACTTATTACATATAGCTTCATTCTTTCCTCTTAAACTTGGGGTATGCATAATACACTTTAGAGGAAAATGTGGATATGCACAATTTCTATTGTATGCCCTAAAATCTTTAGGGATAAAAATAGAAATTTCAGAACCTAAAATATTGGGTAGCAAATCTGCTCCTATGCTAATGTAGTAAACATATTCTTGTAAATCATGCTCTGCTATTTTGTCATCATCAAAATAAGCTGGTGCATAGCCGCCAATTCTTGAACCGCTTTGTTCGTCATGCTCAGATATGGCAAACTGCAAAGATTTCTGTCTTGCAATAAAAAGTTCATTATAAACATTTTCCATTTGTATCTTCTTTTTTAATTTTATTATTGGTAATGGGTTACAGCTTGCAGTCGTTAGGCGGCACAGGTGCTTGTTATCGCTATATTTGGCTAATGCAATTGGTTAATATACCGCTAATCTCCTTACAGTCGCCAACTAATTCTTCCAATTCGCTTTCATCCATAAAATCTGCCAATTCATATTCTTGTGGGGCATTTATAAATTTGTTCAGACCACTTAGAAGTAGCATTGCATCATCTTTTGATGTAGAAATAGAAAAGAAATTAGAATATTTGCTATTAGGGTCTAATTCTTTTATATCAACCTTTCCATTTTTTATACTTTCCAGTAAAATGGCAGACAAGTCTATTATTACATCAATAGCCATATCGAAATGCGGTTCATAAGACTCATTTATGCTAAAATAAATATCTCCTTCATTCACCGAGTTTTCTTTTAATAAGGTATTCAAATGAATATCGGATAATATTTTGCTTAACTCTAAGTTGCTTTGTTTCTGACTTCCGAAATAGTCCAGCAATAGAAAGGTGTCATCGCATCCACCGACATAATTGCCCCACCATTTTTTTATGTAAAGTTCCATATTCAATATTTTTTAGTTTGTAATTTATTTAGCGATAATGTTTAGCGGCTAACTAACCTTTGGGGAAGTTGAGCCGTTTGTTACCGATTTTATTCATTAAATAGAAGTTGAAATGATACGTTTCCTAATTTGTTATAGATTACGCATCTATCATCTTTGAGTTCTAATTTATTAAAATAGTCAGTTCTATCTAAAAAATTAGGAAGATTGGTCATCCACACTTCTCTTATATTGAAAGGTGACTCTGTTTCAATGACAATACATTTCCAAGCCTCTCCAACTTTACTATTTAGAATCCAATGTACTTCTATTTTTTTATCTTTTCCTTTCTTTTGTAACCTTTTAATAGGTATATCCAAATTAAATTCCGTTGCTACAACTTTTTCAGCAGTTGAAAGGATTACTTGAATATCTTCTTCTCTATTATTTCTTCTTTTGTATATACGAATAAGGTTCTTTGTTATTTCATTAACCAACATCGTATCACGTTTTATTGTATCTGATTTATAAAATTCCACGAAATCAAAGTCTTCTATGAAAACATTTGTACACCCCAACATTGCATCAAAAAAAACGTCATTAGGTGTGGAAGCCCCAAATTCTAATGTAATCTTAGAACTTTCATTTATATTTATCTTAGGTAGCAGATAAATATAAATTTCAGCAACATGATGCGCCATCCATCTAAATGGTTCAGAATTTGTGTTATTCTTCCTTGCCATTTCACTTTCTTGCAATATCAGTTTATTGAGTTTCATTATCTTTATTCTTATCGGTAATGTTGGGCGGCTAACTGACCATTTGGGCAGTTGAGGCGTTTGTTATCATCATATTCATCCATAAAGCCGCTTTGCGAAATCGTGTAACAATATTGTCTTTCCAGCTTGTATCAGTATCATAAAGCCATTTATCTTCATTGATAATCATATCGCACCACTCTTTTAGCTTATTTGTTGGTATGCTACCGGTCAGACCTAAAGCCTTATCTTTCCATAAAGGAGAGGGGGTAGAGCCTTTTGCTGTGTCAAAAACTTCAATAATTTGCCGTTTACTGATAAAGTCTTTATCATCATCCATATGTATTGTAAAGTTGAACATTGTATTGAGCATTTCAAAACACCCTTGTCTTGTTGAAACGTGGTAGGATCTCAAATAAGTGATTAGCTCTCTGTCGTCTATACATATAAACGGCAATAGCTTTTTAAAGCCAATAATATCATGATGATAGCCTTTCTTCGCTATTACCTCCAATATGCTGATGAAGAGAGCACACCTTTCATTATATTTCGTACTGAGCAAGTTACTTTTCTTTGCTATCTCTATTAGTTTAACAGACAAATCATTTTGGGGGTACACCCATGATGGAGATAAATAATCATTTATTAGCATCAGAAAATCATCCGCTGTAAAACGTACGCTATTGATGAGTTCTTTAATCAAGGGCTGAATATAGGCACTGTCAATTCTACATGTTATACAGCCAAACAACAATACGTTGTTGCTGTATAAGAGTAGTCGTGCCAAGAGATAACGTGATAGAATTTTGGCTGCATGAACTATGTTCGTACGATAAATTGTTTCTAACTGATGCTCTACAAAGATTGCTTTGTTGGTATCGGCAAAACGAGCCCCCTCCTTCATGCCTTGTATATAGATGTCAATCCAATTATTCACAATCTCAGCATTACTACCTATGTGCCATCGGGTACATAGCAAAGTCGCTTTTTCTTTTTCTAGCAATATGAATGTATCGTCACACTTCATTGTTGTAATTTGTTTTGATGATAACGAGTTACTAACAGCGAAACATAACAGTCCGCTGTTAGCAACTCCAAATTTTATAATGTTTCTTCCGTCAAAATATCATCCAACGGACTTTTAATTTTACTTTTATAAGTGTCTGCTATATGAACATATACCTCTGTGGTTTTAATATTGTTATGTCCCAATAGCTCTTGAACGATTTTTAAATCCGTTCCTTGCTCTATCAGGTGGGTAGCGAACGAATGTCGAAACAGGTGCGGGTACACCCGTTTTGTTATTCCGGCTTCGAGAGCAATTTCTTTCAACTTTTTCGACACGATACTTTCTGAAAACTGCACTCCCGTTTCCCGTTCAAACAGCCATGTTTCCGGATTGTACCTTTCCCTATATTCGGATAGCTTGCCGACAAGCGGCTTCGACAACAGCGTATATCTGTCTTTCTTGCCTTTCCCTTGTCGCACGTGAATCAAAGAGCGTGACACATCTATATCATCCGGTTTCAGACTTAACAATTCATTTATCCGAAGCCCAGCTGAATACAGTATTGAATACATACAATAAAAGCGTATATCAACCGAAGCGACTGCAAGAAATGATTTTATCTCTTCTTTACTCAGCACGTCCGGCAGCGTTTTCTCCCTTTTTGCCCTGTGTATCTTATAGCAACGGCGTTCTTGCCCCAATACCTTTTCGTAGTAGAACTTTATGGCATTGATGCGTTGGTTCTGCTGGCAGGAAGAAATATGTTTCTTTTCGATAAGGTAGAGCAGATAGGCATTTATATCTTCAGCAGAAATCATTTTCAGATTACGACCAGCAAAATGAAGTTGGAAATCCCCGAAGTAAGTTGTATATACCCGTATCGTGTGGTCGCTGTATCGCATCTGTTTCAGTTTCTCCAAGAATCCGGCAGGAAGTTCGGGGCGCACTACCTGTTTCTTTTTGGGGGCTTCTATGATTTGCGAATAATCAATGAAAGCCTGTTCTACATATCGCTCGAAAAAATCCGAAAGAACGAAGTAATCGACTGGCAGGTATGCCCTGTTGTTGTCGAACAGCACGCCTTGTTCTTTCGGCAACAACAATCTTATGTCATCACCGCCGAATTTCACTTCTACATACTTCTTTCGCCCCCGTGTCGAAAAAGCAAGCGTTATTTTCTCTCTTTCTTGATATGCTTTCATGTAATTGCATCACTATAATTATATAAATAAGATTATATACATCTGTATAACAGTATATTATGTATTACAAATATGAAATAAGATATATATATCGCCATAAAAATATGGTTTTATCGCTATGTGAGCAACTAAATACAATCTTTTTTTCACCTTTTCCCCTCAAATCTGTTTTATAGCAGAAACCAAGTGGCTTATACTTATTTTTTCTACTTTTGCGTGCAATAGTAGAAATCAACATGGAAGAACCAAAGAAAAAACGCAACCGCCGCACCCGTGCCGAACTCGAAGCGGGTGTATTTGATGCCGTCCGCCAGTTGGCAAGTGAAAAAGGTCTGGCTCAAATCACCTTTACGGATATTATGCAAAGGGCAGGCATCCAAATGTCCGTCCTGCTCAAAAATTACAAGAGCATAGATCGGGTACTGGATAAGTACGCCTACTTTTCCGACTACTGGCTGCACGACCTATTCGACGAAGAACACCCCACCGACAAAGCGGGTGAGGACATACTGAAAAGAAACTTGAAATCATTGGCAGTCTATCTCTATGACAACATAGATATGCAGCACCTGTTGGTGTGGGAGCTCGAAGCCGACAATCCCACCACCCGCCGCATCGCCCGAAGTCGTGAGAAACATTACCGCACAGCGATAGATGAACTGAAACATTTGTTCGAGGGTACAGGCATCCCTGCTGACATCATAGCCGGACTGCTCACCGCCGGAACATACTACCTGATACTGCACCGTCGCCGTTCTACCTTTTGGGGAGTGGACTATCAGCGCATGGAGAACCGGGAGCGGCTATACGCTGCGCTCGACTATCTTTGCGAATTGGTGTTCTCCGCACTCAAAGAGCATAACAAGACTGTTGAGATAGCCCGCAAGTTCAAACAGAAAGGGATAGACACCGCCACCATTGCCGAGTGTACCGATCTTCCTGTCGATGTCATTAAGCGGCTATAAACCCATACAATTCCCAGCACCCTCATGAATCCCCATAATCAAAAGTGCATCAAATATTAGCTGTGCAAAGGGCAGGTGCAAGGTGCGCGTATATATATAGATACACACACCTTGCATCTGCAAAATACATGCTGAAAATCAACAACTTACAAAGTTACTAAAAAGCATAGTGCAATCCCATTTTTTGCACCCCGCATTTCCACGCCCTCTGCTCTCCCGTCAAAACTCCCCCAATAAAAAATTCCCCTTATTTATTTCCTGTTTTCAGTCCAAATTCGTACATTTGTACCAAGTTATCAGCGCAGAGCGAAGAAACGCAAAGAACCCCGCACCGTTACTAATTCGTTACCTGTCCCTAACTTTCTACTCTTTACGTCTTGACAATTAGTTAATTAAACTTTTCCCGCAGTTTTTGAAAACAATTCCTCATCAAAATACGACAATTTGAGTCTCTATATTAGTACTCAAAATAGAATAAAAGTCATTCCTATTTACAAGATACTCATTAACTACCATTTAGCTTTCCTCCTTCTAATACGATTAAGTTCCATAAGAACTTATTTGAAATATCAAAGCTACCGCATCATAAAAATATCCATTCCTTTATTCCGTAATGAATTAAAGCATCTATAAAACAAGAAATACCGAATTATTATCAGTGAAGTACAAAGACCTTTTTATTCTCACCACAATGAGAATAATTTCTCACTGCAATGAGAAATTTTTCTCATAGGTATGAGTATTTTTTCTCATTGCGGTGAGAATTTTTTCTCAAAGGCGTGAGAATACTTTGAGAATATAATAATATATATCTAACTGTGTACTAATATAATAAATAATAGTACTATGCTTCCACTTTATATACTATTTGAATAGCTTCATCAATGTTCTATCCCTAAAAATAGCTAGTATCTCATGTTTAGTTGAAATAGCATATTAAATGGCTTATAATTGATATTTTACTTCCTGTCAACTATCTCAAAAGGAACACGTACCGAAACCCCTTTCTTCATCATATTAGTCAGATTGGGGTAAAGACGTTGTTTGAATGATTCCCAATTGCGATGTTTCATTTGTGTCCATCCTGCTTCTGCCAGTGCGAAAGCGCGCGGGTATGCCATATAAGTTGCCCGGTTTATATCCCGTATAGCTTCTCCCCATAAAGTGCCCATAACTCCTATGATATGGGCTTGATCTTCAGCGGACACGCCATATCCCGGGTCGAATTGATAAGACTTCTCCAAAGTGGTGACGGGCATGCCCCAATTGTTAAACTCGGGGAAATCTCCTTTCAGTTGCGGATAATCCAGATAAGCGTACTCACCCGGTGCCATGATAAGCGGATTGCCATGTTTTCGGGTAAGTTCAAGACAAGTAGGTGTCAATCCTCCACGCCAGCTTACTAAAGTTACGTTCTTGGGATAAGGAAAGAGATAGTCGTTGGCAGGCGGATAAATATTGTCCAGTTCGCACCAAAGCATAGGAGTCTTGTTATTTTCCTGAACAAACGAAAGCATGCGGCTGAAAAAAGGAATCATGAGTTGCGAAGCTTTCTGATAGCCAAACTCTTTCATCATGGCCTGGCAACGGGTACATTGGGTCCAGTTCTTTTCTATAACAGCTTCGTCGCCTCCTAAATGTATATAATCGGATGGAAACAAAGAAGATATTTCTTTGATGATATCCTGATAGACGGAATACACTTTCTGATTATTTGCACAAAGCATTAAATCCGTAGTTTTGCCTACTATCTTAGGCAGCGTATCGGTATGAGTACATCCTAATTCGGGATAAGCTGCTAATATAGCTACGGTGTGTCCGGGGATATCCAGTTCGGGAATGACCTCGATATTCCGTTGGGCAGCATATTGAATGATTTCGGCAAGCTGCTCTTGGGTATAATAATCTTTGCCAACTAGTTTAGGATGTTTTTTTATTTCGACTCTCCATCCCTGGTCATCTGTCAAATGCAATTGGAGTATGTTGTATTTGTAATGTGCCATCTGGTCAATGAAGAACTTCACATCATTGACCGGAAGAAAATGACGGGCGGGGTCGAGCATCAATGCCCGATGAGAGAATCGGGGCGCATCATCAACGTAGACAGGAGAAATTTTCTTTTGTGTAGTGGCGCATACATCACCTAAAAGAAGCTGGTCCATAGTCATAACTCCATAATAAACAGCTCGTACAGTAGCTCCGCTGATAGTTATCCTTTTGGAAGTTATTTCGATGCGATAGTGCTCATTTCCTTCCATTGCAGGGTCAATTAACAAGCGGATATCAGCACGGTCGGATTCGGAAGCAAGTGGAATTTCCACTTGCATTCTGTCTGATAATATATTTTGCAGCGTATTGACAGTGAACTGCAACTCCGGCTGACTCAAATAAATGGCCGTTTTTCCGGAACGGACAGTAAAGGGTTTCCCTTTTACTGAAGTTATCTGATTGGGCATAGGCAACAATGCCGAAGTATTATTCTGGGCAACCAGATAACCGGCTAAGAAAAGCAAGCAAAGACAAGTATAAATTTTCATGGTCGATTTGGGGGTAAATGTTTTTGTATTCATCTAAGATGACATAGGTTAAAGTGTTATGTTATTATTTGATTTTTATTAATCCATTCTCTTTGTCGTATTTTAGCTGATAGCTACGCCCTTTCACTGTTTTGAAAGAGATTGTTTGACCGGCATACTTCACGATACAATTCTGTCCTGCTTTGGACAGGATAGTCGCTTCTTTTAGAAGTCCGTCTTTCCATGTAATATCTATCTCGAAATTTCCTTTTGCGCATATGCCATAAATAGAGCCGTCTTTCCAGGCATCCGGTAAAGCAGGTAGTAATTGGATGAATCCCATGTGGCTCTGTAATAGCATTTCTGTGATACCGGCTGTGCCGCCAAAGTTTCCGTCAATCTGGAAGGGTGGGTGTGTATCCCAAAGGTTATCTACTGTTCCGTTTTTCAGCAGATTACCAAAGAGGGTATAAGCGTGATTTCCATCTTGTAAGCGTGCCCACTGGTTCAACTTCCATCCCATACTCCAGCCGGTAGCTCCGTCACCACGATGCACCAATACAACTTTGGCTGCTTCTGCCAGTTCGGGAGTAGTGACAGGAGAAACAGTGTGTCCGGGATGCAGACCGAAGAGATGATTTACATGGCGATGTTCGTCTTTCGGATCGTCGATATCGGTTGACCATTCCAGTAACTGACCATAGCGACCTATTTTATAAGGGACGAGATTGGCAAGCACGTGCTCCCATTGTTTACGTTCCTTTTTGTCTATTCCCAATTCTTTGCTCGCTTGGATAGCATCCAGCAGGATTTCACGGACAACTGCATGCACAAATGTAGCTCCCTGATCGATAGGGCCGTGTTCCGGTGAAGTAGAGGGGGCAGCCGTATACGTTCCGTCCGGTTTATGCCAGAGATAGTCAACAGTAAAGTTGGCGCTGCTCTTAATCAGTTCATATCCTGTTTCTTTCAGGAATTTCAGGTCCTTGGTATAGTCATAATATTCCCAAACGTGAGTTGCCAGCCAGGGACCTGCCATCGGATTAAAGTTCCAGGACATGTCCTGACTTTCCAATGGGGTAGTAAAGCCAAAGATGTTGGCGGAAATAGATGCTGTCCATCCTCTTGCACCAAAATAAGACTGAGCGGTCTTTTCACCCGGTTTCACTAAGGTACGGATGAAATCAATTAGCGGGAGCATGCACTCATCCAGGTTTGTAGAGCAGGCCGGCCAGTAGTTCATTTGGATATTAATGTTATTATGATAATCCACACGCCAGGGGCCGTCTATGTTGTTATGCCAGATGCCTTGCAGATTGGCAGGCATATTACCCGGTCGGGAACTGGCTATCAACAGATAGCGTCCGAACTGGTAATAGAGCTTTTCCAAGTAGTAGTCAGGTTGTCCGTTCCGATAGTTTTTCAGTCGTTGAGCAGTGGGCAGATTGGATGTTTTCACTGTAGGATTCAATTCCAGTTTCACTCGGTTGAACAAAGAAGCGTAGTCTTTGTAGTGTTCGTCCAGTAAGTTGGAATATCCTTTGGATACGGCATCCTTCATCCATTGCTGGGTTGTTTCAAGCGGATTAACGCCGACATATGTTTTTGGATCGGTAAAGTCCGGTGCGAAATTCATTTTATAATCGGTATCTGCAGTCACATAGAATACGACTTCATCAGCTTCTTTCACTGTAATCCGTCCATCTGTGTTGTTTAAGGTACCGCCTTTTACTGTTGCCTGAATACGGACTGCATATTTCATTCCATTATTATCCAGAGAAGCCGTATAAACAAGACCATTATTACCGTCGGCAGAGAACTGCCCTGTAGATACCGGATTGGGGGCATATCTGAAAGTGAGATTCTGTTTGCCCGGTTGGTCGGCACTGAAACGCATCACCATCACATTGGCAGGGTAAGAAATAAAATAGTTACGCTGATATGCTACGTCATCTTTTTTGAACTGAACCACCGCCATTGCCGAATCCAATGATAAGATACGTTTGTAGTCACTCATGCCTATTGTGCTTAATCCTGTTTCTACATAGAATTCTCCCATTGTAGTGAAGTTACCAAACCGGAAAGGCTTTTCTCTGGAAAATTCATAAGGGACTTCACTGTTGAAATTCTCGCGTGTCAGTTTTTCCGCTTTTTTCTGGTCTCCTTCTACGAATGCTTTACGTATTTCGTCCAGGATGTGCGCGGACTGTTTGTTCACATTCCAATAGTAATCTGCTCCTTTGGCTGTATTAGGACCGCCACGCCAAAGCGTTTTCTCATTAAAAGTTATGCGTTCCGCCTCTATTGAACCCAAAATATTAGCACCGATACTTCCATTACCTATAGGCAATGACTGTGATTCCCAACTGGCATCCTGTTTGGAACTATGCCAGACTTCTTTTCCTTGTAATGTATTGGGAGAATCAAACCAGATAGAAAGTCCTTTGGTATAATCCGTATCTTCTGCATGTCCCGTAAAAATCGTAAATAAGGCACAAAATAGGAGCGAATGTTTCTTTCTCATTGTCGTAGCGTGTTTATTATTAGATAAAAGTATATTTCATGAATTTAAGTGTGTTACAGCTCTTTGGGGCTGAAGGCACAAAAGTAATAAAAAAACAGCTATATACAAACAATATGTCTTGTAAACAGAAAAAAGACTGTTCGTCTAAAAGGAACAGTCTTTTTTCTAAACCTAGTATTAAGAAGGCTATTGTTCCCGGATTTTATTCTATTCCGCTTTGATCCGGATTTTGTTTCAGATAGTAGTTAATTCTTTCGGTCCAAGGTTTGTTTTCGAGTGGAAAGACATTACATTGTTTCGCCCATTTATTCCATTTAGCCTCTAGTTTTTTCACTAGCTTCGGATATTGGGCGGACAAATCCTTGGTTTCGAACGGATCTGCCGATAAGTCGATTAGCTCCCATGGTTCATTCCGGCTGCCGCGTACCAGTTTCCAATGATTGGAAATAATGGCGCAGGAACTTTGATGCTCAAAGTATAATTCTCTGGGCTTTATCTTTTTTCCATGGATTGGAGGGAGTAAGCTCTTGCCGGGCAAATTCTCTTTGAATTCTGACGGATAAGTAGCTGTGGCAATATCCATGCAGGTAGGCAGTATGTCTATAATGTGGGCAGGTTGCCTGCAAATCTGACCTTTCATCTTGTTTTTTTCGGCATCGCCATAAGATAAGATAAAAGGGGTACTTGTGCCTCCCTGAAAACATTGTGACTTATAGCTTCTATAAGGAGTATTGCTCAAATCAGCCATAAGCTGGCCCAGGTATCCGCCTTCTTTGGTTGCACCGTTATCGCTTAAGAAGATAAATACGGTATTGTCCAGCATCCCTTTCTCCTTGATGGTTTCCACCAGTTCACCGATTCCGCTATCCACAATTTCGATCATGGCGGCATAGGTTGCCATATCGGTAATCCATTGCTCCTGTTGCTTTGGTGTGAGTGTTTCCCAAGAGGGACGTTTTTCGTCAAATTCTTTTTGGTAGACAGGATAATCCATTTCGTCCGAAATGAACTTCAGCTCCTTTAACCTGTCGAAACGTTGTTTACGCAACATGTCATATCCCACTTTATATCGGTCTCTGCATTTCTCTACACGATCGGCAGGAGCTTGGAGGGGTAAGTGAGGGGCATAATGAGCTACGTACATAAACATCGGTTTGTCTGTAGGGTGTTGCTTGACAAAACTGACGGCGGAATCGGTGATGGCAGTGGTATAGTAATAGTCATCGGGGAATTCTTTGATTCGGGTCAGATTGCTGTATACCGGTGTTGGTTTATAATAACTGCCTCCTCCGCTCAGGCAACCGTAATATTTGTCAAATCCCCGTTGGGCCGGATAGCTGCCATTGGGAGTATCAAAAGCTCCGTCCACTGTGACGTGCCATTTACCGCTCATATATGTGCTGTAGCCATTCGCTTTCATCACCTCGGCAATGGTGGGGATGTTTTTTGTAATTTGTCCTCTGTATCCGGGGCGGTGTTCATCTACTGCCGTCATCCATCCCATGCCGGCTTCGTGCTGATAATGTCCTGTCAGCAAAGCAGCACGGCTAGGACAGCTTCTTCCTGTATTTTTGAACAGGCTGAAGCGTACCCCGTTTTCTGCCAGACGGTCTATGTTGGGAGTCTGGATTTCACTTCCGTAGCAACCCAGATCGGAGAATCCCATGTCGTCACATAAAATCAATACAATATTGGGAGGAGTACTTACCTGTGCTTCTGTACTGGCGAAACTCGCTCCTAATAAAAATGAAGTATATACTATTCTATTTATCATAACTGTATTTTAATAAGTTTGTGTTTTTTCTGTTTATAGATAGAACTATGCGCATTATTCAAAGTCACTCTGTTGTTTTTCGACTTCTTTCAGTTTCAGGCGGTTCAGTTCCTGTTGTAATTCAAGTACACGTTTCTCACAATCGGATGGAGCGGTATTTATTTTATTTCCGGCATCTTTGCTTGCGGATTGTGCTTGTGTCAGTTCATCTTTGTCTGCTACCAGCGTATGTTCTGATGGAAAAGTAGGAATAATCAGTTCTGCCGGAACCGGCGTATGTTTGCCTTGCCATACCACTGATGCACGGATTTTAATTTCTCCCGGTGTAGTGGTGGACCTTACCAGCACCGGAGCAGTTCCCCAAAGTACCGGACGTGGATTGGTGAATGTTTCTTCATCGGCAACCAGTTGGCCCTGCCCTTCGATTTCGAACTTTACTTCATAATTATTCAAACGCTTGATGTTTCCGTTTTCATCTGCGATGGCTGCAATGACCGTCACGATGTCCGATCCGTCCGCTTTCATCTGTACTTTCTCGTCATCTGCCCAAAGCAATAGTTTTGACGGGCGGCGTGTGGGTGTTACTTTATGTGTCGCAACCACTTTTCCGTCCATTAATCCTTCTGCCAGAAGGTAAGAATCTGCCTGTTTCTTTTGGCGTGACAGCTTTTTATCATACATGACATCAAATACATCCTTGAATGTGATGACGGGTGAGGGCATTCCGCTTTCATTTGCCGGCTTATGATAAGTATATTCTTTGCCTCCCTTGCAATACGTGAGGCGAACTTCGTCACAGTTGCTATATATCGTTACATCTTTCGGAGAGAATGGGGTCATGGCATTGGCTATGTAAATCATCGGTCCATTATCTGCGATCAATTCTTTGTTGGGTTCGGCAGGACGCTGGGAACAGAACATATAATAAGATAGTTTAGGTTGTCGGAAGGCATCCATGATACCTCCGTAAAACGGGTCAGGATGATATCCTCTCTGGTGATCGAACGAGTGCCACAGGCAACCGCCCATATGTTGTCTTGAAGTTCTGTATAGTCCATCATAACTGGTGAGTTGGTAATCGTTTTTGGCATATCCCTGTGCCTGAATCAGCATCGGTACTTCTCCCCAGCCACGATTGACCCGGCTTGGTGAGTTGTGAGAGTTCCAGTCATCCACATTATCTCCCCATTCGCGGGTGAAATAACTGATTTTCGGATCCAGATTTTCGGTATTAAAGGCTCCTCCACCTCCGTTCATCGGATGGGTGAAGTGTATCGGAAAGTATTCGTGTCCACGTGCGGTTACATCACATCCGGCATAGCAATAAGGATACGGATATTCTTCATTGAGAATGTCCACTACATTTTTAGCAAAGTCAGCCGGATACCATGTTTCGTTCAGAATCGGTTCCCACATCCATACACTGGGGTGGTTGCGGTCGCGGCGAACCATATTGCGGATATCACTATATACTCTCTGAGCAAATATCGGCTGATCATTCCAGAATTGCCATCCCGGTGTGTTGACAATAACAAACAGTCCTAATTCATCACAAGCATCCATAAACGCCGGATCTTGCGGATAATGGGCGTTACGGATAACACGCATTCCGGCATCACGCAACTTCTTCGCATCCCGCCAATGAAGGCTGTTGGGTAAGGCGTTGCCAATCACTGCAAAATCTTGATGACGGTTGGCTCCCATCAGAGGATAGGGGTAAGGTTTGCCATTTAGCCAGAATCCGTCTTTTCCTTTAAATTCAATGCTGCGAATGCCGATACGGCGGTAATATCCGTCGATGGTGTTACCGGCTTTGTCTTTTATATAAATGTGTAGTTTGTAAAGATAGGGGCTGTCGGGTGACCATAAATGAGGTGTTTCTACGGTCACTTTGCAAGAAATTTGTTTCGCAAGATCCTTGCTTACCGACAAACCGGTCTCCTTAGAGAGAACACGTTTGTCGTCGCGGTCATAGAGTTCATAGATTATTTTACCACTGAAGGATTTTCCGGAAGTGTTACGTATATGTGCATCCAGTTTCAACTGTGCGGATTGCTCGGAAACTTTGTCGAAAGAGACAAACAATCCGCCTCCGGCTGTCTCATTCTCATAATTCGGATCGGTAATGAATACTTTGTTGTGAACTATCATCCAGCAATCTCGGTAAATTCCTCCAAAATATGCAAAGTCCAGTGCATCTTGCGGTTTGCCGGGAGGGTAGGAGGGATCGTCACTGTTGTCTGCCCATACGGTGATAACATTGTCTTCTCCATACTTCAGACTGGAAGTGACATCTACGATGACAGGTAGAAAACCACCGAAATGCTCTTTCAGCAACTTTCCGTTCACCCATATTTTTGATTTTCCCATAATGGCTTCGAAGTGGAGGAATTGTTGTTTTCCTTTCCAACTCTCCTTGGGAGTGAAGTGTTTGCGATACCAGATTTCCCCCTGATAATTGATGCATCCGCTCGCTTCGGTGGGGAGATATTCTATGCCATCGGGTAATGATACGATGTTCCAGTCTTTATCATTGAATCTCGGCTGTTCCGCTCCTTCGATATGACCTTTGTAAAACCGCCAGGCTGGGTTCATGCTATACGCTGTGCGGCCTGTGTTGGAAAGCTGATAAAAGCCGGCTGTGGAGTAAAATGGCTGGTAAGCGTCGGCATAAGCTA
>ULSY01031441.1_pt1 | contig 30395 bp, 29 predicted proteins | sample 1957201 | NCBI WGS metagenome assembly ULSY01 (sample SAMEA4835723, study PRJEB28245) | human gut metagenome | biome: gut microbiome; material: fecal sample | place: Denmark | collected 2008
GCAGTACAAAGTCTTTCACTTGTTGGGTGAGAAACTTCTTTCCACGAGCCAGAGCGATGGAGGAAAGAAAGAAGCAGGCAAGCAATGTCAAGGCAATCACATCATCCGTACGGGGAGAGTAGGAGATAGGGATTCCCTCGAATCCGGAGTTCAGTATATCGGCTATCATATGGCTGCAAATTTACGGATAGAAGCGTCCCATACGGGAGTTGTCTGAAGTAACTCCACCGCTTCTTCCGGTGTTTGTGCCACTTTCCATATATCACCGTGTTGCTGGCGCATGAAGTTTTCCTCTATGGCCCGTTCGAGCATTTGGAACAGCGGATCAAAAAAGCCGTTTATATTCAGAATGATAATCGGATTCAGATACAGTCCGAGCTGTTTCCATGTGATGATTTCAAGCAATTCTTCCAAAGTGCCGCATCCGCCCGGCAAGGCAATGATGCCGTCGCTCAGATTCGCCATCTTCTGCTTGCGTTCGTGCATGGAAGTGACTTCGATCAATTCCGTCAACCCAGTGTGATGCCAGTTCTGTTCGACCATGAAGTGGGGGATAACACCTGTCACTTCACCGCCATTCTTCAGAACTGCGTCGGCTACGGAGCGCATCAGTCCGATGCTTCCGGCACCGTTTATCAGACGGATATGTTGTTTGGCAAGCAGGCTGCCGAGTTTTTCGGCTGCTTCAAAATATACGGGGGCTATCTTAGTGCTGGATGCGCTGTATACGCATACGGAATGTATCTGATTCATTGTCTTTTGCAAGTTTACTGGATGAATGGGTACAAAAGTACAAAGAAATCATATACATATCAAAATGAATGTGCAATTTATGTTTCGGTTTGTTTTTTAGAATTCAAAGCTATAGGTTATAGACGGAACTATGCCATAAAGGTAGATTTTATATGTTTGCGCTATATCCATAGGTTTATAATATTCTTCACCCCCACGCCCTGCATAGATAGAAAATACATTCTTCCTGTTATAGAGGTTGATAATTGAACAGGTAAGAGTCCCCTTCTTCATACGATAAGTGCCCGACAGATCCAACTGATGGAAAGCAGGCGCCCGATAGCCATTTCTGGAACTATAAATATATAAAACAGCTCCATGAAGCTCATACTTGCCAACCGGTAATGTTAAGTTCATGCCCGAATTGTAGGAAAAGGTAGAAGGAAATGATCATCATTAGTCAAAACCGAACAACATTTTTCCAAGTTCGCCATTACGTCAATAAACGCCTTGCGAACGGTTTGTTCTTGTTGAGGCACCATTCTTTTATGCTCCTCCAAATGATGACTGTCCATTAATGCATCAAGTTTCTGTCTATCAGATAATTTTTGAATAGAATCATAAATAACCAAATAAACAGTCGAAAAGTCATTGTACAACAATGGAAACATACTTAAATCTTGAGTTGCTAACGCGCAATAATACGCTTTCTGAAAATAACATAATGCACTATCTAATTGATGCTGCAATAAAAATAAATGTGCAATCCCCCTCAACGAATAAGATATTAATTTCTTGTCCTTATATAAATATGTGACAAGACTTTCTATAAGACTCTATTACCACGTCATATAAATCTTCATCCGCATAACATTCTGCTAAATTATTATATATCATAGCCAAGGTTAGAAATGATAATAAAAAACCTACTAATAGATTATTTCCTCCCCCCTATTAATCTAAATTCTTATTGTATTCATCAACATAAGTATCGCCCAATGACCCGGTTCTACAAAAAGCATTTCTACATCTTTACCTAAACACAAAAATCATTATATTAATCATAACTCCTAAATAGGCATTCTTGATTTGTTTATTGTCTAACTAATCTGGGAGTTTACTTACCAATTTGATAATTTAATCCATCCTAACATATTATCTCCCCCTTACAAACCTCTACAAAACAAATGACCTCCACATCCCTACTTCAGCAAATCTGTATTTTTATAATTTTAAATAAATAACAGTAAGAGGTAGCATATTTTTTTAATTTACAGTACTATAAGCTAGTTCCTTTTCAATATGTTAAGTAAATAGCAAAAAACATTCCTCTAAACATTTGTTATTAAACCGTATCTATTCTGCACCTAGGGCGAGGGTAGTGCAATAGAAAAAGTTAATAAATTAAAGCTGATTTAAAAATTGAAGGTATGGTTAACTTAAAATTTCATACTACAAGGAAGTTCCAATTTAACAAGCTGGCAGTAGCACTATTGTGTGCAACTGGAGCCTGGAACACCTGTCGTGCACAAGAAGTAGCTGTGAAGAGCAATTTGCTGTACGATGCTACCACTACACTTAATTTAGGAGTGGAAGTGGGACTAGAGAGCAGAATAACTCTGGATATATCAGGCAATTATAACCCGTGGCGATTCAAAGACTATCGGCTCAAACATGGCCTAATACAACCAGAGTTGCGCTATTGGACTTGTGAAAAGTTCAACGGCCACTTTTTCGGACTACATGGATTCTACGGGAAATATAATGTAGGAGGATTACCTTTCAACAGTAACATGAAGCATCACCGCTATCAAGGAAGTTTGTACGGAGGTGGCATTTCGTACGGATACCAGTGCATTTTAAATGACCATTGGAGCTTGGAAGCATCTCTGGGGGTAGGATATGCTCACTTACGAGATAAAAAATATCCATGTACACATTGCGGCGAAATAATTAAACAAGGACATCATAATTACATTGGTCCTACCAAAGCCGCTGTCAACCTTATATATGTCATCAAATAAACATAGTTCGTTCTATTTTACATTTCTTAATCATGCAAACAAAACTTTTTTACATTCTCCTTGCCATACTACCCTTATATGTAGTCGGAGCGGAGATTCCAGAAGCCTCTGGCTTGAAACTATTGAACTGCAAAGCCCAACGTAAAGGATCCCTTGTAGACCTAAGTTTCCAACTCGATTGCAGCCAGGTTATCATTTCTCCCAATGAGCAGCTTGAAGTACAGCCTGTGCTCATTGGCAAAACCGATACACTCCAACTCTCCCCCATCTTTTTTACAGGGAATATTCGAAACAAAGTAAACCATCGACTTACTCGTTTCGGTGAAAAAATTCCTGTTGGTTATGCCAACTACAAAACGAAACTACTGGCTGAAGCCAGTCATACTAGAATAACATATTCACAACAATTCACTTTTCGTAACTGGATGTACGGTAGCCGCCTAGTTTTAATAAATAAGATCACAGGATGTGCCGAATGCCAAAGAAAATTAGAGGATATTCCTTTGACTTATATTCCAAAGAAACTAGCAGTAAGCTATATTGTTCCCCAACCGGAACAAAAAGTACGCCACAAGAACGTTTCTCTATACCTGAATTTCCATCAAGGCAAATCAAACATACTGCCACTGTATATGAACAACCAGGCCGAACTTGCCAAAGCAGACAGCCTGGTGACTGAATTGAAAGATGCCCCATATATTGTAGTAGACTCGATAACAATTATTGGTTATGCCTCTCCCGAAGGAAACTATACTTACAACACCCAACTATCAGGCAAACGGGCACAAGCTCTAAAAGAATATTTGGAAAAGAAATATATGCCAGTGGAATATAAACTGACTACCTCCGCAGCTTCCGAAGATTGGGAGGGATTACGAAAGGAAATTTACTTAGGTAATCTACCAAATCGCAAGCAACTTTTATCTATTATAGATAGTATTTCCACACCTGATGCTCGCGATTATTTTATACGCAGACTTGATGGAGGAGTGACTTACACCCATCTGTTGCATAAATTTTATCCATCATTACGGCGGGTGATGTGTGATGCAAAATACACCATAAAACCTTTTACCACAGAACAGGCCAAACAAAGACTATCTACCGCCCCAGAACAGTTGAATCTGAATGAAATGTATCTCATAGCACAAAGCTATCCGACTGGTTCCACGCAATTTAATGAATTGTTTGTGATCATGCTTTCCAATTACCCCGACAATGTAGCTGCTAAAAACAACTTAGCAGCAGTTGCACTCCTGACAGAAAATGCAGAATGGGCAAACTCTTGTCTTGAATCCATCAGAAACTTACCGGAGGTGCAAAACAATCTGGGTATCCTGCTATATATGGAAGGAAAAGTGGAAGAGGCAAAACATTGCTTTGAAAAAGCATATGCTTGCGGCTGCAAGGAAGCTATCTATAATTTACAAGAAATCAATACTCTATTGGCTATACAATAGCATCAAATATAATTATTAATTCCTAAACCTTTTGTAAAAATGAAAATTACAAAAATTACTTTCGCAGCAGCCTTACTGACATGTATTGCTGCGTGCTCGGAGGACGAGAGCGTAAACAAAAACATTCAGTCCTATGACGGTGAAACAACCCCCGTCCAGTTTGAAATGAATGCGAATACGGGAAACTTTTACTCCCCAATATCGCGAAGTGTCAACCTGCCTGAAATTACGAAGGACAACTTCCGAATCATGGCTTTCAAGAAAGCACCAGCCAACGGAAAATACTTCTATGCACAGGACATATCGACAACAGGAATGAATTTCACCGACAAACTTCTGTCCGGTACCGTCCGCCTGCCCATAGGGGAGTACAAATTTGTCTCAACCTATGGACTGGCAAAAGACGGCGGGTTTGCTCTCCCGGTCCTGACTCCTGTGACTACAGAACTCACCAACGACCTGAACATTGCCCATGCTACGGTAGATGGCTCCTCTGTATTCTTCCTCGAGAACGGACCGCTCGAAAATTTACATTCCTATGAATTGGGCATTAATTCGACTGTGAACGAATCAGTTAGTGCTACATTAACTCGTGCTGTATCACGTGTAGACATCTTATTTCTTCAATCCACGAAGAATGACAACGGAACATACACTGAGGTGTCAGATAGCGCCAACGTATTTGGAACATCGAAGCTTGCCAACATCGAAATGCGGTTTACCGGACTGAATAAAAATGTAAATTTAGTCGGTAAGAAAATAACAAATGACGATAATTCTTTGTTTACCGCAAACTTCCAAATTCCCGATTTAACTAATACAGTCACCCACGGAACATCCATAGAGGACACTAAAGTGGGAACACCCGATTTCCTGACTTACGATAATATCACCAGTGAGAATATTAAGAAAGGGTCAGCACATGTTCATGGTGCTTATCTGCTCCCATTCGATGAGGCTAAAACTACTACCGGTGTAACACTGGTACTCACCAACGGTTTAGGTATTCAGCGCACCATTAGCGTTCCCGATAAACTCCCACTGGAACGAAACAAAGTTACTCTCATCAAGATACGTGTCTTAAGCGGAACGGTATTCAACACCGATGTTAACTTTAATGTAACAATGGAAACAGCCTGGCTGGAAGCCAATTCTGTAGATGGAGAAATTAACTAATCTATCCTCTGAGTAATACAGAAAGCTAATGTCTTGCACGCGCCAATCGATTGGCACAAGCAAGACATTAGCAATATGGTATAATCCAAAGTATATACTAATCTAATAAACATGTGTATGCGATTCAAAATCTTATTACTATGGTTCCTGCCGGCCTTATTCTCTTGTTCCGGCCAAGAGGAACTGACCGAAAGCTCCACTGGAGCAGAAAAAGACATTGCAGCAAAGACAACTAGAGTAGTTTTCAAAAGTGCTCCTCAACCACAGTGTGTGTACATATTCCGCCAAGAAGGAAATGTATTCCGTTACAATTCAATGCTCAATAGTGGGTGGTCTGATAACGGAACAATGACTACCAGACTACTGACAGGTAATTATAAATTCATATGTACCGGTCCCTTAAATGGACAATTGGATGTGTTACCGACCACACTAGACTCAACTATTTCTCCAGAACAACTTCATTTTGCCTCTAAAACGGATGACAAAAATCCGAATGCGATTCTACCTGCCGAGGAACTTTTTCTTCCCGAACCAGACATCGCAGATTCTGTATATAGCATCCACAGTGAAGATGAAATAAAATGTGTACTCAAAAGAAGAGTCTCCCAACTGGAGTTTATACTAAAGCGAGGATACAAAGAAAAAAACGAATATATAATTCAACCTTATTCAGACGGACATAACATCCTGGAAACAATCAGCGAACTCCATGTCGAAATATCCGGTGTAGCTTGCGAATGCAATTATCTGACGACGTCGGGCAAGGGAACCATTCTCTGCGATTATACAACTGCGAGCGATCAGAATATTGATACACATGGATTTGCAAAGTTCACAGGACCTTTCGTTTTTCCCCCTTCCTCTAACAAGCCAATCAACCTGCTAGTAAAACTAGTTTCAACATCAGGTAAATCTTATCCGACTCTTCAATTATCGGGTAAACTCGAAGCTAACCGTAAACTGGAAGTCAATTTATGGCTCAATTCTTCTTATTTCGATATAGGAGTTACTATTAATAACCTTCCCATCTCTGACCGGACAAATGGAGACGAAGGAATATGGAAATAAAGAAATAATCAATCAAACAAAACATCTTATGAAGAAAATATCAGTAAGATATATTTGCCTGTATGGCATAATAACTTTATTTAGCGAAATGTTCCATTCCTGCACAGAATCACAACCTGAAATAGCAGAAAGGGAAGAAAGCAAATTGGAAATATTATTCCAAACAAGCTTCCTCCAGGAAGATTCCGGTAATTGTTTGCTAACGAAACTATACGTTTTTGGCAAGGACAATACCGGAAGTTATCGACTCACTGATTCTTTGTCCCAAATAGTTAGTGGCTCTACAAGACTTAAAATGAATCTCGCAGACTTAAACAAATATGATTATCGGTTTCTTTTTGTCGCAACACCGGAACTGAAACCGGAAATACAGGCAGAAACTATAGATCATTCTCCTTTTACGTTCGGCACCGAATGGGAAAAGGCAGTGATAGAAATGGTAGCAGACAGTATGTCAGTCAATAACTACTATGGAATCACAGATCTATCAGGATATGAAATTCTCCAGTCAAAAACAATTGAAGGAAAACTAACGAGATTGGTAGGACAAATGGTATTCTGTTTTTATAAAGTAGGATTGGGAGGAATCAAAGATCCGGTTGCTGTTAATGACCCGAAAATAGCATCCGTATTCGATAGGATATCTTCTATTGAAATTACTTATGAAGATGTGGCACGACAGGTTACATTCGATGCCACAAATCACCCCGTTGCTGTGCCAGGTTCGAAACATGTTTTGAACCATACTATCCGGTTTTCCCAAAGTGAGAAGGAACAAAAAGTCATTCTTCCACAGCCAGAAAATTCTGTAGAAGTGGCAGACTCTATCCCTGGTGGAGGCATACTAAAAGGTACCTGCCTGTTGCCTTCCAAACAAAGAGTACGCGTTTCGATGATATTTCATTATTACGATACCACACCAATATGTCAAGAACCCATACATATTCACGCTGCAGCATGTTATACACCTATGACTCTCTTACTCTGTTTGCCTAAAGTAACAGAATCACAGGGATTGGACATATTGCCGGACCATTTTACTATCAACAACGCCGCATTCTCTTGTAACCGTGTGATAGACGTTCGACATACATCTGGAATCGACGTTAATACTACTTGGAACTAACCCTTATAAAGAAGAGAGAAAAATGATCAAAGAAAAATTTATCGGGATGCTAGTCAGCATCTTTATCTTGCTACTGGCATGTTCAGAGCAAAATGACAATGAAACTATAGTAAATAATGCTATCATGGGGAAAGATAAAGTAAATATAAGCCTCAGCCTCTCATCTTTACCGGAAGTACAGATAGAAGGGCATACAGATTATCGTCCGATGTCCTCACGTGCTACCGGGAATGTGCGTTCAATCATTTCCAATTCATATAAATGTCTTGTTATAAAAGAAATAGGAAATAAGTGGTATGTTGATACCCTGACACAGCGAACCCTGACAGAAGGATCAAAATGGAACGAAATAAAAGTAACAGATGACACTCCTTTTAATGATCTCCAACTTACCTTACGACCGGGACACTATCGGGTGTTGGTAGTGTTGAATCCTCAAAATGGGAAATGGAATCCCAATCTAATCCCAGGAGCAATAGTCAAGGGAGAAGCAGATACGGTAGCGCATGCTTATACATACAATTTTCAAACAGATAAAATCTATGCCAACTATGGAAAACGTCAAGTAAGCCGAGAGATTTATGCAGGCACAGCAGATTTTACAGTAAAGAAAACCACAGATTTGCACTCAGATCCGATTGATGGAAATACCCATATCACCTTTACCCGTAAAGTGATGCAAATGCGCTTTCTATTAAAAGATGAAGAATCAGAGAAAAACCAGTTCAATTTCAAAACCACTCAACATACTGTATTTGCTACCTTGGCAACTACTCAACCGGAAATTCCATTTTGCGACGGATTGGATTGTTGGGGAAATGCTTACTACAAACAGCAGAACCCAACAACAGAAATTGAGCTATGCACATGCATTGACCCATCTTGGCGAACAGCCCAGAATAATAGGCAATATAAGATGATTTCAAGTCATGTAACCATTTATTCTCCTTTCCTCTTCACAGACAATGCCCAACCAATACCTTTTCTATTAAAAAATCTCAAAGTAATAGGTCAATCGGGCAGTGATGGATTTATATACATCTATCCATCGGTCATTCAGAACTTGACATTAAAAAATAATACCATTCAACAATTCTCTTTCCAAACAACAGATATGGTAGACGAAGAGGTTGCCAGCCCTCAATTGCAAGTAACACTAGACTACCTGGAAGAGGAAAGTTCACAATTATTATTTGACTCTTATTATGAATGTAATATACCCTAACCCCTAATGATATGAAATCTAAGTTATTATTACTTTTATCCATCCTACTATTTACCGGATGTATCAAAGAAACATTGGCCCCATGTCCCACAGGAGATGTAAAGATAGACATTTATGTAGAAAAATTTCAAGTAGTCACCCATGATTATCAAACAGATATGGAATCTTCTTTCAATACACGAATTAAAAATATACATTATTTTCTTTTTAAAAATAATGAATTGATGGAAGAAGGTCATATTTCTGACTGCACATCATATGTAAATCCGCTTTATACCTTTCAACGCAAAGGACTCGATTTCGGCGATTACTGTTTAGCAGTAGTCAGCAACTGCAGTTCCTATGTAGGAGGAAATGCTCCATCAGAACTATTTTTCACCTATGCCGGAGTAGAAAACAAAGAAGACTATTTTGCCACTTGTTTTCCTTTCCGAATTGATTGCAATTGCCTGAACGAATACAAAGCCTACATGGAACGTGCACACGGTGTGACTCGTTTTACATTTAGTAACATTCCTGAAGATATTAAGCAGATAGATGTGACAATAACGAACGTAGGAAATAAAAAAATGATTGAAGGAGACTACTCCGGCTTACTCGAAGTGACAAAACAAATTCCGATACAACAACTTTCTCGAGCGAATAAATCAGATAAAAAAGATCTCACCATAGTACTAGGCACATTCCCTACAGCAAATAAAATGAAATCTGCTTATCGCTTACAATTATATAAAAACGATAAGATACCTTCATATAATGAAATGGCAATAGATACATTGAGCATCCGCAGGAATCAATTACTGGATATTGCTACCAATTTTAATGGTGACACTCCTTCTTTTGAAGTACGGCTGAATACTACTTGGGAGGGAGCTAATTCGGGCGGAGAAACTGATATCAATTGAATATGCAACATATCACCAATAAGCTAATCCAACATTATAAAGAAAAAATATTCATAAAAGCCAATTTAGTAATGTACAAAAGCCGCAATCCATCTCTCCCGTATAAGAAGAGATGAAATTGCGGCTCACTATGGACTAAATAGCCGTAAAGCTATAAGCTGATTTCAAATAAAATTACAGACCAAAAGCTGCTTTGATCTTATCCACGTAGTCCAGTTTCTCCCATGTAAAGAGTTCTACTTCTACGGTCTTGTTGCCCTCATAGCGGGAGAAGAACGTTTTCGATACCACTTGCGGCTCACGTCCCATGTGGCCATAAGCGGCAGTTTCCTGATAGATCGGGTTACGAAGTTTCAGACGCTCTTCAATAGCTTTCGGACGAAGGTCGAACAACTGGTCAATCACACGGGCAATCTCGCCGTCGGTCATATTCACGTGGCTACGCCCGTAAGTGTCCACGAAGATGTTGATCGGGCGTGCTACACCGATAGCATAGCTCACCTGTACAAGCATTTCGTCGGCAACACCTGCCGCAACCATATTCTTGGCAATGTGACGGGCAGCATAAGCAGCGCTACGGTCTACCTTGCTGGGGTCTTTTCCGGAGAAAGCACCACCACCGTGGGCGCCTTTACCACCGTAAGTATCCACAATAATCTTGCGGCCTGTCAGACCGGTATCTCCGTGAGGACCACCGATCACGAACTTTCCGGTCGGATTGACGTGATAGACGATCTGATCATTGAACAATGCCAGTACTTTATCATGATGGATAGAAGCAATGACACGGGGCATCAGGATTTCGATAACGTCACGACGGATGATAGACAGCATTTCTTCGTCAGCTTTGAGCTGTGCTTCGGCAGAGTCATCAGCCGGCTGAATAAAGTCATCGTGTTGCGTAGAAACAACAATAGTATCAATACGGACAGGAGTTCCGTTGTCGTCATATTCAATCGTCACCTGGCTCTTGGCGTCCGGACGGAGGTAGGTCATCACCTTTTCTTCGCGGCGGATATCAGCCAGCACCTGCAGAATGCGGTGTGCCAGATCAAGCGAAAGCGGCATATAGTTTTCTGTCTCGTTCGTTGCATAGCCGAACATCATGCCCTGATCGCCCGCACCCTGTTCCATCGGGTCCTGACGCTCTACGCCACGGTTGATGTCGGGACTCTGCTCATGAATGGCAGAAAGCACACCGCAAGAGTTACTTTCGAACATGTACTCTCCTTTAGTGTAACCGATTTTCTTAATCACTTCACGTGCGATGAGCTGGAGGTCAACGTACGCTTTAGTTTTCACTTCACCCGCTAATACTACCTGTCCGGTAGTTACTAGTGTTTCGCAAGCTACTTTAGAACTGGGGTCGTAAGCCAACAGTTTGTCAAGCACGGCGTCCGATATTTGATCGGCTACCTTGTCGGGGTGTCCTTCCGACACCGATTCGGATGTAAATAAGTATCCCATCTTTTTAAATTAAAGATTATAAATTGAAAATTAAAATTGGGAAAATAAAGAGGGGAGGAAGAGAGCTGCGGAAGCATTGCCGAAAAGGCGTCAACAAGACGTGTTTTAGCATTTTTTTCCGTGGTTGCAAGCTGCTCAAATCTGTCCACACTTTCATTTCGGGGACAAAGATAGGTATTATTCGGAGATTATATTTATCTTTGGGCAATGTTTAACACATATATACAGGAAATTGGTATGAGAACAATTACATTAATGCAATATGTATTTTCCATTATCCTTCTAGTCATCATCTTCCTCGTCATGGATTATTTCTGGAAAGGAGACGAATTTTCATGGACGTATGAGTTTGCAAAAGGAGGAATCGGCGGAACTATCATCTGCCTTCTGAACCGTCATTTATTCCTCCGCCATCCTAATCCTAAACAGAAAAAATATGATTATCAACAATAAATTAAGAACTCTTTTTGTACTGGCGCTTTATATAGGATTCACCATTGCCATTTACGCCATTGTATGCCACTTCCTGAAGATTGAGTTTCAGGATATTCACTTGTTATATGCAGTATTGGTGGGCTGTGTGGCTTATCTGCCGAGGTTTATCGCCGAAAAGAAAAGTAAAAAGTAAAAGGATAAGCAAGGGGAAGAGAATGCTGTATTATTTTTCTATCTGCGCCAGCAGCACCTTCATTGCCTTTCCCAATACCGGATGCACCAGTTCGGGGGCAATCTCCGTTAAGGGGCGCATCACGAAGTCACGTTCCGCCATCAAAGGGTGGGGGAGGTTGAGTGCTGCTCCGGAAGGAGAAGTAACCGAAAGTATCAGATCATCATAAAGCAGCAGGTCTATATCAATCAGCCGGTCGCTATATACGCCACCGACAGACTTATGCGTACGTCCCAGTTCCCGTTCGATCTCCTGCGTCTTCTGCAGTACTTCCAGAGGCGACAGTTCCGTTTCTACACACGCCGCCGCATTCAAGAAACTATGCTCCGAATCGAATCCCCAAGGGGCAGTGATGTAAAAAGCAGACAGGGAAATGACTTTCCCTACCTGCTCCTCTATCTTTTGCACGGCAGTCCGGAGATTCTGTTCTTTATCTCCCAGATTAGTGCCGAGACTTATATACACTTTCGCCATTACCGGTCTATTCTACCTTAAACTCCCGCTCCCTGTCCAAAGGAACAAAGAACTCTACTTTGCCACATTTCGGGCAGACGTATAAGTCGAATGCTTCGCGATTCTGGAATAACTCAAACAAGTTTCCAAAAATGCCCGTGTTCATTCCTTCATGAAACTCATATTTTCCGGAATAAACCATCCTGACCTGACAACGCAGACAGTCGATAGACCGCCCGCTGTCATCATTCTCTTCCGCCGGAGTCATATCCAATATCTTATCGTCCGGAAAGCTGTAATTACAGTTCCAGCAGATTTCAAAGCTATCTTCTACTTCTTCGTGGCATTTGGGACAGATTTTCATAGCGGTATCTTTTCGTTTATTTATCCAGAATCAGCATCGCATCACCGTATGTACCGAAGCGATAACCTTCCTTCAACGCTACATGATAAGCATCCATCACCTGTTCGTAACCACCGAAAGCGGCCACAATCATCAGCAGTGTAGACAATGGCATATGGAAGTTGGAAATCATCGAATTGGCCACAGTAAACTCATACGGAGGGAAGATAAACTTGTTGGTCCAGCCTTCAAATTCTTTCAAATGTCCGTCGGTGCTCACCGCACTTTCGATAGCACGCATCACAGTTGTACCTACCGCACACACGTTTTTACCCTTATCCTTGGCACGGTTGACCGTATTGACAGCTTCCGCGTTTACAATCATCTGCTCGGAGTCCATCTTATGCTTCGTCAAGTCTTCTACGTCGATATCACGGAAGTTGCCCAGACCGGCATGCAAGGTGATATAAGCGAAATCAATACCTTTGATTTCCAGACGCTTCATCAGCTCACGGCTAAAGTGCAGGCTGGCTGTCGGAGCAGTTACCGCACCTTCGTTCTTGGCGAAGATGGACTGGAAACGTTCCGAATCTTCCGGCTCTACAGGACGGTTGATGATGGAATGGGGCAGGGGAGTCTCACCCAGAGCATAGAGGGCTTTCTTGAACTCATCGTGCGGTCCGTCATAAAGGAAACGGAGCGTACGGCCGCGGGAAGTGGTGTTGTCTATTACTTCCGCTACCATCGAGTCGTCGGCACCGAAATACAACTTGTTGCCGATACGGATTTTACGGGCAGGATCTACCAGCACATCCCACAGACGGAGTTCTTCGTTCAGCTCACGCAACAGGAATACTTCGATACGAGCTCCCGTCTTCTCCTTATTACCATACAGACGTGCCGGGAATACCTTTGTATCGTTGAATATAAATACGTCTTTATCATCAAAGTAGTTCAAAACATCCTTGAACATCTTGTGTTCAATCTCTCCAGTACGACGGTGCAACACCATCAAGCGCGACTCATCTCTATACTTCGTAGGATGCAAAGCGATTTTATCCTCGGGTAACTTAAATTTGAATTGTGATAGCTTCATATCTATTCCTTATTACGTTAATTATTATCTTCGTCGTTTTCTATTTCCTGCCGGTCGATCCACTCTTTAAAGTGTTCGGGGTCCAGGCAATCTTCCAGACGGACATCCCCCACACGTGTGCGGATCAGTTCCGTCAGATGGGCTCCGCTCTGAAGCGCTTCGCCGATGTCACGGGCCAGGGCACGGATATACGTCCCTTTGCTGCACACCACGCGGATTCGGATCGTCGGTTCCGGATCGTCCAGACGGCATTCAAGCAACTCTATCTCATCAATAACAAGTTGCTTCGCCTTTAGTTCCACCTCTTCGCCTTTACGTGCCAGCTCATAAGCGCGCTTGCCGTCCACCATGCAGGCGGAAAAGGCAGGGGGCACCTGCTCGATGGCACCAAGGAAGTGCGTCAGTGTTTCTTCCACCAACTCCCGGGTGATATGTCCGGTAGGGTAGGTGGCATCTATTTCATGTTCCAGGTCGTACGAGGGAGTGGTAGCGCCCAGCCGGAGCGTGGCTACATATTCCTTGGTATGATACTGAAATTCTTCTATTCGTTTCGTAGCCTTGCCGGTGCAGAGGATCATCACTCCCGTGGCGAGAGGATCGAGCGTTCCGGCATGACCTACTTTCAGTTTTTTCACTCCTATCCGGCGGCAGATATGATAGCGGACGTGTCCTACTACCTTAAATGATGTCCAGCCGAGAGGTTTATTGAAAAACAGTACTTCTCCTTTTTTAAAATTCACGTTATAGAGTTATAAATAACGAGTTGTGAGTGGGAGTAAAATGACTCACGACTTACAACTGCGTAATAATTACTGCCAATCCCGCTATTGCACAATAGATGGCAAAGTAGATCAGCTTTCCTTTCTTCACAATATTAATCATCCACTTGCAGGCAAGGCAACCGGCTACAAAAGCCGCCAGAAAGCCAACAACCAATGATAACGCAGGGATATCCCCCACTACATCTTCACCTTTCATCATCTTTACACTATCAAGCAACGCTTCCCCGAGAATGGGAGGGATCACCATCAGAAAAGAGAACTGCGCCAGTTTTGCCTTGTTATCTCCCAACAGAAGTCCCGTAGCAATAGTAGATCCCGAACGGGACAGCCCCGGCAACACCGCACAAGCCTGTGCCAGACCAATGATAAAGGCATCTTTCATCGAAATCTTATCCTTTTGACGTGGCTTATAATAGTACGAGAATGACAGCAGGGCAGCAGTCAGCAACAGCATGCAGCCTACAATCATCAGTCCCGAACCGAAAATAGCTTCTACATAATCTTTAAAGAATACGCCTACAATACCAATCGGTATCATCGAAATCACGATATTGATCACATAACGAGTCTCATCGTTCATCTGAAACTTGAATAATCCTTTGAAAATCCAGTCAATCTCTTTCCACAGAATCACCAGCGTACTACATACGGTAGCTACATGCACGACAATCGTAAATGCCAGATTCTCTTCCCCTTGTATCCCAAACAATGCCGATCCGATGGCCAGATGGCCACTGCTGCTTACAGGCAAATACTCTGTCAATCCCTGAATCAATCCGAGGATCATTGCTTCCAACCAACTCATAATTTCTTTTTATTATTCTTTTGTTTTAGGTTTACGCAACACTGCGTATATCATCGATATAAAGCCAAACAGGCAAACAACAGGTGCTACCTTGATTCTGCGTACACTGAAAATATCCGGTTCGAAAACCGTTTCGGACGACGTAGGTCCCGTCATCAATAGAAATCCGATAATGACAATCGCCATCCCTATCGCGAGCAAGATAAAGTTCACTTTATCGAAGGCAAATTTCTGTTTGTCAGACATAAGCTTATTTTGTTACAAGTTACTAAATTTCCAACTATATGTTATTCTCCTAAATATAATATAAGGTATTGGCTTTCATCCTCAGATATTTATTCATCGAGATGTAAGCACACAACCACGTTATCACTATTCCGAATACCAGCACGCTGCCGCAGACAATGAGCATCACTTCGGGCGTGATGACCTGAATCAGCTCCTGTTCGTACGTCACCGCCCAGTAGGCAGTTCCCATCAGAATGGCATCGGCAAGCATACCTGCCAATACGCCGCTCCACACGTTTTTCCGCAGGAAAGGTCCGCGGATAAAACTCCAGCTGGCACCCACCAGCTTCATGGTATGAATGAGGAAGCGCTTGGAGTAGATGGCAAGCCGTATCGTATTGTTAATCAGTGCAAAGGATATAAAGGTGAGCACCACCGCCAGCGCCAGCAGCACAAGGCTGATGTTTCGTATATTCTCATTGACGGCATCGATCAGCTCTTTCCGATAGAGCACATCCTGTATGTTAGAGTTCTTCTTGATCATTTTCTCTATCTTCGCGATACTGTCGGAATTGGCATAATCGGAGTGAAGCTTGATTTCAAGGGAGGCCGTGAAAGGGTTATAGCCAAGAAACTCTTCGGGATCGGTGCCCATCGCCTCCGTCTGCTCTTTCAGAGCCTGTTTTTTGGAGATGTACTCGGACTGCTTCACAAAAGGTTCCTGATTCAGTTTCTTCTGGAGTTTCAGAATATCCGCTTCCTTCATGTCATCACTGATGAGAACGGAGAAGCTGATATTTTCGCGGACGTATACAGACATATTGTGCGCCGTGAGCACAAAGAACACGACCAGCCCCAACAGCAGCAACACCAATGTCGTACTGATACTGGACGTTATGAATTGCATATCGAACAGTGACTTCGACTTATATCTGTTTTTATTTCCCATGCGCTATCTTTTTTTCCGGAATACGTAAATCATCGAACTGCTCCGTTCTTTCCGCCCCAACGTGCTGAACCACGCAAGCGTCCCCACATACATCCCTTTGAGGAAACTGCACGAACTGCCGCGATGTTTCTCACTCAACATCGATACATAGAACGCATCAAACGGCATTGGATGACGAGCCGCCATAATGAATCCATGACGGGAAGCCAGCTGCTGAATAGTGACGGGAGTGAAATGCCAGAGATGGCGGGGGACATCGTATGCCGCCCAATATTCACCATAACGTCCTGCATCATAGGAAGAACTGTTGGGCACTGCCACAATGAGCATCCCTTTCTCTGTCAGCAGTTCACGAAGCATTTCCCATGTTTCATTGAGATGTTCCAGATGCTCCATCACGTGCCAGAGGGTGATCACATCAAAGCTGCCGGAAGCAAACTCTTTCAAAGCCGATTCGGGTTTTACGTCCAGATCGAAATGCTCCTTTGCAAAAGCACGTGCCTGCGGACTTTTCTCCACTGCTTCCACCTTCCATCCACGGCGTGCCATGGTGTCGGCAAAGTATCCGGTTCCCGTCCCGATATCGAGCAAACGCCCTCTTTTACGGTGTGCTTCTCTTGCTACCAGACGCGCTTTGCGACCCAGCATATAGGAACGTACATAATGGTAGATGGTATTCATCGCGCCCTTGCGCGTATCAGTGTGGGAAATGTAATCGGGAGTCTCGTAATACTTGCCTATCTCTGCTTCTACCGGCACACCTTGCGTGAACGTAAATCCGCAGTCTTCACACGAACACAGTTCAAACTGTTCGCCCGAAGCATAAAAATCCGTACAAGTCATGACGCGTTTCAAGTGCGTACTGCCACACACCGGACAAGCATTTATAATGAGTTTCTCCATTAATTTCTAAGCAAAATTAAGTGCTGCCTCGATTCACAAGACAACACTATTCCCGAATTTGGTGCAAAGAAACAAATAAAAAGTGATGGATTGGGCTTTCGTTAAGTACTTTTAATAATATAACGTTACTCTGACACTCATTTCAAAGTGTATCCCAAAACAGGAGATGAAATTAAATGTGAATCAACTTCCCTCAATCAGAACAGTGATTTCTCAGTACATGAAAATTTCTTTTTAATGATTTCACCCCTACCAGAATAAACTCTGGCAGGGGTGATTTTCAATTTTCGAACTTGTTAGACAACCCCATATAATATTTATCAATACAGTTTTTCTCAATCTACTATAGGGATACTAATAAGTATTTGACGAATTCGCTTACGCCAAACCCATAACATAAGTCCCAAATCATCAAAAGTGTAGACATCATAATTCCTATCATTTTTATAAGGTCCTGGTGACCATTGCTTATCAATATCATCTGGAGTGATATCAAACACTTTCAGAAAATCATCATATAGCATTCCAATCAATTCCTTTTCTTGCCAAAAACAGGTGTCATCACATGCAATCGTATGCACTACTTCATTGTCCACCCATAATGAAATAAGAAAATCTTCCAAGTTATAAGAATCAAAATCTAAGGGAATCCCTGTAGACGACATCAATTGGGGGTGAAATTCATATTTCCAAACTTTATAGTTAGTAATACTCTCTCCTAAGTAAAATTTTTCCACGCCAATATCAGTATACACTTCCACCCCTTTAGCAGGATATAAAATAACTGTTGGTTTATCTTTTATTCCCCCTGCTATGTTCCTCTCCTTTTCTATTTTTTTGTCCATTCTCTCGTATCCTTCTTATTTTTAGTTTTATTTTTTCTCTTTCTTTATTATTAGGAGTGTTATTTAATTGACTCTCCAATTCACCTATCCTATCTTTTTCTTTTTCCAAAGCTCGTCCACCATCACCATGCTTTTCATTCTTACCACTATCATTTACTACTTTCATTTGATTCGGAGAATCACCTTGAAAAGTAATAATGGTAAAAAATGCTCCAAAAGAGCCCATCGCCATTCTACCTAATGTCTGGCCTAAAACTGGCAACAAAGGTAAAGCGGGAGTCGAAACGGAAGCCTCGGTAGGTAAACTTCTCATAGGATTCAACCTTTGTACAGATACCCATCCATTGTTTTGTCCTATCCCAGGCAAGGAGACACCTATGATTATCGGAATGCCATTACTTACTACTCCATAACTAGAATAAAAAATATTCTTTTCATCGTTATAAGTGAGACCTGAAAGAAATTCAGTATCCTTACTATGGCTCCAAGAAGAATAGTTAAATGCATCAAAAAATCCAGTTGTTGTCTGCTGAGATGCTAAGGCATTCAAGAAACAAGCTATCTCTCTTGGATTATTCGTATTCCAATAATCCATTCCGTCGAGATCAATGCAATTTACTGGATTATTCCCGCAATAGCTATATGGATTAAACAAATAATAATTCTCCGCCATTGGATCCACCACATGCCATCTTCCCAACGAGGCATCATACATTCTCGCCCCATAATCATACCAATCCAAACCATTATCTCTGTTCAGTTCCTTGCCGTTATACTTATAAGGCTGAACATTATTAGACAACGATGAAGAAAGCAACCCTCCGAATGGATAATAGTCATTCACTTCCTCCACCGTACCATTTTGAGCGACTACCACCCGGTTGTTACCTTGATGATCCTGAATAAAGTAATGAAATTGATTATCTGAAGCAGTAATGTAACCATCTTCTGTCAAAAGCTTTACCAGCACACCATTTTCATAGATCGCATTGCCACAATAGTCTGTTATGATAGTGGCATTTCCTACCTTATACGTAGTACGGAGTTTTGTTCCATCAGCCGCGTAGAGGTAAGAAATACTATTACCACCTTCAAACTGCACCTTCTCCGGCAAATTTAAACAATTGTATTGAATGTCAGCTATCTTTTTATTCAAATCTTTCGTCAAATTGCCATTTGCATCGTATTCATACTCTATCTCTCTACTCGCGCCATCTTTAAACTCCATACCATTACCGAATACATGGCCCGTAGCATTGTCGTTAACAGACTCCAATTGGTTACCGTTGTAAACCAAGTTCAAGTTATCAATTAAATCATAGCTCATTGTATTGGTTTGCCCGTAGCGGAGTAAACCGAGGATGTTTCCGTTCTTGTCATAACCCGTTACCTGTTCATTGAAGTGATTCGTATTGTTGCTTAACAGTTCTCCTTCGCCATAAACAGCATCTTTCAAGCGGGAAAAGCCGTCATATGTAAACTTATAGCCACGTAATCCGGCCTCACTTCCCGAATGCCAGGTCATACTGCTGATATTACCATTATAACAAGGAATACCTGACCCATCGGTATAATGCAACGTTTGGGAAAAAGAAGAACACTGTATATCTGTTATCCATCCACGAATATTATACGATAGACTTTCTATAATATGTTCTCCACAATGTTTACTCTTTAATTGCCCTAAAGCATCATACTCGTAATTAATTCTATCCAGTGCTTTACCATTCCAAATATTATTTTTAACGAGCAGTCTTCCACGGTCATCATACTCATATGTTGTTTCTAATGTATCTACATCGTATACCTCCTGTTTTTTCAATGTATTCCCAATAAAATCATAAACGGTATTGATGTAACTCAATATACCTTGCGGATTATCACAAATCAATTGTATGGAACGAGAATGATCATCATAATAAAAAGTAGTAGTGAGCCAATCGTCCGTTCCCAAGATTTTTACCTTCGTACGGGTTTTTAGTCCCGACACATGCAAATTATAGTGGTCATGGTATCCGCTAAATGACACAAATGGATGTGCCGTTACTTTATCAGAAACCTCATAGTTATCATATGTAGTATATTGCAAAGGCGCTCTTACTCCTTCAGGCAAATATGATTCCTTATCCCAAGCTTCCTGTTGTAACTGTTCATGTGTTGGTGAAAAAGAAAGAATAATCTCCCCATCCTCAATAATACGATTTTGATTATCATAAATAAAATAACTCCACTTCGCTGTATTTTCAGTACACTGTTTACCATTCTGACTCAGTATCAGACGATCACATCTATCATACACCATACTAATAAGTTGACAACCCGGTAAACGTTTGACAGTCATACGCCCTTTACGATCATACTCATAATAATAAGCCAGCTTTTCAAGAACCGATATATCAATCGACATTCCCAGCTGATGAGTTGCTTCGGGTGGTAAAACATAACGGAGTTGATTGCGAGCATCATACACATAATATGTTTCCATTTTCTCATTTCCGTCGACAGCAATCGTAAGTATCGTCTTGTCATTATTATCCGTAAAGATTTCGGACTTATGACCATCTTCATCTGTAACAATTTGCTTTTGCAATGTTCCACTCTGATAATAACCGCCAACTGAAAGTACCCCATTTGAGGACACTTTATATAGCCGAACCTCTTCACTATGATTCATATCATAATCGATATTTGTTCCTTTTCCATTTGTATGCCAAGCCTTCCCCGGTCCAGTCTGTTGTACAACTCGCGCCAACGGACTATTTTCATACTGAGTATGAGTAAAAGCATAATTCTGTTCTTCAGTTCCATAAATACTCCAATGAGAGGGTACAAGCATATTTGCATCAAATGCTCCATTATTTCCTTCTTTCGTATATGGAAGATACTCTTTTTCCACTTGTCCTATAGAACTGTATTCGTACGGAAGCACTAAATCCGAATTTCCAGACGGACTGCCACCTACTTGTATTTCTTGCCATTTACGACCAAAACCATCTGTATAGGTAACATCATTTATTATCCTTGCACTACTTCCGATCTGGGAAGTGGCATCCAGATACGTTTTTTCTGCTGTATAATTGCGTTTATCTGTATAGTTAGCTCTATGCTGTCCCTTTGCTAGAAGAGAAGTAAGAAGCAAACAAATAATTATTTGAATTTTTCTCATATTCTGCCTTATTTTATTCATTGATAACTTGATTATATTTATACTCTTTCAAAATATTCCCATATTGATCTTTGGTCTGGATAACCCTTCCAGCCGAATCATAAGAGTACAGCTCCAAATTCATCGTTTCGTCAAATCTCGCATATATTGTGCCATCAAAATTATAAGAGGTTGCTTTAAAGGAAGATCCTTCGGGAACCAAAGCCATATATACTCCTGAAGAAGGGATATCAACAGCGGTTATGTCCTCATATGCACTCAGATCAAGGTCAAACACTTTCAGCATAGAAGAAGAATTACATTCGGATGGAATATAATTTGTTCTACCACCTGCGTGGCTCACTTGACATGAGATACTACGACTTCCATCTAACACATAAAGCTTCAACCTTTTTGAATCAGGTATCGTTGTTAATCGAATAGAATATTTAGTATTATAAGGACTATTTGTTTTATATTCCAACTGATACATATACTTCGCAAAAGGAACATCAGCATATTCTGGTGAAGTAACAACAGAGCGTAACACAGACAAAGCATTTGGTATTTTCCAATTTGTATATTGAGGATGAGCTTCAAGAAAAGCGTTATATTGCTGCTCAAATTCATCTAACAGCTGGTTATATTTAATATTAAATTGCAAATCCACAAGAAGACCTAAGTTGGGATTCATTGAGGCTTTAAGAGTTTCAGTAATAAATAGAATGATGCTTTTATATCTATCAGAATGACAATATTTAAAAAAAATATCACTATCCGCAGCCAAAATATCAAGTTGCTGATTAATACTGAAAAATTTATAGAATTCTTCATACACAAGTTTTGCATAACTTGCATTATCTAATTTATTTCTAGGCATCTTATATTTATCTGTGGCAGAAGCTCCTACTCCTTGGCAATCAAGCAGTAAATGCCCATAATCATCATAAGCATAGCTTTTCCCTTTTGTACAGGCATCTTCCTCTATTGGAAGATAAGAAACCTTGTTATGCACATATTTATATAGTGTAACTTTCTCATAATTGCTCTCACTATAAGTAAATAATGAAATGTCTTCATTGTTTACTAAGTAAACGACTGCACTTTCTGGAATATAAACTAACTGCTCAATAGGCGCGAATAAGCAGCTATCAGATTGTTTATCAATACAATATCTCCAAACGGTTTCAGTCAAAAGTTGATCATTAGATAAATTTAGTTTCTTCACTATTGGAGAAAGAATATTTTTCCGCTTCATTTCATCAATAACAGAATCAATTCCCAAGCTCATGTCCACTACCCGCTTACAAACTGTTGTATAAACATTCCCATCAGCACCCGTTTTAGCTATTCGGGTAGGAAAAGCAGAACGAACATTATCATAATAATATTCAATCTTATGAAATGGACTCTCCTCCAAAGGGATAAAAAAATCATTATAACCAGCTTTAGCGGTTTTATCTCCCTCAAATTTATAATCAAGTTCTTTTCTTAAAAGAACTTTCCCCCCATAACATAAACGATAATTCATCGGAGGAAGAGTAGGATTTAAACGTGGCTGTATATTAATTCGATAAAGCTCAGCACCATCAATATAATCATTAGTCTGCTTCTCGTAGAAATACTTTAATGATTCACCATCCATATAATAATCTGACGCCTGCATTTGGGGAAGACTACAATTATAAGATAAACGAGCATCATTAACAAAATGATCACGGATAACCTCAGAATATACACCAGGATATTCATCTATCTCCATACCATATATATATTTAGTCATCTGTTTCAAATTACCTTGTTCATCATACATTGCCTTTCCTAGCAACAATCCGTTTAACCAAAATCCATAAATGCCTTCACTCGTTTTTCCAGGGACCTGATATAAATAGGTATTAATCCCCTTTTTATGAATGTTTTCCTGTACATATGGATAATAAATCCCATTATTTCCTAAATTTAAAAATGCATATCCCTTTGTACGTATTTGATCATAGACAATTTTATCGGAAAATCCTGCATAACGGACTGTTTCACTATTTGAAAAAGAATCATAAACAGATCTTCCAGGCAAAGGATAATCATAAGAAATTGTATCTTTTGCACTACTCATTCCATCTGTAAAAGCTAAAAACTTTAATCGGATTCCTCCATGAACTGTACCGATAGAACCTGAGCCTACTTGGTTTCTCTCATAGGCTATTTCAATATTTCCCCCATCAGGTAAACTTATGTTCTTCAATGAATATAGGGCAGCAATCTCGCCATACTTTCCCTCTACGGTGGAACTCACTTGAAAATCTCCCCAAAAATCAGGAATTAAATCTTCTTGTTTTAATGACGGAGATGGCACATAATAATCAAATAAAATATTAGATATTTTAGTACCATTTTTATCAAGAAAGGAAATTTCATCAAGTGAACGGCTTAGGCAATCTAGAGAAACTATTGATATAGGATCCTTAAACCAATCACATACAGTAATAGAAGTCAATATATTATCATTTTTTCCACTATTTTTATATCCAAATTCTATAATTCGCTCAGGGGTTACAATCATCGCTAATATAGGAGAGTATACATCATAACCAGATCCTCCCTTTATCTCTTTCTTACTAATGTTCCTCTTTTCATGCATACACTTTACAACAACCTGCTTAGCAGAGGCTATAAAAGTCGCCGCCATAAGTTGTTCATGAGTAGTTGCAAAATGATTGATAGAATTCTCCAAATTCTGTAACGTCCTTAATAGATCCTCTGACGCGGCCATTGCTCCTTCAATATCACCTAACAAACCTATTATTCTAAAGTTACGACTTAGCTCATTCGATAATTTATAATCTAAAGTATTAGAAGCATACATTCCATAATTATAGAAAAATGTTGCTTTTTCTCCTGCTTCTTTCACTTGTAAATCAAATGAATGACCTATTAAATAAGAGCGAGCTTCATCTATATACATTCGATATTCATCTATATATTTATCAAAATCAAATGGATATTCTATTACCGGACTCCCATACTCATACTTCATTTTACTAGGTTTACCAATAGCAGCCTTATTAATTGTAGACCATTGATCTTGGCCATCCAGACTATTTATTTCTATGTCTTTCTTATAAAGAAACTCTATTGGAGCACTGTTACATGGGATAATTTTGGTAAGATGCCATGCTGAAATATATTCTGAACAAGCAATGCCACTAAGGGTAGAAACATCTTCTCTCCGCGCATTTAGACTCCACTCCTGCTGTCTATAAATATAATGATCGCCATTCTCATCTATAATAGACCATCCCTCTATAAAATTACTACTACCCTCGCATATGATACGTACATTTGTGAGTTCTAAAGGTTCAGCATAAATATGTTGCTGCTCATCTGCACGAATAATAAAATTAATACTCTTGCCATTAAATACAGCTGTAAAGATATCACTTTCTCCATCCCGTTTACGCAGACTCACATTTTTGCAATCATCTTTTAATGGAATAGAATTATCAGCAGTCCACAAATAACCATAATTATGTTCTTCGTCGGCAATACCACCACGAACCGTTCGAGTAACTACTCCACCTGTATTAAGTGTCCAGTTAAGTCCCAGCATCCCCCGTTTATCGTAATATTTAACTCCTCGCCCAATATAATCCAACGAAATTGGAAGCTCATAATTCCCTGATTTCAGACTATATATAGGAACTGTATAATGCAACACTCCAGTTGAATAGTCTACCATAACATTTTTATGTTCAATCAAATTTTTCGCCTGCGGACCTGGCTGAAAATCTTGTGTATATCCTATCAGAGAAACAAATAAAAACAAGTATAAAAATAATATTCTTTTCATAATAATTTGTGATTTTAAATAGGACTCCACAAGCATTGTTTATCTTAGCAATTAACTCGTGGAAATCCTTTCTTAATAAATATTCTATTTTACAAACTCATCGCATTAGCTCCCAATACGCCTGCCACAGCCGACGCTACCGCGATAACCACCTTCAGGATCATATCCCATACAGATCTCTTCATTGCCATCATTTACCTCCTTTCTCGTTCTTTAAATAGTTTAGTTTACTCTGTGTTTCTTCCGTGTCTTCTGCCGCAAATTCTTTAAATTCCTGCTCGGCATCAAAGCACGGACACGCCTTCATCCACTCTTCCGGTTCTATCTCTCCATTACCGTTCCTGTCCGGCGAGAGATCCCGATGCCCGCACACCCGGCAGCCGGGGAATACCTCCAGCAGCTGATGAATCAGCAGCCGAAGCGCAGCACGCTGTTCCGGCGTCCGGGTGTCTGCCGGGCGTCCCCGGCAGTCCAGACCGCCTTCATAACAGATTCCGATACTGTTGGCATTAAAACCTTTTACATGTGCACCGATGCGTTCGACAGGGCGGGTAAGATGCACCGTTCCGTCTTTGCGGATGTAGTAGTGATAGCCTGTTCCGTTGAAACCACGGTGGCGGTGCATCAGGTCCAAAGCCTCCGGAGAAAGCGTACGATTCCCCTGCGTGGCGGTACAATGCACCACGATCAAATTGATAATTCTCATGTGAATAAGTGATTACTAGTTAGTTAAGTTTCCGATTTAGTTTAGTCGTTCGTTCTTACATTTTGTGTTGTGACGAAAGGTTATACTGTCGGGTCCGGTGCTTCCTCACCATCTCCTTCGCCACCATCGCCGCCACCCGGCTTATTGGTATTTCCACTGCCGGAAGCCGGAGTGTCTGTACGGTCGAAGCGCACACACTTCGCACCGGTCACCAAAGAGCGGGTAGCGGTAGTCCGATCGGGGTTCTTGGTGAAGTTGGGAAGGAAACGGACCGTAAGAGAAGCTTGCGCAGCCGACACTTCTTCCGAAGTCTCCACCCCTTTACCGTTGGATTTCATCACCATGCGGAAAGTCCCGAAACCGTCAAGCGACACGCTTTCCGATGCTTGTAGATGCTGCCCCATCACAGTCACCAGGTTATCAAGCGTATTCTTCACATCACCCGGGGAGAGAGACGAGTAAGCGGCAATCTCTTTAGCAATCTGCGAAGTGCTGATATTAGCCGTGTATATCACACGGGGATGAAACATTTTTTTGTGATTTTTGTCTTCCAGAACAGACTGGAATGACTTGTACAATACTGCCATAATCGTAATAGTTTTTTTGTGTTAATAATTTCGTTTAGTTTTGTCCTCAAGCTTAATGACATTGCAAAGATAGGAGCATTATTCAGACTGACCTAATCATTTTTTCAAAGTGCGTTCATAAATTAATTAATTATACTCAGCAGGTAGTGCCCGGGCAATCTGATCTTTCCATTGCTCCCCCGGATGGTATTAAATCCTTTCCAAACAGGGTTTCCAATAGCTCCGAAGTTACTTTTAAGAATAATGGCATATTGTTCGGAAGGCGGAACTTTGTAAAGCCGCAGGTTATCTGTCAGTCCCCGGAAGTTACGCTGCACACCATCGCATGGCGGTTGCAGACAGTCAATATCTTCCTGTGTCACAGCCGTTCTACTTTTCAAATATTTTCCTCGTTCATCTCCTCCTTGAGGAGGGTTAGGGAGGTGGTTTACTTTGTTTTGATTTATTTTTGTTTGTTTTCTTTTGTTTTGTGTACCCGATGTTGCAATTTCATCCTCCATTGTTACAGAATCGGAGCTTGATGTTACCGTACAGGCGGTCTTGTGATCAGCATCACCGTTTAACGCTTCCGCACATTCGCTATCCAAAGAATCATCCGTACTACTTTTACCGCTCTGAGACGAACGGTATGAGGTGATTTCTTCCGATTCCAGCAGGCAGTAGTTCGGCTCTATCAGCGCACTGCTACGCCGCTTGGTGATGAAAAGATACTGCCGCTGGATGTCGGCGGAAGTCAGGATGTTGTATTGCCGGAAAAGTCCGGCATCAAACAAGCCATATTCCACGGACAGACTGATGATACGCTTCACATCATCCAGTTCCGTACTATAAAGGCTGTCCACAAGCTCCTCGTAAAATTCGTCACCGACAGAGATATAATACCCTTTCCCGGCATAGATGTACGACAGCGTTTCCACCAGTGTGGCAAAGGCAGAATCACCTTCACGTCTCATAATTCGGCGCACCATCCGATCGTGCATAAAGCTGGTGCTCATGGGGAAATAATCCAGTCCCCGTTTTATTCTTCCCATAGCGTATTCAGTTTTTCTTTTTCCTGTTTCCGTGAGATACTTTCTGCCACAACCTGACGGGCATGAAGAATAAGAAGCATCCGCAAAGCGGGGTCTTTCACCTCGGTTATCACCGGATAAGAAACAGGTTTGTTTTCAAATGATGTACATCGTCTCAAATCACGACGCTTGCGGGTGTTTGCCTTGCGACACTCCTTGCAATAATTGTCAAGGGTCCCGGTGCGTTTGTTTGTATAAAAGGCCTCATGCGGTAGCTCCCGTTTGCAGCACCCGCAAATGTGCAGAGATTGATTCATTAAAGGTTCCATATTGATTTTGCGTTTTAAAGTTTTCATGCTTAAATATTTGTTTATGTGATTATCGGACATATAGTTCCTGCATATTGGGGATATATGGCCAGCGTATTGGATCTATAGCTCCTGTATGCAGGATATATAGATGCTGTAAACCGACTCAATATCACTGGTGTTCATCCGATACAGAATCTTCCGGAAGGGGGTGGATGAGGCATTTTACAACCTTTCATAAACTTTTTGCCGTTTTTCATGGTTATTCTATTTTTAATTTATATTTTTGAAACATATTTCTAAGTTTGCTGCTACAAAGATAAAGCAGTTTTCTTATATAAAACAAACGGTTTTAGAAATTAACGCTAAAAAATTACATAACTGACTATCAATGAACGAATAAGAAGTTCCAATATCTTTACACTAATTTAAAACAAGAATAAAATGGATACATTTCTAGATGTTTCGGGAATAGTAAAGCGCGCCAAGCAGGCGCTCAACTTTAAAAAGGACAGTGAACTGGCCAGTTACTTAGGTGTTTCACGTGCAACATTATCCAACTGGTGCGCCAGAAACCGGATTGACTTTCATCTGCTGCTCAACAAAATGAGAGATGTAGACCTCAATTGGCTGCTGGTGGGAAAGGGTACGCCCAGACATCAAGCCAAGTTCTGCGAAAGCGATTTAGCAAGCGGTGAGGTCCAGATGATTCACAACCCTAAAACAGTAGAGGCGTTGGACGACCGCAGCGTTGCCCTATATGATATTACAGCTGCCGCCAATCTGAAAACGTTGCTCACCAACAAGCGACAGTATATGGTAGGAAAGATACAGATTCCAAGCATTCCCTTATGTGACGGAGCCGTCTACATCAGTGGCGACAGCATGTATCCGATACTGAAATCGGGAGACATCGTAGGCTTTAAAGAGATTAACAGTTTCAGCAACCTCATCTACGGTGAGATGTATCTGGTTTCGTTTACTATCGAAGGAGACGAGTACCTGGCGGTGAAGTATGTGAACCGCTCGGAAAAGGAAGGATGTCTCAAGCTGGTAAGCTACAACGCTCATCACGACCCAATGGATATCCCTTTCAGCACCATCAATGCAATGGCAATCGTGAAATTCTCCATCCGCAGGCACATGATGATGTAATTTGAATGACGCTTCTTTTGCTCCGGAAAGAGGAAAAGGGCAAAGTTTAAACGAAGTGAACCCCGAAAGTTTATTGTCTGACTTTCGGGGTTCATTTCATTTTGAAATACCTTCTTTAATATATTGCATGGGCTGACTAAAAAGTCGGCAGTATCTCAAATCTCCTCCTTCGGGAAGGAGGGGAATTTATGATACTATCGATTTTTTAATCAGTCCCGACATAGAGAATAATATACTAGACTTCTTCGCCTTTCAGCGTAGCCGAACTGGCTTCTGTCACCCGCACATTGACAAAATCGCCGATACGATGCGTACCTCTGTCGAACACCACCACACGATTCTGCTCCGTACGGCCGAACAACTGATCGCGCGAACGTTTGGAAACACCTTCTACAAGCACTTCATACGTCTTGCCGATGCAACGTTGATTGGACTCCGCAGACAGACGGTTCTGCAAAGCGATAATCTCATTCAGACGGCGAACTTTCACGTCTTCGGGCACATTATCTTCAAGATGCTTCGACGCATACGTCCCCGGACGTTCGGAATATTTGAACATAAAAGCGGCATCATAACCACATTCCTCCATCAGAGAGAGCGAGAGCTGATGATCCTCTTCCGTTTCGGAATGGAAACCGGAGAAGATATCGGTAGTCAGTCCGCAATCGGGAATGATACGCTTGATAGCGGCTACCCGGTCCAGATACCACTCACGGGTATATTTGCGGTTCATCAGTTTCAAGATGCGGGAGCTGCCGCTCTGCACAGGGAGGTGGATATGCTTACACACATTCGGCACTTGGGCGATCACTTCCAGCGTTTCATCGCTCATATCCTTCGGATGGGAAGTCGTGAAACGGATGCGCACGCCCGGAGCAGCTTCGGCCACTGTACGGAGCAGCATCGGGAAGGTAACCACTTCGCCCGTCGGCTTCTCGAACCGGTAAGAGTTGACATTCTGCCCCAGCAGGGTAACTTCCTTATAACCTTTGGCAACAAGGTCGGCCACTTCATTCAGAATACTTTCCACATCACGGCTGCGTTCGCGTCCGCGTGTATAAGGCACGATACAGTAGGTGCAGAAGTTATTGCATCCGCGCATGATGGATACAAATCCGGAAATGTGGTTGCCGCAGATACGCGACGGAATCACATCACGGTAAGTCTCGGTCGTCGAAAGATCTACGTTGATCGCTTTCTCGCCGGCCTCTACCGCGGCAATCAGCTCAGGCAACGTCAGATAAGCATCCGGACCGACCACCAGATCGACATGATGGTTCGTAATCAGATCATCCTTCACCCGTTCCGCCATACAGCCCAGTACGCCTACAATCAGGGCCTTCTTCTTTTTCTTCAGCGAGTGGAAAAACTCCAGGCGGT